>ERZ761602.1481-NODE-1481-length-42279-cov-6.315105_pt1 | contig 42279 bp, 37 predicted proteins | sample MGYA00512165_ERZ761602 | MGnify/ENA primary metagenome ERZ761602 (study PRJEB28899, sample SAMN02445085) | bioreactor sludge metagenome | biome: EBPR sludge; isolation source: Thorneside wastewater treatment plant | place: Australia: Brisbane, Thorneside...
CTTGCGCGAGCGCCGGTAGATGCAGTGCACGGACTCGGCGCCGAGCCGCAGCGAAGCACCTTGCCCGAGAAGGTCGAGGCGGTGCGCGCCGCCGCCAGGATCGGGCGCGCGGGCGTCCTGGTCGTCGACCGGCTGCTCGAGCGCCTCACCACGAAGCCCGAGGCCCTGCTCGACGGAGGGGACGACGCGCAGCTCACGCTCGCCGCGCTCGCGGCGCTCGGCACGAGCGCGAGCCGCGGCGCGCTCGAGCGGCTCGCGGGGCTCGCGCTCGCCCAGGGCGACGACGCGAGGCGCCGGAGGATCGGCGTGCTCTTGCGCTGTCGCGCCGCCCGGGAGCTCGCAGGCGAGAACGCCAGCGACCCGAGGCTCTCGGCGTGTGAGCCGGGTGGTGGCGTCGAAGGCAAGCGCGCCGAGCTCGCCGTGCTGGGTCGGGCGCCGATCGTCGGGGCGAGGGCCAGACGCTTCGGGGAGCTCGTCGCCGACGCCAATCCACGCGTGCAGCAGGACGCGCTCGCCTTGCTCGCGTCGCACCCCGAGCTCGACGCCGCTTCGTCTCGGTTGCTCGTGGCGCTGCGCGCGCCGAAGCTCGGTGTGGTGATCACCGCGGCCGAACAGATCGCCAAGAACCCCGGGCTCGCGAGTGGGCCCCGCAAGAAGAGACGAGCTCAGGCCAAGGACGACGCGGACGACGCACCCGCGCCGCCCGATCCCGCGGTCGTGGCCGCGCTCGTGGAGACGCTCGAGCGCGCCTCACGCGGCCCCGAGCTCGAGCTGGCCCACGCGGCGATCGACGCGATCGGGGCGCTCGGCCAGAAGGAACTCGCGCCCAAGCTCGAGCCGTGGTGTGGCTCGTCGTGGCCCACGGCGCGCGAGCACGCCGCCAAGGCGCTGGGGCTGCTCGAGGGCAAGAAGCGCTCGTGCCCGGCGCCGGAGCGGAGCGAGTCGCTCGCGGAGGAGCTCGTGCGTCGCGAGGTCGCGCCCGGGACGAAGCTCGTCTTCGAGACCGACGCAGGCGAGCTCAGGATCGAGCTCGACACCGAACGCGCGCCCGTGACCTCGGCCCGCCTCGAGAAGCTTGCTGCTCTCGGCTTCTACGACGGGCTGCTCGTGCACCGGGTCGATCCGTCCTTCGTGGTGCAGCTCGGTGCACCCGACGGCGACGGCTTCGGTGGAGCGTCGGGCGACCCGCCGCTGCGCTGCGAGACCTCCCCGGCTCCCTTCGAGGAGCTGTCGGTCGGGCTCGCGCTCGCCGGGCGCGACACGGGCTCTTCGCAGATCTTCGTCATGCGCGCGCGCCACCCGCACCTCGACGGGCAGTACCCGATCGTCGGTCGCGCGAGCGGCGCCTGGAGCGCGCTCGTCGAAGGCGATCGCATCTCGCGCGTGCGCGTCGAGCGCTGACCGGGCTCAGGCCCGGCAGGGCGACGCGGCCGCGCGAGGCGGCCGCCCGAGGTGCGCTGCCGGCGCGGCGTGTTTCAGCGGCGGGTGGGTTTGTCGGTGCGACCCTGCTTGTCGAGCAGGCGGCGCACGGCGCGCTCGTGCGCGTCGGCGGCTTCGTCGAAGGCCGCGCGTTTGTCGGCGTCGTGTGCCTCCACGACGACGCTGCCGAGGTGAGGGACCACCGTCTTGATCTTGCAGATCACCGTGGGCGCGCCCTTGAGGCTGCTCGCCTTCTCGAAGCGGACCGAGACGCGGCCGAGGTGCTGCGCGAACTTGCCGAGCTTCGAGCCGATGCGCTGCTGCACGTAGGCCTCGAGCGCGGGCTCGATGGTGATGTCGGGCGAGCGCAGTGCGACGGGGAAGGCCGTGCGCACGACACGCCCGAGCGCGGGCATCGCGCTCTTGGGGGCGGGCGGGATCGTCGCCTTCGAGGTGGCTTGGGTCTTCGTGGACTTCTTCGGGGCCGTCTTCTTCGTCGCCATCGCTAGCTCCTGATGGAAAGGGCGGCGACCCTACGCGCGGAAGCTCGAGCTGTCCACGACGCTCGCCCACGCGCGGCGTGCAATCGTTGCGCTCGCACCGCGCGCGCCAGCTCCGCTCGTGCCGCCCCGACCGCGTGCGTCTCGCCGTCGACAAGCGTGGCGAGCTGACTACGCTCGGCTCCGTGCAGACCCAACCGCGCGTCGTCCGGAGCTCGCGCAGCCTTCGCTTCCTGCTCGCGTGCTCGTCGTGGGTGGCGCTCTCGACGGCGGTGTCGTCGAGCGGTTGCGCCGACGACGACACGAGCGCGGGTGGCGGCGGAGCTGCGAGCTCGTCGTCGGGGGGCGTCACGTCGAGCACGTCGAGCTCCTCGGCGAACACGAGCGCGGGAGTCGGCGGCGCTGGCGGTGGCGTGGCGACCGGCCAAGGAGGAGGCGGCGGGGCGAGCGTCGGGCCGGTGGGCTGCGTGAGCACGGTCGCCCCCGGGCATCACGAGCTCCCCTGCGATGGAGGCATCAGCTACGAGCTCGAGATCCCGGCGGCATGCGCGCTCGGCGGCTGCGGTCTCGTGCTCGATCTGCACGGCTACACGATGAACGCCGACGCGCAGGACGAGAACACCGGCATGCGCGCCCTCGGCGCGCAGCACGGCTACGTCGTCGTGCAGCCGACGGCGCCCGTCGACGCGCTGCTGCAGCCGAGCTGGTCGCAGCCCGCGCATGCGCCGCGCGTGCACGCCTTCGTGCTCGACACGATCGCCGCGCTCGCCATCGATCCAGCGCGCGTGCACGCGATGGGCTTCTCGCAGGGAGGCGGCATGGCCCAGCGCCTCGTGTGCGACCACGCCGAGGTCTACGCCTCGGCGTCTCCCATCGCTTCGATCGCGGGCTGCGCCTACGAGGGCGCCGACGAGCCCAGCGTCGAGGTCGACCTGCTCTTCGTGCACGGGCGAAAGGACGGCATCGTTCCCTTCCTCGGCCAGGCCGTGCCACAGCGCGACGCGGTGCTCGCGGCCTGGCCCTTCGGTGCGCCCACCACGCTCGAGGAGAGCACCACGCACCGTGCGCGCCGCTGGATCACGAGCACGGGCACGGTGCTCGAGCACTGGGAGCACGACTACGAGGCGAGTGGGCTCGCCTTCGGCATCCCCGTCGCGGGTCACTGCGTGCCTGGCGGCGACGATATCGGCGGCTTCCCCGCCGGCTACTCCTGCGAAGGTACCCAGGCATTCACCTACGGTGAGCTCGCGATGGCCTTCTTCCTCGCCCACCCTCGTCGCTGAGCGAGCGCCGGCCGCGTCTCGCGGCCCGGGTCCCCGAGGCTACGCGCAGCCTGGCGCGGGCCGTGCAAAGCCAGGTGCACCATGCTCGCTCGAAAGCACGCCACCACCATGAGCCCGCAGCTCAGGCCATTCGCCCCGCGATTTCGTGCGGTCTCCAGCGGCGCACTCCCGCACGTGTCGATGGCGCCGCGGGTCCGTGCATCGCCACGAAACGCATCGGCGAAACGCCGTCACGATGGGGAGAGTCCGGACGCCGGGGAGAAGCGCCCCACGCGCCGCACACCCCTGCTCGTCGCGCTCGCCTTCGGCATCGGCTCGATCGCGGCGCCCGCCGCCGCCGAGGCCCAGACCACGAACGAGTCGCAGATGTGGGCCTCGACGACCCTCACCGCGAAGCTCGGTGGTGCGGAGGCGAGAGATCACGGTCCGGTCGCGTGGCTCGATCTGCACGCGCGCCGAGGCCCCGACGGCTTCACCGGCATCCTCAGGCCTGCTCTCGGCTGGAAGTTCTCGCCGAGCCTCGCGCTCTACGGCGGCTACGCCTGGGTGCCCTTCTACGCCGACGACGACGAGAGCAAGGACGTACAGGAGCACCGCGCCTGGCAGCAGCTCGTCTACCAGGGCAAGGAGGGCCCGCTCTTGCTCCAGCTCCGGCCACGCTTCGAGCAGCGCTTCCGCCCCGACGAAGACGTGGCCTTCCGTCTCAGGCTCTTCGGTCGCCTCAACGCGGAGCTGTGGAAGGGCGCCCCGCTCGCGGTCGCCACCTGGGACGAGACCTTCGTGCAGCTCGGCGAGACCTCCTGGGGCGCACCCGGAGGCTTCGATCAGAACCGGCTCTTTCTCGGGCTGGCCTACACGGTCGGCGAGCTGCGCCTGGAGCCTGGCTACCTCAACGTGGCGATCCGCAGGCCCGACGACTCGCTGCGCATCGAGCACAACTTCGCGCTCAACGCCTTCTGGTCCTTCTGAAGCCGCGCTCCCCGGCGAGCCGTCGTCAGCAGCGCGCCGTGCTCACCAGCGCTCGAAGGAGAGGCCGTCGATCTTGCTGCGATCGATCGTGCCGTTCATCGCGCGCAGCGCCTCTCGGCAGGCCGCGAGCGTCGTGCTCTTCGTGTAGCTGCCGCGCTCGACGGAGCAGGGCACGTCGAGCAGGAGGCCGCCCTCCGCGTCGTCGACCATGAAGGTCATCACTCGGCCGCTCGCGTCTTCGACGTTCACGAAGCTGCCCTCGTCAGCGAGCACGCGCTCCATGAGCTCGATCAGGGCGTCGCAGTCCATCTCGATCGCGTGGTCGTTCGTGACCTGGGTGCCGGTCTTGTCGTCGCTGTAGGAGACTCGGTACCTCGCCACGTGGACCTCGCGTGCGCTGCTCGGTGACTCGCTCAAGGATAGCTGTAGCCGCCCTGGATCCCGAGGGGCAAGCCGAGCGCCCAGAATCCCAGGAGGAAGAGCGTCCACGCGCCGAGGAAGGCCACGGTGTAGGGCAGCATCACCGAGGTGAGCGTGCCGATGCCGGTCTTCTTCACGTAGCGCTGGGCGAAGGCGACCACGAGCGGGAAGTAGGGCATGAGCGGCGTGACGATGTTCGTCGTCGAGTCGCCGACGCGGTAGGCGGCCTGCGTGAGCTCCGGCGAGAGCCCGAGCTGCATGAGCATGGGAACGAAGATCGGCGCGAGCAGCGCCCACTTCGCGCTCGCCGATCCGATGACGAGGTTCACGGTCGCGCAGAGCAGGATGATGCCCACGATCGTGACCGGGCCCGGGAGCGCCGCGCTGCGCAGGAGGCCTGCGCCCTCGACCGCGAGCAGCGCGCCGAGCTGGCTCTGGTTGAAGGCGTAGATGAAGAGCGAAGCGAAGAAGGCCATCACGAGGTAGTAGCCCATCGTGCTCATCGTCTTGCTCATGCTCTTGATGACGTCGCGGTGCGAGGTGTACGTGCCCGAGACGTAGCCGTGCACGAGGCCGGGCAAGAGGAAGAGCAAGAAGATGAACGGCACGATCGACTGCATGAGCGGCGCCTTGAACTCGGTGAGCGATCCGCTCGGTGCGCGCATCGGAGAGCTCGCGGGAGCGCTCAGGAGCGCGAGCGCGACGAGCCCGAGCAGCATCGCGAGGCCGCCTGCGCGCAGGCCGCGGCGCTCGGCGGCCGTGAGCTCCTCCATCTTGGGCATGTCGCCCTCGTCGCCGTCGACCGGGTGATCGGCGAGGCGGGGTTCCACGATGCGATCGGTCACGAACCAGCCGATACCGATGATGAGCAGCGTCGATGCGCCGGTGAAGATCCAGTTGCAGAGCGGGTTCACCTGCCTCGAAGGATCGAGGATGCGCACGGCCTCCTGCGTGATGCCCTGCAGCATCGGGTCGAGGCTCGAGGGCACGGGGTTGGCGCTGAAGCCACCGGAGACGCCCGCGAAGGCCGCGGCGATGCCGGCGAGCGGGTGCCGGCCCGCTGCGTAGAAGATGACGCCACCGAGCGGGATCACGAGCACGTAGCCGGCGTCGGCGGCGGTGTGGCTGATGATCGCCACGAGGATGAGCATCGGCGTGAGCAGCGCGCGCGGCGTGAAGGCCACGAGCCTTTTCAGTGCAGCTGCAACGAAGCCGCTGTGCTCGGCGACGCCCACGCCGAGCAGAGCGACGAGCACGACACCGAGCGGGTGGAAGCCCGTGAAGGTCTTCACCATGTCGGAGAGGAAGCTCGCCATCGCCTTGCCGGCGAGCTGGTTCTGGACCTCCTTCGCGACCGGCCCGGCCGCCGACGGCACCTCGAAGCGGTGCCCGGAGAGCAAGGCCGAGCAGATCCACACGACGAAGAGCGCCAGCACGAAGAGCAGCGCCGGATCCGGCAGCTTGTTGCCGGCGCGCTCGATCGCGTCGAGCATCCGCGCGCCGAGCGAGGTGTGACCCGGTCGTGCGGCTCCGGGCGGCGTGGGCGGAGTCGCGGGGGAGGGCTCGGAGCTGCGATGGTCGGAGGGCATGTCGTTGTTCGGGGGGCGGCGCTCTCGCGCCACGCGAGCGCGACGGCCAGGGTTCACCAGGGGTCGAGCGCGTCGGCGAAGGCGTCTTCGTGGAGCGCCGGCAACAGCCGCGTCCGCTGCTCGTGGGCGCGCACGCGCGGCTCGTCGTCCTCGCCACGCCCGTCGCGGTCGACGATCGCACAGAGCTCGTCGACCGCGCTCGCGTGCTGCGCCGCGCGCCGGTCGCCGTAGTCGCCGTAGTCGCCTGCGCGCTGGATGAAGGCCCAGTCGGAGCTCTCGAGCAGCAAGAGCTCCCGGAGCGCGCCGAGGCGGGCTCGCCGCGCCACCGCCGAGCATGGCCGATCGCGCACGATGGCGTCGATCTCCAGCACGCGGCGCTCCGCGCGGTGCGAGAGGCGCGCAAAGTGCGCCGTGGCCGGGTTGGCCCACACCTCGGCGTAGCCGCCGTCGCCCCAGGTGGAGGTCTCGGGCTCGACGACGGGCATCGCGTGTCCCCGCCGCAGCCAGCCCGTGGGCGTGAGGAGCTCGAGCGGCACCGCGCCGCTCAGGGAGAGCTCGAGCAGATCGGACAGGAACGCGGGACCCTCGTGCCAGAAGTGGCCGAAGAGCTCCGCGTCGAAGGCGGCGACGAGCAGCCCGTGCCCTCCGCGTGAGCTGCGTTCGTCCTGCCTCTGGAGCGCGGCGCGGAGGAAGTGCTCGGCGTGCGCCGAGGCGCGGGCGCGCGCGCGCTCGGGGTCGTAGGGGCGCTTCGTCTCCGAGCCCGTCACCGCCCAGGGTTTGATGCCCGTGGAGGCGCGTCTGCCAGCGCCGAGCGCGGCGTCGCCGAGGGTCTGGGCGTCGGCCTCGAAGCCCACGTCGCGGTGGAACTCGCGGTAGTGCGCGTCGCCCGGGTAGCCCTCCTCGCGCGACCAGACGAGCCGCGCGAGCTCGGCGTCGCGCGGCAGGTAGGCGACGCCCGAGGGCGAGAGGACCGGGTCGGCGTCGCCGTGGGGAGGCCTCGGGCGCGCGAGCTCGACGCCGTGCGCCTCGAGCACGGTGTAGCCCACGCCGGCGCGCGCGAGCTCGAGGTCGAGGCGCGGCACGAAGCCGCACTCGGGCAGCCAGAAGCCGGTGGGCTTCTTCCCGGCGAGCTCCGCGTGATGCCGGCGGCCGAGGCGCAGCTGCGCGCGCACCGAGGCCTCGGGCAGGTTGGGCAGAAAGCCGTGGGTCGTCGCCGTGGTGCACAGCTCGATCACGCCGCGCTTGGCGAGCTCGACGAAGCCGCCGAAGAGCTCGCCGCCAAGCCGCTCGAAGGCGGCCTGCGCGCGCTCGAGCAGCGCGCGGTGGTGGTCGAGCGCCGCTCGGAAGCCCGACCACGCGCGCTTCTGGCCGAGCCTGTCGAGCAGCCCGAGGCGCTCGCGCACGTGCATCGAGAAGCCCCGCCGGTGTCGCTCGTCGAGCCACATCGAGGCGAGCGTCGGCGAGACGCTCAGCGTGAGCAGCGGCGCCTTCACGCGTGGCTCGATCGCCACGAGCAGCTCGTGGAGCGGCAGGTAGCACTCCACCGTGGCCTCGTGCAGCCAGCGCTCCTCGAGCGATGGACGAGCGCCGCTGTCGCGCACGTAGGGGAGGTGCGCGTGGAGGACGAGCGCGAGCGGCAAGCTACGGAGCTCCTGGGCGTGCGTGCATGGAGGCGCGGCTCAAGAGGCGGAGCTCACCAGCCGCCGCCGCCAGCGCCGCCCGAGCAGAGCTCGTCGGGGTTCGTGACGCACTGCTTGTTGATGCAGGCGCGGACCTTCGAGCCGTCCGGGCAGCTGACCTGCTCGCACTCCGTGGCGGCCTCGCAGCTCGTGCCGCCCCCGTCGGAGGTGTCGTCGCCGCAGCCAGCCGCGAGGGCGAGCGACAGCAGGGATGCGGCGAAGATCGAAGCGGCGAAGGAGCGGTTCTCGAGCATGGGCGCGATGCTACAGCGATCGCGCCCGTCGGCGCATCACCCTGCGCGCAGGGCGCGCCCGAGCTCGGTGCCGAGGGAGGCGGCTTCGGCGTCGCTCGCGGGGTAGGGGACCCGTCGCTCGCCGAGGCGCGGCCGGCTGCCGTCGGGCTCGGCGAGCAGCGCCGTCAAGTGCAGCTCGTCGCTCCCATCGCGGCGCGCGTGCGCCGCGACCGGGAAGCGGCAGTTGCCGTCGACGGCGGCCATGAGCGCGCGCTCGGCCGCGACGCAGCGCTGCGTCTCCTCGTGCACGAGCGCCGCGAGCAGGCCCTGCGTGCGCTCGTCGGCGCTGCGACACTCGATGCCGAGCGCGCCCTGGCCGATCGCGGGGATGCTGCGCTCCACGTCGAGCACCTCGGTCGCGCGCTCGGCGAGCCCGAGCCTGCGCAGGCCCGCGTAGGCGAGCACGATGGCGTCGAAGCGACCCTCCTCGAGGCGGCGCAGGCGCGTGTCGACGTTGCCGCGCAGGGGCTCGATGCGCAGATCGGGCCGGACGCGCAGCAGGCTCACCGAGCGCCGCAGGCTCGAGGTGCCGACGACCGCGCCTTCGGGCAGCGCCTCGAGCTTCGCGCCGGTGCGCGTGACGAGCGCGTCGCGCGGGTCTTCGCGCTCCGGGATGCACGCGATCGAGAGCCCGGCGAAGAGCTCGGCGGGCACGTCCTTGATGGAGTGCACGGCGAAGTCGGCGCGACCATCGAAGAGCGCCTCCTCGAGCTCCTTCACGAAGAGGCCCTTGCCGCCGATGTCCTGCAGACGATCGGTCTGGTTCTTGTCGCCGCTCGTGACGATCTGCAGCTCTTCGACGACGAGCCCGGGGTGAGCCGCCTCGAGGCGGGCGGCGAAGGCGCGCGACTGCGCGAGCGCGAGCGCGCTCCGTCGGGTGGCGAGGACGAGCTTCACTCGGGCTTCTCCTTGGCGGTCTCGATGGAAGGTGGGAGGGAGTCGGTGCCTCCGGGGTCGCTGGCGCGCCTCGGGCTGCCGTCGCCGCTCGCCGAGAGATCGTAGAGGTCCGCGAGCACCTCGGCGTAGTCGGCTCCACGCGCGTCGCCCGCGAGCGACTTGAGGCGCACCGTGGGGCGGTGACAGAGCCTGTTCGTCGCGGCTTCGACCATCACGAGCAGGGCGTCGCGCTCGGCCGGGCCGAGGTGCTTGAGCTTGCCGGAGAGGCTGCGCTCGAGCTCGGCGACGAGCGCGCCGCGCGTGCGCTCGCGCAGCCCGACGATGACGGGGCTCATGACGAGCTCGGTGCGCCAGGCCTCGAACTGCGCGAGCTCGGCCTCCACGATCGCCTCGGCGCGCGCGGCCTCGGCGGCGCGACCCGCGAGCGACTCCTGGACGATCTGCTGCAGATCGTCGATGTCGTAGAGGTAGACGTCGTCGAGCTCGCCCACGCGGGGGTCGATGTTGCGGGGCACCGCGATGTCGACGAGGAAGAGGCTCCTCCCTCGCCTCGCCTTGCGCGCCGTGGTGATCGCCTCCTTCGTGATGACGAAGTTCGCGCTGGCGGTGGAGGCGACGACGATGTCGGCTTCGATGAGGCACCAGTTGAGCTCGGCCCAGTCGCGCGCGGAGCCGGCGAACTCGGCCGCGAGCCTGTCGGCGCGCTCGCGGCTGCGGTTGACGACGACGAGCTTCGCCCCCGACTTCGCGAGCTGCTTCGCGGCGCCCTCGGCCATCTCGCCGGCGCCCACGAGCAGCACCGTACGGCCCGAGAGCTCGCCGAAGATCTGAGCCGAGAGGTCGGCCGCGACGCTCGCCACCGAGACCTGTCCCGCGCCGATGGCCGTCTCGTGGCGCACGCGTTTGCCGACGTGCACCGCGCGGCGCATCGCCTTGCCGAGCCAGGTGCCGAGCGTGCCCTGCTGCGTGGCGGCGCCGATGGCGTCCTTCAGCTGGCCGAGGATCTGCGGTTCGCCGAGCACGAGCGAGTCGAGCGAGCTCGCGACCCGGAAGAGGTGGCGGATGGCGTCCGGGCCCTGCGCGCGCGCCAGACACTGTCCGAGCCTAGGCCCGCCCTTCTCGGCGAGGCGCTCGGCGATCGCGCGGCCGGCGGCGTCGAGGCGCTCGGGCGTCGGCTCGATGCCCCTCGGCAGCGCGGCGTAGACCTCCACGCGGTTGCAGGTCGAGAGCACCGCGACCTCGCCGACGGGCGCGTGCGTGCGCAGATCGTCGAGCACGCCAGGCAGATCCTCGCGCCGGAACGCGAGCAGCTCCCTGACTTCGACGGGCGCCGTTCGGTGCGAGAGGCCGACCTTGACGATCATGCGGGTGCGGTCAGACGGCCGAAGGGCCGGAGCGGAAGAGGTAGACGAGGAGCACGGCGACGTCGCAAGCGAGGCCCGCGAGCGTGCCCCAGGCGGCGCGGCGACCACGCCAGCCGGCCGCGGCGCGCAGGAGCAGCACGGCGCCGATGAGCAGCCAGGTCGAGTAGCCGAGCACGATGCGCATCACCTCGTCGAAGCCGCCGAATTCGAGGCGCTGCGCCCAGAAGGTGCCCGAGATGATGCCGACGGTGAGCAAGGGAAAGCCGAGCAGGAGGAAGCGGTGCAGCGCGCGGTCGAGCGTGTCGAGCGGCGGCAGGCCGCCGATGCGCGCGAGGCGCTTCTGCTTGAGGCGGCGCTCCTGCACCAGATAGAGCGCCGCGGCGGCGCCGGCGAGCAGGAAGAGCGCGACGCCCACGAGGTTCACGAGCACGTGCAGCGTGAGGAAGGCGGGCCCGAGCGCGGGGCCGGCCTGGGGCTTGTCGAGGAAGTAGGTGCCGAGCAGGAAGGCGAGGCCGAGCGGCGCGACGAGCATGCCGAGCGCGTCGATGTTCTGTAGCGGGCCGAGCGTGCGTGCGCGCGCGCGCGCGCCGACGAAGACGAGGCTCGCCACGATGGCGACGACGCTCAGGACGAAGTGCACCGAGCCCACCGGGCAGACCTTCGCCACGAAGCTCGCGATGCTGATGTAGCCCAGGTGACAGAGCGCGGCGGCGCTCAGGAGGATCGGGGCACCTCGCGGCAGGGAGTCGTCGGCGGAGGGCAGCGCGGGGGAGGATCCCAGCGGTTTGCGTGAGCGGCCGCCCTGGGCGACGTCGAAGAAGAACAGGCCGCCGGCGGCTGCGTAGAGGGCAGCGCCGAGCACGAGCAGCCCGGTCGACAGGACGGAAATCATCGCTCGGGCGGAGTCTAGCAGCTGGGGGAGAGAGGCGCGCGCGGGGGATCCGGCGCTCGCGGGAGAGGGCTCAGCCGGAAGCGAGCGCGTGCAGGATGTCCTCGTCGCTTTCGGCGGTGCACGCAGGGTGCGCCGCGCGGTGCTCCTCGAGGCTGCCGATCGGCGCGCCGACGAAGCCCGGCACGATGTCGTAGGCGTGATCGCCGATGATCATCGAGTCTTCCATGATCTCGGCCCCGAGCTCGGTGAGGAAGGCCTTCGTCTTCACGTGCCCGACGATGTCGTGCGGATCGCCCGCACCCGTGATCTCGCGCAGCACGCGTACCGCCTCGATCACACGGTAGCGGCGGGGATCTGCGCGCAGGCTGAGCTCCTCGTTGGAGAGGTCGACGCGATCGTCGGCCATCCACTCGTCGAGCGCACCCTGGGGGAAGAAGACGCGGTTTCTCATCGGTGGGGCTTCGTCAGGGTTCACTCGACGCGGCGGCCGCGCGCGCTTCGCGCCGGCGGGTGCGGATGCGTCCGGGCAGGCGCCAGGCCGACTCGACGAGGCCGAGCACGAGGTAGCAGCCGAGCAGCCAGGGCAGGACGAAGGCCGGCGCGAGCTGGGTGCCGATGGCGAGGCTGGAGAGCAGCGTGAAGGCGAGGAAGCCGAGGGTTCGGGTGTCGAGCTGCACCTGCTTGAAGGTGCGGAACTCGACGTTGGACACCATCAGCAGCGCGAGCGTGAAGCTCAGCACCAGCACGTGGGGCGCGTACTGCGCGCCGCCCATCGCGCCGCCGACCGCGTGGTTCGCGATCACGATCGACACGAGCAGCCCCGCCGCGCCGGGCGTCGGCAGGCCGAGGAAGTACTTCGAAGGCTTCGCCGGCTTTCCGGCCTCGCCCATGCTGAGCACGTTGAAGCGCGCGAGCCGCACCGCGGCCGCCGCGGTGAAGCAGAAGGAGACGAACAGCCCGAGCAGCTCGAAGCGGTGGAGCGTCCAGTGGTAGACGAGCATGCCGGGCGCGACGCCGAAGGAGATCACGTCGGCGAGCGAGTCGATCTGGAGGCCGAAGGCGCTCTGGGTCTTCGTCATGCGCGCGACGCGACCGTCGAGCGCGTCGAAGAACATCGCGAACACGATGAGCACCGCCGCGCGGAACAGGTCGCCGTCGCCCTCTGCGGAGGCCGAGAGGCGGATGCTGTCGAAGCCGCAGAAGATCGCGCTGAGCGTGATGAGGTTCGGGAGCAGGAAGAGCGTCTTGCGCAGGTTCAGACGCTTCGGGACGCTTCGCTTCACCGGGGGCTCCTTCGAGCGGCGTGGCCTGGAGCCGACAGGGGCGAGGCCGTGCCGCCCGTGAGCTCCGCGAGGGGCCAGGCTCGGCCTCCCAACCGCCCACCATAGCCCCGGAATCGGCGGAGGGGCAAGGCAGGGGCCTCCCGCCGGGAGCGGCGCGGCCGCCAGGCTCGGGGCCGGGCCCGGCTCGATGCCTGTCCGGAAAAGCCGAACCCAGGGGTTCGGCTTTTTACGACTCGTTGTTCGTCAGAAATCGAGAAAATGCGGAGAAGTCGGGGAAGAATTCTCTGTCTTCGGCTGCCGCGCGCCGCGCTCGGGGCCCTGTACCCAAGCGCTGTTTGGCATCTCTGCTCACGTCTTCAGCGGTGCCCGCGGAGGAGCGGATCGCCAGCGCGCGCCTGGACGTCCGGTGGCACGGCGAGGTCGCTCCGCGGGCGGCAGCTCAGCGTGCGCACGCGCAGGACCTGGCCTGGCGGCGAGGCGGGCGCCGACGCGGGCCGCGGCTGCGTGGCTGGCGGAGCGTCGCCCGGGGCGTGCTCGAGCAGCCAGCCCGAGCGACGATCGCCGCTGAGCACCACGAGCGCACCCGGGCGCACGCTCGCCGCCGACAGAGCCGCGACGCAGGGCCCGTTCGCCCCGACGTGCAGCACCGCGCCGTCGCTCAGGAGCCAGCTCTCGCGCACGAGCGGCTCGCTCGGGGAGCCGTCGAGCACCACGACCGCCTGGCGCCCTCGCTGCGCGAGCATGACGCCGTTCTGCGTGAAGTGCGGCGCGACGAGCCTGGGAGCCACGCGAGTCTCCTCCGCGGTGCAGGGCCGCTGAGCCTCGAGCGCGGCGCTCAGTGAGGGAAGGTCGAAGGGGGCGCCGAAGCTCCCGTCCGGCTCGACCCACACGCCGAGCGCCCGAGCGTCGTCGCCCTCGCGCGCGGCGGGGGTCTGGACCGCGACGCCGATGCGGCCCGGGGCGTGGAGCCAGCCGAGCTCCGAGCTCGGCCGACCCAGGGCCATGGCCTTGGCGGCGCCGCCACCTGCCTTGGCGAGCGCGACGACCATGGGCTCGCTCGGCGATCTCGACACGGCGAGTCCCCAGGGCTGCCCCGCGAGCATCGCGAGCTCCGGCGACAGCGTCGAGCCGCGCAGCTCGAGCAGGCGCTGGAACGCGGGGTAGTCGACGGGCGTGACGCCGCGCGCGTCGACGAAGCTCAGCGCCGCGGCCTCGGTGGGGCGCAGCGCGACGCCGTCCATCGCGATCTGCAGCATGGCCGGCGTGAGGCTCGACGCGCGCTGGGGCACGGGGTCGAGCTGCAGGCGCTGCCGCCCACCTCGCCCCGTGAGCTGGTTCGTCCACGCGAGCTCGTAGCTCTGGGGACCGACCGGGGCGGGTCTCGCGCCCGGGGCAGCGGCGTTCGCCGGCGCGGCGCTCGTCGCGCGGAGCGCCACGTAGCCCTCGGCTTGAGGCCGTACGACGTAGGGCGGCGGCTCTGCGCGGGCCTGCGCGCGACCCGGCAACAGGGGCTTGCGCGTGGGCGCTGCGGCGGCCGCAGCGGAGGCCGGCTGCACGGCGGTCACGAGCTGGATGCCGCCCGTGACCGGATCGACGGCGACGCTCGACCAGGCGAGCTCGCCGCGGCCGAGCTCGTCGAGCCGAGGCAAACGCGGCGCCTGCGCGCGGTCGTCGCCCAGCCCGGCGAAGTGGCTCGGCTTCGCGTTCGTCGGCTCGCAGCCGATCACCTCTCCCAGCCGCGGCGTGTACACCGGCGGGATGTCCTCGGGCAGGCTGAGCGCGGCCTCGAGCTGTCCGTCCCAGCCGACGCGCGCGAGCTCGTCGCCCAGGAGACAGCCGGCGGCGCCGCAGACGAAGCCGACGGCGCCGTCGATCGCCACGGCGAGCGAAGGGCTCGGCGGGATCTCGGTGAAGCTCGCGCCGCCGTCGGCGGACTCGAAGGCCTGCAGCAAGCCCTCGCGGTCGTCGTAGCCGGCGACGAAGACGCGCGCTCCGTGCCCGGCCAGCACGCCGCTCGACAGCGGCGGCCGCTGCACCTCGGCCACCCGCCCGTCGGGGGCGATGCTCGCCCACGCCATGCCCACGCCGTCCGAGACGGGCAGCCCGAGCACGCCGCCCTCGTCGATCGTCAGCTGGGCTTCGTCGACAGGCTCGAGATCGAGCTGGCGCACGCTCTCCATGGCGCCCTCTTGCCAGTCTTCGTCGAGCTCCGAGCGCGTGGGGTAGGGCGCGGCGAGCGCGCGGGCGAGGTAGCTCCTGCCGCCGTCGCGCGAGACGAACACCGCCGCGAGCTGCTCGGGGCCGTAGCGGCCGAGGAAGTAGAGCAGCTTGCCGTCTGCCGAGACCGTCGGCGAACGCGCGGCCGCGACCGACTCGTTCGCGCGCCCGCGCACGACCACGCTTCCGGCGCCTTCGCGCCTCACCCACGTCGGCGCCGATCCGTCGCAGCTGCTCTCGGCGCGGGCGGGCTTGCGCCGCCTCGTGCGCGACGAGGCGCTCGGGGCCTCGTCGGAGGGCGACGCGGCTTCGTCGTCGGCGCCGCAGACCCCCGTCAGCAGGACCTCGCCTCGCTCGGACACGGCGAGCTCGACGTCGAGGAAGGTCTCGGCGCGCAGCGTCGCGAAGCGGAGCGGCTCGGTGGCGCCGAGCTCGAACAGCTCGACCGAGAGGCGCGAGGTCTCGGGCTCCTCGCGCATGCACGCCACGATCGTGAGCGAGCCCGCGGCGCCGACGATCGCGCTCTCGCACGAGAGCCCACGCAGCGGCCTGTCGCGGAGCGGGGCGCCGAGCTCCCCTTCGCGCAGGATCCAGCCCGCGTCGGGGGCTTCGTCGCTCTGGCGCAGCTCCACGTAGCGGCGGCCCGCCAAGGCGGCGCGCCGGTCGCGTACGGCCGAGGCGCGCGGCCCGGGCTCGGGCTCGAGCTCGGCGTCCACCGCGGCGACCGACACCACGGGCTCGTCGCTCCGCGTGAGCGAGGCACCCTTCCACACCAGCGTGCCCAGCAGCCCGCCCACCGCCACCTCGCCGCCGACCGTCGTGCCGAGCTCACGCGCGCCGAGCAGCGGGGGAGCGGCGTCGCCGAGCGGCGCGAAGCTCCTGCCGCCGTCGGTCGAGCCGAGCACCCGCTCGGGCAGCCCCAGCCAGAGCGCGCGGTCGTCGCGGCCGATCGCCACATCGTAGCCCGCCGCGCCCTTCGGTACCGCCGAGGCGCGCCAGCTCCCGTCGTAGAACCACGCCTCGCCGGCCTCGTCGAGCCCGATGAGGCTCTGCTTGCCCGCGGCGACGCGGCCGAGATGCCTCGGTGGGCGGGAGGCCCTCACGAAGGGGCCGAGCGGCTCCTCCGCTTCGTAGAGCAGACCGCCGTCGCCCACGAAGCGCAGCACCTCCCCTGCGCGCTGCACTGCGATGATCGCGTCCAGCGCGCCGTGGCCGCTCGCGCGCGCCTTCCCGGCGCAGCGCGGCTCTTCGCCGCTCGAGCGGTCGGGCTCGACCAGCCAGCGCTCACCGAGATCGGTCGTCACGAGGCAGCGCCCGCCGTCGAGCTCGAGCACCGCGGTCGGCACCCCGGGCGTCTCCGGGTGACGCGCCCAGCGCGCTGGAGAGTCGAAGGCGGGGCGCGCATCGACGCTCGAACGAGGCTTCGCGGGCACCGTGTTGGGCGCCGCGCCCGAGCATGCGGCGACGAGCAGCAGGCTCGCGCTGGCAGCGAGCCCGGACCCTCGGCCGACGCTCGATCCGCACCGCGGTCCCGAGCCGGCCTCGCGCCGCGCCCTCGGTGCGCTCACCGCGTGACCCCCGAGCGCGCCGTCTCCCGGAGACGGGCGAGGTGCAGATCGACCGTCGGGCCGCTGCGGCGCGAAGCGAAGGCGAGCCAGCGATCGTCGGGGGAGGGCGCCGCGACGCTCCCCTGCCGGAAGGTGAGCCGCTCGGCGCGCGGAGGCCAGACCTCGGCGTCGAGGTCCACGCGGTAGATCTCGCCGCCGAGCGCGTCGCGGTCCGACGCGAAGTAGAGGTAGCCACCGCGGGCGTCGAAGGCAGGGTGGCTCGCGCGACCGTGGCTCTCGCGCGGCAAGACGCGCTCCGCTCGGCCCTCTTCGCTCGCCACACGCAGGCTGCCGTCGCCCCCGATGAAGGCGATCGCCGCGCGTGCGCTCGAGGCGCTCGGGGCGCCGCCTGCGCTCGCCGGGACGACGACGCGGAGCGCTCCGCCCTGCCGCGTGCCGCGTGCGATGGCGTGCTGCTCACCGCGCTTCACGCTGAGCCACAGCGCGTCGGGGCCGCTGGTGGGCGAGAGCGCGACGGGCTCGTCGGCGAGCTCGAGCGTGCTGCGCTCGGTGCCGTCGAGCTTCGAGCTCACCACGAAGCGCTTCGCTCCGCTCGAGGCGACGAAGGCCACCCGCTCCTCGTCGAGGAAGCAGAGGCTCGATGCCTCCTCCTCGGGGCGCGAGACGCTGCTGCGCCGGCCGTCTGCGAGATCGACGAGCTCGACGCTCGCGCGTGGCGCGCCGGGCCTCCGGGCGACGAAGCCGAGCCTGCGCGCGTCCGGGGACCAGGCGAGCTCGCTCACGTCGAGCCCCTCGGTGAGCCGGCGAGGTTCGTCGAGCTGCGCCTCGCGGGCGTCGGCCTCGATGCGCTGGCCTGCGCGGGGCGCGAGCGGGAGCCACTCGGGCTCCGCGCTCGTCACCGCCGAGGGCATCGCGCCCATCGGCCTGGGCGAACGCGGGATCTCTTGGACGCACGCGGCCGAAGCGGTGATCGCGGCGCCAGCGCAGAGCAGCATCGCGAGAGAGTACGGGGTCGAGCTCACGCGGCCACTCTACCACCGAGGTCGGAGCCCGAGGTGCCTCGGCCCACTCGCCTCGGTGCTCCATGCTCGACGGGGCGCTTCAGTCTTCGCCCGCACGCGCGCAGGCCGCGCGCACCGACGGAGGCGCAGCTCCGAGGCGGTAGCGTCGCCGGTGCTCCGTGAAGTGCCGCAGGTGGTGTCGGCAGGCGTCGCCGGCGCCGAAGGACAGGCTCTCGGCGGGCAGCTTCGAGATCGACGCGAGCACGCGGCGGGCGTTGTACGAGCTCGCCTCGCCACCACCGACGGCGCGCACGAGCTCCCACGCGTTCGAGGCGTCGAGCGCGCGCACCTCGTAGCCGGCGGCGGCGAAGCCTCGCACCAGCCAGGCAGCGCGCGGCGCCGCGCCCATCGAGCGCGCGAGTCCGCGCCAGCGCTCGACGCTGCGCGCGAGGGCAGCCTGCGAGTCCGCGGCCTCTCCGCTGCGCCTCCGCTCGATCGAGCGGAAGGGATGGTTGGTGATGCGCTCCAGCGCCGCGACCGCCCGGCTCGCGTCGGCCTCCGCGCCGGAGCTCGCCACCTCGAGCAGCGCGCCGAGCGGCTCGAGTCGATCGGCCTTCGCCGAGGCCTCGATCGCGAGCGCGCGCAGCAAGCGCGGGTCGACGATCCGCTCTCCTAGCGTGATGGGCTCGAAGGGATCGAGCGGACGCGACAGCCGTAGGCCGCGAGGGCTCGGCGCGCGCTCCGCGCCGGACGAGCCCAGCCCGAGCACCGAGAGCGCTCCGCGCTCGGCTTCGGCCACCACGGGCGCTGCGTCGGCCGCCGCCACGAGATCGCGCAAGAAGCCACCGCCCAGCGGGCCACCGAGCTCACCCACGGCGTCGACGATGCGCGCGAGCACCGCGGGCTCCGACTCGCGCCCGAAGCGCTCGACGAGGCGCGGCACCTCGGCCTCTCCACCGTACAGCCCGACGTAGAGCACCGCGGCGTGGCGCAGCTCCGGGTCGGCGTCGTCGAGCAGCCCCAGCGCTCGCTCGAGCTCGCCTGCTTCTCGCAAGAGCGCGAGGCGCGCGAGCGCGGCCGCGCGCCCAGGGTGTGCTCTCGCGGCGAGCGTCGAGCGCGCGAGCGAGGCGGCCTCGTCCCGCGCCCTGCGCCGCGGCGGCAGGTGCGCGTGGATCGGCCCCGTGTCGACGCACCCTGCCGCGAGGTCGAGCTCGCTGCAGTAGACGCGCACGTGCAGGTGGTCGTCGTGCGGCGCCGAGCCCACCGGCTGCCGCAAGAGCTCCCGCGCTCGCTCGAGCGCGAGGCCACGCTCGCCGGCCCTCTCCGCGTGGGCCAGGAGCTTCTTCTTGATGGGCTCGCTCACGAACACGTACTGCACGTGCACCTCCGGGTGGCTCACCAGCGCGCGCACGATCGCCCAGGTGCGCGGCACGTCGAGGCAGAGCGAACCGTCGGTGCTGCAGGTTCCCGTGGGCAGGCGCACGAGGTCGGGTGGGTCGACCGGCGAGCCTCCGGGGGCGCGGTAGGCGAAGGCCACGTCGGCGTCGCGCCCGCTGTTGTGGCTCACCGACCAGGGGATGTCGCCGCCGCCCTCGCGGGCGAGGTTGCCGATCCAGAGCCGGGTCCGTGTCTGGGCGTGCAGCTTCTTCGCCGCGCTCTCGAGCAGGGTCGCGAGCTCGTCGGTCGCGTGGCGCAGCTCTCGCTCTCGCTGCCTCGGCAGGACGCCGAGCGCCTCACTCTCCTCGACCCTCCGCCCTCGGTGGAGCCGCCCGTGGGAGGTGTCGCCGAGGCTGCGGCTGTGATCGTCGCGCTCGCCGGGCAGGAGCGGGAAGCGCGGCGCCTCGGCCAGGCTCGGCTCGGAATCGGCCGTCGTTTGCGGATCCAACGAGACGAAGGGCCGCTCGAGCCGACGCGCCTCGAGACCACGCGCCTCGAGCCCACGCTCCGCCGCCCTCGGGACGGCGAGCTCGTCTTCGTGCGCGCCGCAGCCGCTCGCGGCGAGCGTCGTCGCAGCGACGAACGCGCGCAGCCACGGCGGACTTCTCGGAGCGAGACGCAGGTACACGGCGCGGGTCGAGCTGGGGGCGAGGGCTCCGCAGCCGGAGCGAGCGTAGACGAGCGCGCTCGGTCGGGGCCACCTCTCGACGGGGCGAGGCGCTGCTCGGCCATGGCGCCTCGGGCTGCGCGGCGTTATGGTCCGCCCTCTTCGCCGCTCGGAGGTCTCCCATGCGTCTGCCTGTCCTCGTCTCGCTCGCGTTCGGTCTACTCGTGGCTCCCGGTTGCGGCGACGACGCCGGCTCCGGAGGAGCGGGCGGTGGAGGTGGCGCCGGCTCGACGACGAGCACCACGACCGGCACGACGACGAGCACCGGCGGCTCCGACTGCGAAGCGCCTCCGTCGAACCCCTCGCCCGCCAACCGCGTCGCGGTCTCCAACGTGCAGGCCACGGCGCGCGACGAGGCGGGCTCGCCCATCGGCGACTTCGACCTGCAGCTCTGCGGTCGCGACACCTGCCTCTACGGCACGACGAGCGTCGTCGGCACGGTCACCTTCAACCAGGGCGCGGGCGACGGCACCGTCGACAAGCCGCTCTTCAAGCCGGGCGACAGCCTCGTGCTCGGCAAGATCGGCTACCTCTACGACGGCCAGTCGCCGTTCTCGGGCATCTTCCCGCGCATGGTCGACTCCTCCACGGCGCTCGCGGCCGGGGCGAGCGCTTCGGCGGCCGGCGCCACGATCGAGGTCCCCGCAGGCGGCGTCGTGGTCGTCGACGATCTCATCTACGACGCGCCCGCCAAGCAGACCTTCCGCGCGGCCGCCGTGGGCGGCGCCGACGTCGCCGCCGTGACCGGCGACGCCTCCTTCGCCATGGTCTACGCGCTCGGCCCGAACGAGACGCTCTTCTGCCCGCCGGCCAAGCTCACGCTCGACAACTACGCCGGGCTCGCCGCGGGCGCCGAGGTCGAGTTCTTCGTGCAAGAGGTGAACATCGCCGAGCACTTCGGCGTCTACGGCACCTGGAACAAGATCGGCGAAGGCACCGTCTCGGCCGACGGCGAGACCGTGAGCACCAACGACGGCGAGGGCCTGCCCGTGCTGCTCGCGGTCGCGGTCCGTCTCAAGAATTGAGCAGGTCGCTCGTCGCCGGCTCGAGCCGCCAGCGCCCTCGGCGTGTCGGTCGCTCGAGCCGGGTCGCGAGCTCCTCGAGGTAGCGGGTGCGCGACCAGCTCTCGCCGCCGAAGCGCTCGGTGTGCTCGGTGCGCACCTGGCAGTCCACCAGATCGATTCCCCAGCGCTCGAGCTGTCGCACGAGCGTGACGAAGGCGACCTTCGAGGCGTCCGGCGCTTCGGAGTACATCGACTCGCCGAAGTACGCGCCGCCGAGCGAGACGCCGTAGAGCCCGCCGACGAGCTCGCCGTCTGCGTAGGCCTCGGCGGAGTGCGCGAGCCCGAGCGTGTGCAGCGTCTCGTAGCCGCGGATCATGTCTTCGGTGATCCACGTGCCCGACTGGCCTGGGCGCGGCGAACGCGCGCAGGCGCGGATGACCTCGCTGAAGCGCTCGTCGAGCCGGATCTCGTAGCGCCCACGCCGCAGCTGCTTCGCGAGGCTGCGCGGCACGTGCAGCCTGTCGGCGACGATCACGTAGCGCGGATCCGGGCTGTGCCAGAGGATCGGCAGACCCTCGTCGTACCAGGGGAAGATCCCGCTCGAATACGCGAGCACGAGCCGCTCGGGCGAGAGGTCGCCGCCCACCGCGAGCAGGCCGTCCGGGTCGGCCTCCTCCGCGTCGGGGAACACGAGGCGCTGGTCGAGCCGGTAGACGGTCATGCGGCGGAGGCGCGCGAGAGGTCGAGCTCGCGGTCGATCGTGCCGACGTGCTCGCCGTGCGGATCGTAGCTGCGCTCCTCGAAGCGCGCGGTGCCGTCGGAGCGCACGAAGACCACCGTCGAGCAGCGCGTCCCGTAGGTCGGGTCCTTCACGAAGGGCGAAGCGAGCCTGCGCTCGACCTCCGGAGGCACACCCGTCGACGGCAGCTGGGCGTCGAGCGGCACCTCGCGGCTCGTCAGCATCTCGAAGAGCAAGCTCGGGTCGGGGGAGCTGCCGCGGGTCTCGGCGTGGGCCTCCACCGTGCGGCGCATGGCCTCGCGTGCCCGCTCCACCTTCGGCCAAGCGACGTCGAGCCGGTCGTTCGAGAGCCCGTAGATGCCCGGCTCGAGCTTGCGCACGCGCCCCTCGTCGGTGACGTAGTAGGCCTCGTCGCCCTCGGTCAGCACGGCGTTGAACGAGGGGTAGCTCGGTGCACGACGCGCGAGGTCGAGCGCCAGCTCCGCGAGCGGCGCGCGCGTGAGCAGGTAGTCGCGCACGATGTGCCCTCGCGAGAGGCCCTCTCGTCGCGCCTTGGGCGAGCGCAGGTTCGTGACGAAGGCGAGGCGAGGCCCGGGCGCGACGCCGAGCCAGGTGCCGCCCTGGCTGAGGTCGCGCCCCGCGAAGACCTCGAGCGCGTCGGACCACACGTGCGCGGGGCGCGCGGGGCGCTCGTGCAGCTCGTCGCGGTTCGCAGCGACGACCAGCGGCAGCTGGGGCAAGACGCCCACGGCGAAGCTGACGAGGCACATGCTCCGGAACCTACACCTTTCGCCCGAGCGAGGGACCCCTGGGGGCACCCGAGGCGCCTCGCTCGGCGTGGCCTCGAGCGCGCGCGCGCTCGGACCCCAGCCCGACCGTCGTGGGCTGGTCGCATCGCCCCGTCCTGGTGTAGCGTGATCCCGTGAACATCGCTTCGAAGTGCGTTCGTGTCGCCGCCGCGCTAGGCGTCGCTCTCCTCGTCGGCTGTGGTGGCATGCCTCGGCCCACCGAGCAGCTCATCGCCACCGAGCGCGCCGTGCGCGCAGCCGAGGAGCACGATCCGGAGAGCCACCCGAAGGCCGCGCTCCACCTCAAGCTCGCGCGCGAGCAGCTCGAGAAGGCGCGCAGGTTCATGGACGTCGACGACAACGACCGCGCCACCTGGTACCTGCGGCGCGCCGAGTCCGACGCCGAGGTCGCGCGTGTCATGGCGAAGACGAAGTTCCTCCGTGAGGAGGCCGCGCGGGCGCTCAAAGAGGTCGAGCGCCTCAAGGCGAGCTTCCAGTGAGCCCGCGCTCGATCTCCACGGAGAGCAAGCTCTCGATCTCCACGGAGCGCAAACTCTCGAGGCTTCGGCATGCGACCCGAGGTGAACACCCGATGAACGCTCGTTCTTCCTTCGACTCCTCCACATCGAGCCGGAAGCTCGGCGCAGGCCTGCGCAGGCTCGCCATCGGCCTCCCGCTCTGCGCGTTCATCGCAGGCTGCGGCGCCGCGCCTCCTCCCAAGGAGCTGCGCGACGCACGCGAGGCCTACGCGCGCGCGAAGCGCGGCCCCGCCGCCGAGATGGCCCCCGCCGAGCTCGACACCGCGAAGAAGGCGCTCGGCCGCGCCGAGCTCGCCTACGACGACGGGCCCTCCGACAAGGAGGTCCGCGATCTCGGCTACATCGCCGACCGGAAGGCCCTGCTCGCGGAGGCCGCCGCCGAGATGCGGCAGGCAGAGGCCGAGAAGCTCGCTGCCGAAGCGAAGTTCAAAGAGGTGAGCGAGCAGGAGCTCGCGCGCGCGCGCAACCAGATCAAGGCCGAGAAGGACCGCCTCGAGGCCGAGCGCAAGGCGCGTGAGGCCGCCGAGCAGGCGCGCCTCGCCGCCGAGAAGGGTCGCGACGCGGCCGAGCAGGCGCGCCTCGCCGCCGAGAAGGCGCGGGCCGACGCCGAGCGCCAGCTCCAGTCGGCGCTCGCCAGCCTCAAGGACATGGCCGCCATCCGCGAGGAGCAGCGCGGCATGGTCATCACGCTCAACGGCGCCGTCGTCTTCGTCACGGGCAAGTCCGAGCTCTTGCCGATCGCGCGCGAGAAGCTCAGCCAGGTCGCGAAGGCGCTGAAGGATCAGGGGCAGCCCCCGCTGCGCGTCGAAGGCCACACCGACTCCACCGGCTCCGCCGCCGACAACCGCAAGCTCTCGCAGGAGCGCGCAGAGGCGGTGAAGAGCCACCTCGTCAGCGAGGGTTACGCGCCGGCGAAGATCACGACGATCGGCCACGGCCCCGACCGCCCGGTCGCCGACAACACGACGCCCGAAGGCCGCGCCAACAACCGGCGCGTCGAGATCATCGTCAACCCGAAGAGCTGAGCCAGCGTCGGCGCAGCGCGCGCCGACGCCTGCGCGGCCCGCCGAGCCCGCTCCTCGGAGCGGGCTTCGTCGATCTCAGGAGGGCAGCCTGCCAGGTTGCGAGCGCACGAGCGCGCGCACCCTCGCCTGCAGGTCGTTGGCGCGCACGCGCTCGCGCAGCGCGTCGCGCACGAGCTCGGCGAGGTGCCGCGCGCGCTCCTCGCCACCCTCGCCCGTGTACAGCGTGACGAGCGTGGTCGTGATCGCCACCACACCGACGAAGGAGCCGAGCTCGGCGCCGAGCTCCCTGCGCCACCTGGGCTTGGCCGCCTCGAGCTCGAGCAGGAGCGCGTGCGCGTGGGTCGTGTCGCCGCTCGTCCCGAGCAGCTGGCCGCGCTCGTCCACCACGCGCTTCGCGTCGGACTCCTCGCCGGCCCACACCACGACGCGGCCGGAGGCGTCGGCGAACATGGCCACGTCTTGCCAGCGTGAGCTGACGACGAGGCGGCAGACTGCGAGCAGATCGTCGCGGTTCATCGCGGTGGAGCCCGAGGCTCGAGAGGCGCTCAGAGCACGGTCGCGAGCGCCGATGCCTGACCGCCCGCCCCGTTGCCGCGGGCGGCGTTCACCGCCACGAGCGAGACGAGGATCTCGCCCACCTCGAGGTTCGTCGTGCTCGTGACGCTGGCGCTGGCGGTCGCGCTCACGTTCGCGCCCGTGGGGCTGAGCCTGCCGAGCGCTGCCGCCGGCACGCTCATCGCGCCCGCCGAAGCGGGCGCCTCGCAGGACACGCTCACCGTGCGCGTCGTCTGACCGCTCGCAGTCTCGGCCGTGGCCACGAAGAAGCGCACCTGGCCCGCGCCGCCGCCCGTCCAGGCCACCGAGAGCGTCGAGCTGCGCTGGATCGTGAGGTTGCCGTCGAAGCTCGGCGCCGTGAAGTCGGCGGGCGCGGGCGCCACCACGGTGCCGCTCCACGCCGGCAGATCGGCCGAGCCCGCCGCGCTCACCGAGAGCGTCTCGCCGCCGTCGAAGAGCGGCGTGACGCCCGAGGTCACGCTGCCGTACAGCTTGCTCGCGTCGGCCGAAAGCGTGACGGTCTGCGCGCCTCCGGTGATGGTGACCACCCCCGCGTCGAGCAGCGTGAGGCCGCCTCCGCCGCCTCCTCCGGTGTAGTCGCACTCGGTCACCGTGCAGCCCTCGACGGCCTCGAGCACGCACTCGTAGCCCTGCGAGGAGCCCACGCCCATCGAGAAGCCCGCGCTCGCCACGTAACCGGCGTAGCTCGTCGGCTGGGTGTAGGCGTAGCTCGAGGCCGTGACGTAGCCGTAGCCGGCGTATTCCTTGCTGCTCCCACCACCGCCGCCCGCGCCGGCGCTCTCGCCGCCCGCGCCGGCGCCGCCGGTGCCGCCGCCTCCCGAGCCGGGGCCGCTCGAGCTCGTGTCGCTCGTGTCGTCGCCGCAGCCTGCGCCGAGCGCGCCGAGCAGCAGCGCGGCGGCGTAGCCGAGCGCGCGCGGGCGGGAGAGGAGCGAGGGTGCGGAGGGCTTCGAGGTGCGGAGCGACACGAAGGCGATGTTCGCAGAAGCTCCGCCCGCGGGCGAGCGTGCTGCCACCTCTGGGCCGAGCGCGTGCCAGTCTGCGCGACGCGCTGTACGCTCCGCGCCGTGGAACGCGTGAAGGCTGCCCTGCACGGTGTGCTCCCGGGGCAGGGCGCCCTCGTGCAGGACGACGAGGAGCGCGTGCGCCTGCGCGTGCGCGGCCCCGACAGCCTCGGCGACGCGCTCGCCATCGGGCTGCTCTCGATCGCCGGAGGCGTCGTGCTCGCGCTCGACGCGCGCTGGGCCGCCGTCCGATGGCTCGCGCCGCTGGTCGCTGCGTTCTTCGCCTACCGCGCGCTCGCGAGGTGGAGCGGCGCCACGCAGGTGGATCTCGAGGGCGACGAGCTCCGGATCACCCGCCTCGGCGCGCCATGGCCGGGCTCGAACGCTCGCATCCCGGCCTCCGAGATCGTGCAGCTCGGCGTCGTCGAGCTCGTCGAGTTCCGGAGCCGCAACCTACGCTTGCGCCGCTACGCGCTCGTGGCGCGCCTGCGTGACGGCAGCAAGCGCGTGCTCGTCACCGGCTGTCATGCGCGCGAGCCGCTCGAGGAGGCCGAGCGCGCCTTCGAGCGGCGCCTCGGCATCGTCGACGTGCCTCTGCACGAGCTTCCCGCGCTGCCGCTGCGTGTCGAGTCCGGCGACGAGCTCGCGCTGCCGGGCGTGGACGTCCACGCGATCGAGCCCGGTCTCGTCGTCGCGATCGGGCTTCCCGCGCGGCACGGCGGCTACCGGGAGGCTGCGGTGGAGCAGTCGCCCTGGCTTCGTGTGCACCAGACCCGCGCCTCCGCGCTGCGCGACCTGTGGCTCCTGCTGATCGCGCCGCTCTTCGCGCTGCCGGTCGCGCTGCTCGTCTACAACGCGCCCAAGCTCTCCACGGGCATGTGGGTCGTGTCGATCCTCTTCCTCACGGTGATCGGGCTCACGGGCTACGCGGTCACCAAGGGCGTGATCCTCGGCATCCTGCGACTGCTCCGGCTCGAGATCCGCGACGGCGTCGTGCGCACGGTGCACCTCGAGCGCGATGCCACGCTCGTCGAGTCGGTCGAGCTGAGCGGCGAGCCGGGCACCTACTCCATCGACGCGTACACCGACGGGCTGGCCTGGCAGCTGCTCGGGTCGCTGCCGTCCGAGGCCGAGGCCCGCTGGCTCGCCGCGCGGATCCGCGAGGTGCTCCGCCTGCCGCCGGTCGAGACCGAAGCCGGCGCTCGACCGGCCCCTTCGAGGTCGAGCGAGGCGACGCTCCCCGCCCAGCCGCCGCTGCGCTAGCGAGGGCTCCATGCAGGCCACGACCTCCACGCACCGCGCGCCCGACGGCGCCCGGGTCTTCGTCTACCGATGGGCGCCCGACGAGGGCGCCGAGGTCCGCGCCGCGATGCACGTCGCCCACGGCATGGCCGAGCACGCCGGGCGCTACGCGCGCTTCGCCGAGGCGCTCACCCGAGCGGGCTTCGTCGTCTACGCGAACGATCACCGCGGCCACGGCAAGACGGCCTCGCCGAGCGAGCTCGGGCACCTCGGCGGCGCGGGCGCGTGGCAGCAGTGCCTCGACGACCTGCGCGCGCTCGTGCGCGCCGAGAAGGCCGCGCACGCGGGGCTGCCCTTCGTGCTCATGGGGCACAGCATGGGCTCCTTCATGGTGCAGGAGCTCCTCTTCGATCTCTCGCCTGAGCTCGACGCGGCCATCCTCTCGGGCTCCAACGGCAAACCCACGCCGCTCGCCGCCGCCGGCCGCCTCGTCGCCCGCGCCGAGCGCCTGCGCGTGGGCCCGCGTGGTGTGAGCAAGCTGCTCGGCAAGCTCTCCTTCGAGGCCTTCAACAAAGCGCTCGCGCCCAACCGCACCGCCTTCGACTGGCTCTCGCGCGACGAAGCCGAGGTCGATCTCTACGTGGACGATCCGCTCTGCGGCTTCGACTGCACCACGGCGACGTGGATCGAGATCCTCGACGCGCTCGGCCGCATCGCCTCTCCCGAGAAGCAGGCGCGCATCCGCAAGGACCTGCCGCTCTACGTGATCACCGGCGCCGAGGACCCGGCCAACGACAAGGGCAGGGGCGTGCGTCAGCTGCTCGCGAGCTACCAGCGCGCCGGCCTCGTCGACGTGACGTCGCGCTTCTACGAAGGCGCGCGCCACGAGCTCCTGAACGAGACGAACCGCGACGAGGTCACGCGCGAGCTCGTCGCCTGGCTCGAGAAGAAGCTGCCCGCGAAGAAGGGCTGAGCGTCCGGGAGAGGCTTCCACCTCGCTCGCCTCGAGCTCGCTCGCCTCGAGCTCGCTCGCCTCGAGCTCGCTCGCCTCGACCACGGCGGTCCGCCCGGATCCACCCGGTCCCCATCCCCCGGGGCCTCGTTTGCCCACCCCGGGGGCGCCATGCCGTACCGTGGCGCTGAATTCCCTGCGCTATCTGGCTATCCCACCTTGGCCCACCACGTGCACAGCGCGGGGCCATGGCTCGCTCGAACCCCTTCGCCAAGCTCGCCCAGAGCCTCCGCCGTGCGGCCTTCTGCGACACCCTGCGGGTGCCGACCTCCGACGGCCTGGCGATGGCGCGCGAGATGGAGCGCATGCTCCACGCACGTCGCAGCTTCCTCAAGGGGGCCGCGGGCCTCGCGGCCGGCGCGCTCGTCGCCGCCCACCCGCGCAGCGTGCGCGCGGCGAAGAAGACGCTGAACGTCGACGTCGCCATCATCGGCGGCGGCCTCGCCGGTCTCGTGTGCGCCGACCGCCTCGAAGCGGCCGGGGTCACGCCCACCATCTACGAGGCCTCGGAGCGCCTCGGCGGCCGCTGCCACACGCTCGGCGGCGCCTTCGGCGGGCCCCTGAGCTTCCCCGGTCAGGTGGCCGAGCGCGGCGGCGAGTTCATCGACAACCTGCACAAGACGATGCTCGCCTACGCGAACGAGTTCGGACTCGCGAAGGAGGACGTCACCAAGGAGCCCGGCGAGGTCTTCTACTACTTCGACGGCGAGCACGTGCCCGAGGAGGACATCGTCGAGGAGTACCGCGCCTTCGTGCCGGCGATGCGCGCGGACCTGCGCGCCTCGAGTGGCGCACCCACGGCCGACGCCTACAACGACGCCGACCTCGAGCTCGACCACACGAGCCTCGCCGAGTACCTCGAGTCGCGCGGCGCCGGGCCCTGGGCCTACAAGGCCATCGAGGAGGCCTACGTCGCCGAGTACGGCCGCGAGCTGGACGAGCAGAGCTCGCTCAACTTCCTGCTCTTCATCCACGCCGATCGCAGGAGCAAGTTCACGCCCTTCGGCGTCTTCAGCGACGAGCGCTGGCACATCACGGGCGGCAACCAGCAGATCCCTGCGCTCATCGCCGAGCGCCTCGACGCACCCAACCAGCTCGGTCATCGCCTCGTGCGAGCCCGCAAGAACGCCGCGGGCCGCGTCGAGCTCAGCTTCCGCGTCGGCAACCAGACCGTCACGCGCACCCACGACGCCGTCGTCTTCGCGCTGCCCTTCAGCGTGCTGCGCCACGCCGAGCTCGACGCCTCGCTCGCGCTGCCGGCGTGGAAGCGGCAGGCGATCGACGAGCTCGGCTACGGCACCAACGCGAAGCTGATGCTCGGCTTCGACGGCCGCCCCTGGCGTGAGCTCGGCTCGAACGGCTCGGCCTACGCCGACCTGCCCGAGGTGCAGACCGTCTGGGAGACGAACCCCACGCTCGGCAACGCGAGCCGCGGCATCCTCACCGACTACTCCGGTGGTCTGCGTGGCGCGGCGCTCGATCCGATGCGCACGCAGCAGCACGCCGCGAGCTTCCTCGCGGGGCTCGAGCAGGTCTTCCCCGGCGTGGCCGCTGCCGCGACGCGCACGCAGGGCAACAAGCTGCGCGCGCACCTCGAGCACTGGCCCTCCAACCCGCTCAGCCAGGGCAGCTACACCTGCTACCTGCCCGGGCAGTTCACCTCGCTCGCCGACAACGAAGGCAAGAGCGTCGGCAACCTCTACTTCGCCGGCGAGCACGCCAACTCCTTCTACGAGTGGCAGGGCTTCATGGAAGGCGCCTGCCTGAGCGGCCTCGACGCAGCCGACGCGATCCTCGACGACTGGGGCTGATCGCACTACCGAGCCGGGCACCATGTCGAGCCTGCTGCCGTCGGTCGAGATCGAGCCCCGCGAAGCTGCCACCGCGAGCGTCGTGTGGCTCCACGGCCTCGGCGCCGACGGCCACGACTTCGAGCCCATCGTGCCCGTGCTGCGCACCGAGCGCGTGCGCTACGTCTTCCCGCACGCGCCGAGCCTGCCGGTCACGATCAACGGCCGCTTCGTGATGCCTGCCTGGTACGACATCACGACGCTCGACTTCGACGCACACGACCGCGAGAACCTCGAGCACGTCGAGGCCTCGCGAGCGCGCATCGAGGCCCTGCTCGAGCGAGAGCGTCAGCGTGGCATCCCCCAGTCGCGCATCGTGCTCGCCGGCTTCAGCCAAGGCGCCGCCATGGCGATGCACGTGGGGCTGCGTCAGGCCGAGCCGCTCGCGGGCTTGCTCGTGCTCTCCGGCTACCTCGTCGCCGAGGACCGCCTCGAGGCCGAGGCGACCGAGGCCGGCCGCTCGACGCCCGTGCTCGCCTGCCACGGCCGCCGCGACCTCATCGTGCCGCACGCCGCGGGGCGCGCGAGCTACGAGCGCCTCGCCGCACACGCGAGGCCCGGGGTCGAGCTGGCGTGGCACGACTACCCGATGGGGCACGAGGTCTCGGACGCCGAGCTCGAACAGGTCGGCGCCTGGCTGCGCGCGCGCCTCGGCTGAGGCCTTCCCTTCGTCGAGTGGGCGCATACACAGGAGAGAGCTGCCATGAAGTTCGCCATCGCCACCGACGCCGCTCACCCCACGCTCGACGACGACGGCCCGGCTCTGCTGGAGGCGCTGGCGAACGTGGGGCTCGTGCCTACGATTGCGAGCTGGACCGACCGCGGCGTCGACTGGTCGAGCTTCGACGCGGTGCTGTTGCGAACGGTCTGGGACTACACCTCGGATCTCGAGGGCTTTCTCCGTTGGACGCGGCGCATCCGGCGCCTGATCAACCCGGGCGAGCTCGTCGCGTGGAACGCCGAGAAGACCTACCTGCGCCAGCTCGCCGATTGCGGCATCCCCACCGTCGAGACGCAATGGCTGTCGCCGGGGCACGCGCTCTCGCGCGCCCCATTCGACGATTTCGTCGTCAAGCCGGCCGTCTCCGCGGGCGCTCGTGACACGGCGCGCTTCTCGGGGAGCGAGCTCGAGGAGGCGCGCGCGCTCGTCGAGCTCATCCACGGGCGCGCCCAGGTGGCGATGCTCCAGCCCTACCTCGGTGGCATCGACGCACGCGGCGAGACGGCGCTCTACTACTTCGGCGGCCACTACTCGCACGCCGTGCGCAAGCCCGCGCTGCTCGAGCGCGGTCGCGTCGTCGACCAATACGCCCCGGGCTTCGTCGAGGCGCGTACGCCGAGCGTGTCGGAGCTCGAGCTCGGCGAGCAGCTCTTCGACGATCTGCGCTCGTTGGGCTTCGACCTGCCGACCTACGCGCGCGTCGACCTCGTGCCCGGCGGCGACGGCGAGCCGAGGCTGATGGAGCTCGAGCTCATCGAGCCCCGCCTCTTCCTCGCCACGAGCGAGGGCAGCGCGGCCCGCTACGTCGAGGCGGTGCGCGAGGCGCTCGAGAATCCGCCGAGCTGAGCCGCTGCTCCGGGGGCTCGCGCGCGCCGCGCTCGACGCCGGGCCGCGATCGTGAAAGCACCCGCTCGATGCCCACGGTCCACCTCGAGCGACCCTCGGCGCACGTCGTCACGCTCGTGCTCGACGACGCGCCTCGCAAGAACGCGATGAGCCCCGAGCTCGGCGACGCGCTGCGCGCGCGCGTGGAGGAGCTGCGGGGCGACGACTCGCTGCGCGCGGTCGTGCTCACCGGCGCAGGCGACGCTTTCAGCGCGGGCGGCGATCTCGCGATGCTCGAGCGGCTGCGCGCCTCGACCCGGGAGGAGTCGCGCGCCTTCATGCTCGGCTTCTACGCGCGCTATCTCTCGGTGCTCGAGCTCGGGGTCCCGGTGATCGCCGCCGTCGTGGGCCCGGCGATCGGCGCGGGGCTGTGCGTCGCGCTCGCCTGTCACGTGCTCGTCGTCGATGGCGGCGCGAAGCTCGCGCTCAACTTCACCTCGCTCGGCCTCCACCCCGGCATGGGCGCGACCTATCTGGTGCCCCGCAGGCTCGGGGTCGACCGGGCCGCCGAGCTCTTGCTCACCGGCCGCAGGTTCTCCGGCAGCGCGCTCGCGGGCTGGGGCGGCGCGCTCGAGGCGCGCCCTGCGTCGGAGGTGCGAGAGCGCGCCGAGGAGCTGGCGGCGACGATCGCCGCGCAGGGGCCGCTCGCGGTGCGCGCGCTCGCCACCTCGCTCGGGCCCGACCGCGCAGCGCTCCAGGCCGCGCTCGAGCGCGAGGCCAGCGAGCAGGCCCAGAGCTACGCGAGCTGGGATCTGGGCGAGGGCCTGCGCGCCGCCGCGGAGAAGCGCAAGCCGAGCTTCCAGGGGCGCTGAGCGCCGTGGCGCGGCGAGGCCCGAGCGCGGCGAAGCGCCTCTCGCTCGACGAGGTCGCGAACATGCTCGTCGACGAACACCACGCCGTATTGCGCGGCGATGCCGCCTCCGGCGCCGTGTTCTCGCGCGATCTCGGGCACCGCTACCTGCTCTGGAGGCGCTGGGGCGGCTCGCACACCCACGCGCGCCTCTTCGCGGTCATCGGCCTCAACTGCTCGACCGCCGACGAAGAGGTGCTCGACCCCACGGTGAAGCGCTGCGCCAACCGCGCGGAGGCCTCCGGCTACGACGGCCTCGTCATGCTCAACCTCGGCTCGCTGCGCTCGACCGATCCGCAGGGCATCCTCGGCCACGTCGACGACTGGCACGGCGGCGTGCCCAACGACGCGGCCATCTCGTACGGAGCGCGGGCCGCCGCGCAGGTCGTCGCCGCGTGGGGAGGGCCGTACCAGCCGAAGGCGCTGCGCGAGGCCGTCGAGGCGCGCGCCAGCGCCGTGCTCGGCGCGCTCGCGGAGGCGCGGATCACGCTCCACGCCTTCGCGCTCACGCAGGGTGGCCACCCGCGCCACCCGCTCTATCTGCCTTACTCGGCCGAGCCCACCCCATGGCGAGCGGGCAGCCACCCCAGGGCCGGCGCAGCGGTCGCGAAGCGTACACGCGAGTGAGGTCTCCACGGAGCGCGTGCGCCCGGTCGGGACGGTGCTCTCAGAAGCTCACCCTCGCCTGGTCCATCAGCCAAGCGCTCGGCCAAGCCAGGACGAATGAGACGACAGCGAGGACGAAGAGCCTCCAGTAGGCCTCGTGGGCGGAGCCGCTGGCGGCGCGCCAAGCTCGCAGTGCTTCGTCGATGCCATTGAAGTGCTGGTGCTCCTTGCCACGCACGACGCGAACCCAGTCGTCGGGGAGCGCGACGAGGTTGTCGGCGCCGCAGTAGACACACGGCGCCCCCAGGGATCCCCTCGCCACGTCCAGGGCGGCTCCGCAATCTCGACAGATGGCAGGCCCTCCTGGGTGAACGGGCGGAACTGCGGCCAAGCTCGCGTGTACGGCGATGCGAACGTCCTTGAGGCGAGATTCCTTGTCTGCGCGGATGGCCGGGATCGCGACGAATACGACGAGGAAGCCGACGGCGATCGGGCAGACGAAGTAGGGAGAGAGCGGGCCCACCCATTCGTCGACTCCCGCGACGTATCCGATCCCGTGCAAGAGCAGGCCCACGGGGTAGCTCACCAGAAACAGGAACGCCGCCAGCATGGGGATGCCGATGTGTGGATACCGAGGGATGATCGCGAGCACTCCCATCAGAGCGATCATGCAGTAGCCGGCGACGCTCCCTCCGATGCGGCCGACGAACATCGTCAGCCAGGAGGGCGGCCGGCCGAGCTCACCATAGAGCGACGCCGCCAGGTCGCGATTCATCGCGAAGCTGCGGACGGTGTGTTGGAGCGAGACGTACGCCTCCGGGAGCCGAGTCTCCGTTCCGCAGTACGTACAGCGGGCGAAGCTTGCGGTCCCGAGGGGAGCCCCCGCTCCGCAGCCGGAGCAGCGGAGCGGAGTGATGCGGAGCTCCTTCATGGACGCCGAAGGTACCATGCAGGGGGCGTGGTACGCCTGCGTGTATCCAGCGGCCCGGCCGGGTCCGTCGTGCCGTCCGCTCGGCAGCGGGCCGGCACCCCTCTCAAAACCCGCAGCAGCCCCAACCATCGCAGGGGCTCGCGTCGCCGACCTCGTCCCAGCTGCCCGCGGTGCAGGTGCTCTCGACGCCGTCGGCCGCACACTCGCACTCCCACTGCCCCGAGGTCCCGAGCCGGCAGGCGATCGAGAGGTTCGGCCCCGCCATGTCGTCCTGCATCGCGCAGGTGCCGTAGACCTCGTGCTCGTCGTCGCCGAGGTCGCCATCGCAGACCGACGGCGCGCCGCACACGCCCGGCGTCGCCTGCTCCTCGGAGCAGCCGTTGGATTCGCACTCGCCGTCGTTCGCGCAGGCTTCGCCGTCGGCCTTCAGCTCGATGCAGGTGCTGCTGGCGAGGTCGCAGCGCAGCCCCTCGGCGCACTGTCCGGTGGGGCAGTCGGCGCCCGGCCCGGGCAGCGGCGCGCAGCTGCCCTCGGCGCCAGACGACACGCCGCTGCAGTAGCCGCTCACGCATTCCCATGGCGCGCCGCAAGCTCCTCCGTCGGCCACGAGACCGCTGAGGGGCGTGCAGCCCGTGGGGGCGTCGCCCATGAGGGTGAGGCGGGCGCTGTAGGCTTCGCAGGAGAGCTCTTCGAGCGCGGCGACGCACTCGGCGGCGCGCGCGCCGTCCCAGGTCGTTCGCCCGCTCTCGATGGAAGGGCGCACGAGCGGCTCGAGCTCGAGGAAGTTCCCGAGGTAGGCCTCGCAGCTCGCCTGGTCCGTCACGGGCGAGTCGGCGAAGGCGAACTGGTAGTAGAGCTCGATGGGCGCGCAGCAGCCCACGGCCTTCGCGCAGGTGGCCTCGGTGAGCTTCGCGCCATACTCGGCGACCGTGAGCTCCGCGGGGCCGCCGCCGCTCCCTCCGCTGCCGCCGCTCCCACCGCTGCCTCCGGTGCCGTCGTCGGCAGCTTGCGTGCATCCCATCGAGAACGAAAACAAGAACAAGTACAAGTGCTTCGAGCGCATGGCAGAGCCTCCGAGGGTACGTCGGGCGGGCGCGTCGGTCTGTCGCGACCCGTGGCGGCATCCTGTCCACTGGGTCTTACGGGGCGCTTACTCGGTCGCGGCGCGCCGGTGCTAATCTGAGCGGCCGCGCATGCCCACGCGTCTTCGTGGCCTCCCGGTGCAGCTCAGCGGCTTCGTCGGCCGCGTCTCGGAGCTTGCCGAAGTAGGGCAGCTGCTCTCCGAGGCGCGCCTCGTGACGCTCACCGGCGCTGGCGGCAGCGGAAAGACCCGCCTCGCGATCGAGGCTGCCGCGCAGCTCGCTCGCGAACAATCCCAGCGCGTCGCGTGGGTCGAGCTCGCGGGTCTGTCGGATCCCGGGCTGACCGTGCAGGGCGTCGCGGAGCAGCTCGGTGTGCGCGAGGAGCGGAGCGCTGCGGTCACCGAGCGTCTCGTCGCGCTCGTCGGGGAACGTCCCATGCTGCTCGTGCTCGACAACTGCGAGCACCTCGTCGACGCCGCCGCAGGGCTCGTCGACACCCTCCTGCGCGGCTGCCCCCGCCTCTCGGTGCTCGCGACGAGCCGCGAGCCGCTGGGCATCCCGGGCGAGCGCGCGTGGATGGTGCCGTCGCTCGGCGCCGACGACGCCACGCGCCTCTTCGTCGAGCGCGCGAAAGACGCCTGGCCCGCGTTCGTGCTGGAGCCCGGCAACGCCGATACGGTCGCCGAGATCGCTCGTCGGCTGGACGGCTTGCCGCTCGCGATCGAGCTCGCCGCGGCGCGCGTCAAGCTGCTGACCCCGGCCGAGATCCTCGCGCGCCTCGACGACGCCTTCGCGCTCCTCACCTCACGCGCCCGCACGGCAATCCCGCGCCACAAGACGCTCAGGGCGACGATCGACTGGAGCTACACCTTGCTCTCGCAGGAGGAGCAGGCGCTGCTCGACCGGCTCTCGGTCTTCCGCGGAGGCCTCACGCTCGACGCGGCCGAGGCCGTGTGCGCAACCGTGACCGAGGCGGGATCGATGCTCGACGTGCTCGCGCAGCTCATCGATCGCTCGCTCGTCACGATGCGCGAGGAGCGCGGCGCGGCGCGCTACGCACTGCTCGAGACGGTCCGGCAGTACGCCGCACAGCGGCTCGCTGCGCGCGGTGAGACCGCGTTGCTCGAGCGCCGGCACGCCACCTACTTCGCGACGCTCGTAGCCTCGGCCGAGCCACACCTCGTGACGCGGTCTCGCCCAGCGTGGATCGACCGGCTCCAGAGCGAGCTCGACAACCTGCGCCAGGCCCTGCTCTGGAGCCGGGACGCCGAGCCAGCGCTCCACCTCGAGCTCGCCGGCCGGCTCTGTTGGTTCTGGTTTTCGACCGGCTTCTGGTCCGAGGGCCGGCAGTGCGCGGAGGCCGCGTTGGCTCTGCCCATCGCAGCCGCGCAGACACCCGAGCGCGGCGCGGCGCTCTTCGCGGGTGGCGTGATCGCGTCGCTGCAGGGCGACGCCGGGCCTGCGGAGCGCTGGCTCTCCGAAGCCGTCGCGATCTTCGAGACCGGCGACGCGCGCAGGCTCGCCTACGCGCGCAACTACCTCGGTCTCGTGTGGATCTCGCACGGCAAGGCCGAGGGGGAGTCGTTCATCCGCGAGGCGCTCGCTTGGTTCCGCGACAACGACGACCTCTACGGTCTACGCCTGGCGTGGCTGCTGCTCGGCACGCTCTACACCTCGCAGGGCGAGCTCGACCGAGCGCTCGACGCCATGGAGGCGGGCGTGACGGCGGCGCGCAGCTTCGGTTTGCCGCGCGAGCTCGGCATCGCGCTCCAGATGCTCGGCTCGACCGTGCTGCGCCGTGGTGAGATCGAGCGGGCCGAGGCGCTGTTCCGCGAGTCGCTCGCGGCGCTGCGCCACGATCCGCAGGCGCTCTTCGTCGCGCGTGGGCTCGAGATGCTCGGCGCCGTCGCATGCGAGCGCGGCGCCTACGTCGACGCGCTCACGCTGCTCGGCGCCGGCGAGGCGGTCCGCGAGCGCATCGGCGCGAGCATGTTGCCGCCCGATCGCGCCCAGCTCGGGCCGCGCATCGAGACGCTGCGCGCCGCGGTGCCGCCTCTGCGCTTCGCGTCGACGTGGGCGGAGGGCAAGGCGCTCGCCCTCGATGCAGCGCTCGATCTCGCCCTCGCGGGTAAGAAGGAGTCGAGCGCCCCTGCCCGCATCGAGCCCGTCGTCGACGAGCTGCGCCTCGAGATCCGCGCGCTCGGTCCCCTCGAGGTCAGGCTCGGTGCGACACGGCTCGGCGGCGACGCGTGGACCTCGGGAAGGGCGAAGGAGCTGCTGCTCTTCCTCGCTTGTCACCCGGCCGGGCGCACACGCGGAGAGCTCGGCCTCTTGTTCTGGCCCGACGCCTCGGCGGCGCAGATCAAGAACAGCTTCCACGTGCTGTTGCACCGCCTGCGAAAGGCGGTCGGGCGCGCCGACGTCGTCGTCCAGACCGACGAGCGCTACCTGCTCAACCCGGCGCTCGAGCCCAGCCTCGACGCCAGGCGCTTCGAGTCCGAGGCCGAGGCCGCGCTGCGCGTCTCAGCCTCGGACCCTTCGATGCGCGCGCGCCTCGAGGCAGCGCTCGCGCACTACCGAGGCGACTTCGCCGAAGGAGAGTCGATGGGCGACTGGTCCTTCGATCTGCAGAGCAGGCTGCGCGGCAGACACCACGACCTGCTCGGCGCCCTCGGCGCGCTGCGCCTCGACGAGGGCGACCCTGGCGGGGCCGCCGAGCTCTTCGAGCGGGTGCTGCGCGGTGATGGGCTGCGCGAGGACGCGCACAGGGGCCTCATGCGCTGCCACGCGAGGCGTGGCGATCGCAGCGGTGCGCTGCGACTCTACGGTCGGCTCGAGCAGTTGCTCCACGACGAGCTCGGCGCGCCCCCCTCCCGCGAGACCATCACGCTCGGGGATCGAATTCGGCGCGAAGAGCCCGTCTGAGACCCCACCACCCGAGTCAGCGCGGCGGCACCTCCCGCGGCCCGGCCTGCTCCACCGCATACCGCAGCTGTACGAGCCCGCTCGACCACGCGCGGGTCGACTCGAGCCGGAGCGGGACCTCAGGGCCGCCCTCGCACCACAGCCGTACGCCCGCGCCGAGCACCACGGGCACCACCGAGAGCACGAGCTCGTGCAACAGGCCCGCGCGCAGGAAGGAGCGCACCAGCCCTCCGCCGTCCACGTAGAGGTGGCGAGCGCCCTCGGAGCCGAGGCGCGCGACGAGCGCCTCGGGCGTCGCGGAGACGATCTCCTCGTCGTGGCGCGGCGCCCTCGGCGTGCGGCTCAGCACGACGCAGCGCTTGCCCACGTAGGGCCAGGCTTCGAAGCCCAGCGCGACCTCGTAGGTGCGCCGACCGAGGACCATCACGTCCGCCTGTCGCATGAGCTCGGCGTAGCCGTAGTCCTCGCCCTCGAGCTCTGCGCGCTCGAGAAAGGCGAGGTCGTCGCCCGGGCCCGCGATGTAGCCGTCGAGCGAGGCCGCGAGGAAGGCGGTGCACCGAGGGCTGTCGTGATCGCTCGTCGTCATGATATTCTACATTGTAGAATCATTCATGACGACACGCCACGCGCGACGCAGGGTGGGGCGGCCTGGCCGGGCCGAGCTCGGGCTCTCGGCCGATGCCGTGCTCGACGCGGCGCAGGCCCTCTTGCGCGAGGGAGGCATCGCCGCCGTCACGCTCAGGGCGATCGCCGAGCGGCTCGGTGCGGACGCCATGGCGCCCTACCATTACTTCGCCGGCAAGGACGCGATCCTCGTCGCGCTCGCGGAGCGCATCTACGCGGGCTTCGAGGTGCGGCTCCCACGCGCCGGCCATCGAGCTCGCCTGCGCAGGCTCGCCACCGCCTACGTGGCGTTGCTCGTCGACGAGCTCGGCGAGCTCACTCCCTACCTCGCGGAGGCATCGCAGCGATCCGAGCGGCCCGCCCGCCACTTCGGCGCGCTCTTCGCGCGAGCCGTGGAGCGTCTCGAGCTCTCGGCTGCCCGGCGCCGGGCAGCCGAGCACGCCTTCGTGGACTTCTTGCACGGCTTCGCGCTCGCGCGCCGTGCGGGCGATCCCGCGACGAGGCGCGCGCTCCACGCCGAGCTCGCCGTCATCGTCGCGGGCATCGAGGCCTTCGCGGCCGGGAGGGCCTGAGCCGCCTGACTGCGCGTACGCGAGGGGGTGAGGCTCAGTGTCTGTCCGGAAAAGCCGAACCCAGAGGTTCGGCTGTTCGACCTGATGTTCGTCAGAAATCGAGAAGTGCGGAGAATTCGGCCAAGAATTCTCTGTCTTCGGCTGCCGCGCGCGGCGCTCGGGGCCCCACCCCCGACGGCTGTTTGGCCCTTCTGGTCACGTCTTCAGCTCTCCAGGCGCCTGCGCCGGAGCCCCGCCATTCCGAGCGCCGCCGCTGCGAGCCAGAGCCCACTCGAGCCGCGTGCGCCGCCGGCCTCGATCGCGCAGCCGCCCTCGGTTTCGCCGTCGGCCGCGTCGCCCGCGCCGCTTCCGCTCGGGCCGCTGCCGTCGCCCGAGGAGCCCGCGCCCTCGCCGCTGCCGCCGAAGCCGCTGCCCGCGCCGCCCGAGCCCGTGACCTCCTCTTGATCGGGGTCGCCGCCGGGGCCGGGCGGGTCCTCGCTGTCCGGCGGCGGTTCGCCTCCACAGAACGCCGCCGTGAGGCAATAGAGCTCGCCGCCGCCGATGTCTGCGCAGCAGCCGCCCTCGAGCGCAGCGCAATCGCTGGCGCCAGCGCAGGCCTTCGAGCAGAACGAGCTCGAGCTGTCGTAGAGGCAGGTGTCGCCGCCCAGGTTCGGGTTGCAGAAGGGCAGGTTCGGATTGCCCGGGAAGCCACAGGCGTCGCCGAGCTTGCCGGAGGGCGCATAGCCCTGAGGGCCGGCGCCGCAGGACGAAGCCGGGCCCGTGGGCGAGAAGGAGAGCGACAGGTTGTAGCCGCCGGGCTTCTCGCCGCTCGTGCTGCTGCGGAAGGTGTCGGCGACGACGAGGTAGGTGCCGCAGTCGACGTTCACGGTGACCGTGGTGTCGTTGCGTGCGAAGCAATCGCTCGTATTGGTCGAGCGATAGACGTGCACGTCGATGTCGACGCCCGCGTCGCTCACGACGGTCGCGGTGAGCGTGCCGGGCTGCGTGAACTTCACCTCGTACACGTACTCGCGCCCCGACTCGTTCTTGCTCGGATCGGCGCCGCAGCCGTCGAAGAGATCGCTCTTCGACTGGGTCGTGTCCCGCGCATCGGAGTAGGGGAAGCCCGGCACGACGATCGGGTTGAAGGGCGTGCCGATGGGCTCGGCCGTGCTCGTCCCGGTGATGTCGTTGTAGCGCCTGGGGATGAAGCCGCTCACGTGGGCCCAGCCCGCGTAGCCGTTGTAATGCACGTTGTAGCCGAGCGCCTCGACGTACACCGGCGCGCCATTGGCGAGCGTGCGGTGCAGCATCGCGACGTGGTAGCCGGCCTCGTTGTACACGTCGCCCGGCAGCATCGCGTTGGCGGCGATGGCGCCCGAGATCGTGGCCATGCTGCTCGTCGTCGTGTGCCCGGCCTGGAAGGTCTGGCTCACGAAGCCCGAACAATCGAGCCCGGCCGTGCAATCGAGGATGCCGTCTTCGGGGTAGGAGCCCGCGCCCTGGCCCGCCAGGATGCGCTGATCGAACTGGAAGAGCGACATGTAGCCGCCCCAGTCGTAGGGCAGCCCGACGTAGTCGCCCGGATCGTAGATGCTCTGGTAGGCCGCGTTGCAGGTGGCCGTGCCGTTGGCGACCGACGCACGCCACGGGTGCATCGCGAAGGCGCGCGCGCGCGCGAGCACCTCGGCGCGCTCGATGGCGACCGCGTCGTTCGTCCCGGCGAAGGTCGCCGCCGAGGCGGCGACGCCGAGCAGGAGGGCGATTGGCGTCCGACCGATGAGAGCCTTCACTTCGCACCTCCGTTCTCGAGCGAGCCCGTACCGAGTGAACGCAGCGGCATGCTCACCACCCGCAGCCCGTCGGCCTCCGGCCGCATCCACGCCACGTGGCCGCTGCCCATCGCCATCGCTTGCCTCGGGCTCCACAGGCCTCGCGCAGGAAGCGAGCGCTTGCCGAGCAGGCGCCCCGAATCGAGCGAGACCAAGACGAGCTCGCTGTCGACCATCATCGGTGTGCCCTCGCCGCTCGGAGCGCCGTCGCGTGTGCGTTCGACGAGCGTGAGCGCGCGGTCCTGCTCGAGACCGACGAGACGCAGCGAGGCCGCGTCGAACGCGACCGCCAGGCGGCGCAGCTCCTCGAGCCGCTCTCCACGCTTTGCGGACTCGACGAGGAAGCACTTGCCATCGCTCTCTCGGAGCGTCGTGAGCGTGCGCTCGGACGAGCTCGTGGCGACGCCGGGCTGCATCGAGCGCAATACGCTCGCTTCGTCGAGCGGCGCGCTCGCGCTGCCGATCGTGAAGCGCGATTGCAGGGTGGTCTCGGCGTAGACGCGCTCGTGGGCATCGAAGCCGATGCGCACGACGTCGCCCACGATGCGCGGCAGCACGAGCTCGGCGGCCAGCTCGCCGCTCGGCTCGTGGATCCACACGAGCGAGCGACGCGCGCTGTAGAGCGCGATCTTGCCGCTCTCGGAGAGCGCGATCGTGGTGGCGTCTTCCGGGATCGCGCCGAGCTCGCGCACGCCGTTCGCGTCGATCTCGAGCAGGCGCTGGCGCAAGCGATCGGCGAGCAGCACCGCGCCGTCGGCGCGCACCGCGATGCCGCTCGGGCCGTCGCCGACGAAGTCCTCGGCAGGCGCACGCCAGCCCACGGCCTCGTGGCCCTCGCCCCAGGGCAGGACCCGCTCGAAGCCACGCAGCTCGGTGGGCGTCGATGCGGCGCTGCGAGCGCGGGGCGCCACGCCCTGGACGGAGGCCTCGTGGGCGCCCTCGCTCGGGGTGTCGTTGCCGGTGGCCTGCGGTGCTGGCTCGGCCTGGCAGCCGGCGAGCGCCAGCGCACCGGCGATCGAGAGGGCATGGAAGCGGCGTGCGGTCATGGGTACCTCGGATGCGCGGAGGCTCCTGGGCGGCGCCCACCTTCGGCGCGACCCCGGGCAGGCTCGGAGCGGCGCGACCCTAGATCCGCAGGATCCTCTGGGCAAGGGTGCCCCGCGCCTCACCCAGGCGCCGCCGATGCGCGGGCATCGAGCTCGCTCCTCGAGGGACTCAGCGCCAGCCGATCACGACTTCTTTGGCGCCGAGCTGCGCGAGCAGGGCCCTGAGCTGTCGCTCGGCCTGCGCCCTGGCGCGCGCGGTCGTCTCCGGCGTGCTCGCGGCCTTCTCGATGGCGAGCACGGCCTCTTTGCGCGCGCGCGCCTCGAGTTGCTCGTTGCGCTTGGCGAGCACGTTCGTCCTGCGTGTGTAGACGTAGGTTCCGTCGGGATCGAGGCGTGAGCCGAGCAGCTCCGGCTGGGGTAGGCGCAGCTCCGCGCGCCCGGTCGCTTCGTCGAAGCGCACGTCGCCCGGCTCGAGCTTCGCGAGGTCGACACCGACGGTGGCCGAGCCCGCCGCGACGAGCAACAGTGCGTCCTCGACGTCGACGAGGCCGAAGAACACGCTCTGCTTGTCGCTGAGATCGACGACCTTCTCGACGCGCACCTCGGTGGTCTCGAGCCGAGCGAGATCGCGCACCGCGACGACCACGTCGTTCGTCGGGCGGACCGTGACGGCGTTCGTCGAAGCACCGCGTGTGACGAGCAGCGCGACGGTCCCACCCACGAGGCCCGCGCCGATCAGCGAGCTGAGCACGACCACGAGCCAGCCGGGCGCGCCGCGCCCACCGTCCCGCAGCACGACCGTACGCTCGCTCGTCACCGAAGGACTCTAGCAGCCGAGCGCGTGACCGCCCGGTTCAGCGACGAGCGGCCTTCTTGGCGGCCTTCTTGGGCGCGGCCTTCTTGGGGGCGGCCTTCTTGGCGGCCTTCTTGGCGGCCTTCTTGGGGGCGGCCTTCTTGGCGGCCTTCTTGGGG
>ERZ761602.1482-NODE-1482-length-42251-cov-6.774860_pt1 | contig 42251 bp, 39 predicted proteins | sample MGYA00512165_ERZ761602 | MGnify/ENA primary metagenome ERZ761602 (study PRJEB28899, sample SAMN02445085) | bioreactor sludge metagenome | biome: EBPR sludge; isolation source: Thorneside wastewater treatment plant | place: Australia: Brisbane, Thorneside...
ACCCGCTACAGGACGAGACGCGCCACCTCCTGCACATCGGCGCCACGCGCGCCGCGCACCAGCTCTGGATCGTGACGACCAGCGATCCCAGCCCGCTGCTGCCCGAGTGGCTGCGCGCCTGAGCGACGGAGCCCGGAGATGGAAGCGAGGAGGCCACCCGCGAGGGTGGCCTTCTTCGTTGGTGCTGCAGTGATGCGAGACGCGCGCGCTCAGGGGGTGATGGGCTGCCTCGCCCAGTAGGATCCATAGCCGGAACCCGGAGCCGGGACGGTCTCGGCACCGATCGACAGCTCCCCCAGGTGCCAACCACCCACGTAGACCGTCTCGCCGGGTCCGAAGTCGGCGCCGAAGACGTAGTTCGACTGCGGGCTCGTGTAGGTGGCCCCAGCGAGCGCGCCGTCGTTCGGACCGAGCAAGAGCCAGAAGGAATTGTTGTCGAAGCCTGGCGAGCTGAGGTCGATCGTGTCGATGGTGAAGCTCGAGGTCGTGTCCCCGCCGATGAGCAGCGTGCCGTCTGCGCGCATGGAGGCCGACGACGTCTGCTGCTGGTACATGTTGCCGAAGCCTCGGCTCGCGACGTGGTTGCCCTGCTCGTCGAAGCGCGCAACGGCTAGGTTCTGCGCCGTAGCGAGCGCGCTCGTCAGCGTGCCGCCGCCGAAGTCGACCGTGCCGATGAAGCTCGCGACGAGCGTGGGTTTGCCCGTGGTGTCGAGCAGCACGTGGTTCCCGTGCTGGTCGCTCGTGTCGCCGAAGCGCTTCCCCCAGAGGATGTTGCCGCTGCTCGCGAGCTTGACGAGGTACGCGTCGGTGCCACCCGCCGACGTGAGCCCGCCGAGCGTGAGCGTGCCGCGCAGCGCGCCCGTCAGGTAGATGTTCCTCGAGGCGTCGATGGCGCAGCCGAACACGTCGGCGCTGCTGTTGGCCAAGGCCCCGGAGTCGTCGAAGAGCAGGCTGCTCTGGTGGGCGCCCGTCGCGTCGAAGAGGACGAAGAAGGCGTCCGTGCCCGACGCGTTGAGCGCGCCGCCGCCGAGGTTCACTGCGCCGTTCACGATCCCGGTGAGCAGCACGTCGCCCGCGGCGTTCGTCGCGAGGCGCGTGCCTTCGTCGTAGCCGCTGCCTCCGAGCAACTTTGACCAGCGGTGGTCGCCGCTCGCGTCGTAGGACGCGATGAACGCGTCGGTGCTCGAAGCCGCGAGCGCGCCGCCTCCGAAGTCGACCGAGCCCTGCGTGCGGCCGGTGAGGTAGACGACGTCGTTCGGCCCGAGCGCGGTGTGGTTGATGAAGGCGCCCGCCGACGGGTCGATCTGCTTCGACCACACGTGGCTCCCGTCGGACGCGTACTTCGCCACGAGGAACGACCCGGACGCCACTGCCGTGACCGCCCCACCGCCGAAGTTCTTGGTCCCGAAGAACCGGAAGACCACGACGACACCACCGTCGCTGGTCGTGTGCAGGCCAGCGAGGTTCGCGGGGGACTCGACGTACTTGACCCACGCGCTCGCCGCGCTGCCTCCGCCCTCGCCGCCACCGCCGCCCACGCCGCCGCCGCCTTCGCTCGTCGAGCCGCCTCCGCCGTCGCTGGTGGAGCCGCCACCGCCGCCGTCGCTCGAGCTCGTGCTCGTCGTCGTCGTCGCGCCGCCTCCCGCGCCGCCTTGTCCGCTGCCCCCCGAGCCCTCGGTGTCGTCGCCGCAGGCGGCGAGCGCCATCAGCCCCAAGAGCCCCACCGTCGTACAAGCAAGCTTCTGCATCCTGATCTCCTCCCGACCGCGCCGCGGTCACACACGATCGTGCAGGTTAGGCGAAAGTCCGCGCTCGTTTCAAAGGCCCCATCGACGCCTTGCGCGATCCCCCACGCTTCGCGATCCTGCCCCGCGTGAAAGAGCTCCACGACGCCTCCGCCCTCACAGCGTGGCTCGCCTCCGGCGCGCCACTCGCCGACGTCGTACTGCGCGGGATGGACCTGCGCGATCACGCGGCCGAGCTCACGTCGCGCGACCTGCGCGGCGCCGTCTTGCTCGGCTGCGAGCTCGAGCCTCCCGACCTCGCGCGCGCGGTGCTCGCGGGCGCGCTCGTGTTCCCGACGCTCACGGGCCTGCCTTACGAGCCCTGGCGCACGACGCTCTACACCCCCGACGAGCTCTTCGGTGGCTTCGACCCGAGCGATCCCTGCACCTACTGCGACACGCTCGACGCCCGTGTGTACCGGCACTTCCGTGCGATGGGTGGCTCCGGCGAGGCGCCGATGCTCGAGGCCTTCGCGCAGCGCCTGCACGACCACGGCATCACCGAGGCGCTCGAGGATCTGCTGCGCGAACACGCGCGCGTCGTGGCCTTCATGGGAGGCCACGGCATGAGCCGCGACGACGAGGTGTACCTCGAGGTCGCGCGCATGGCGGGCGAGCTCGCGAGGCGAGGCTTCGTCGTCGCGACCGGCGGCGGCCCGGGCGCGATGGAAGCGGCGAACCTCGGCGCACGCTTCGCCGCCCGCGACGACGCCGCGCTCGCCTCCGCCGTGCGCACGCTCGCCGAGGCGCCGACCTACAAGGACGAGGGCTGGCTCGCGCAGGCCTTCCGCGTGCGCGCCGAGTTCGCGGAGCTGCTCGCGTCTTCGCCCGTGCCGACGCTCGGTGTGCCGACCTTCTTTTACGGCCACGAGCCGCCCAACGCCTTCGCCTCGCTGCACGCGAAGTATTTCGCCAATTGCGTGCGCGAGGAGGGCCTCGTCAGCCTCGCGACGCACGGCATCGTCTTCGCGCCGGGCAGCGCGGGCACGGTGCAGGAGATCTTCCAGGACGCGTGCCAGAACCACTACGGCACCGTGAAGGGGCTCGTCTCGCCGATGGCGCTCTACGGCTCGCGGTACTGGACCGAGAAGCTGCCGGTGCTGCCGCTCCTGCGTGCGCTCTCCGGCGAACAGTGGGGCGACCGCGTGATGCTGAGCGACTCGCCGAGCGAGATCGTCGAGTTCCTCGCCGAGCACGGCCCGCGCGAGCTCGACCGCGCCGCGTGGTCGTTCTGCGGAGAGTTCTGCGCCGAGTGAAGCCGCGCGGCGCCGAGCGACACCGCGCGCCTCAGCGGCGGCCCAGGCCCTCGCGCAGGCCGAGCAGGAGCGAGACGGCGTTGTCGCCGAGCGCGTCGGTGCAATAGCCACCCTCCTGGACGACGACGATCGGCTTGCCGAGCTGGCCGAGGCGCTCGCCGACCGCGTGGAAGTCCGGGGTGTCGAGCGTGAAGGCGCCGATCGGGTCTCGCCGGTAGGTGTCGAGCCCGGCCGAGAGCACGACGGCCTCGGGCGCGAAGGCCTCGAGCTCGGGCAGCACGTCGTCGTCGAGCACACGCAGGTACTCCTGGACGTCGCAGCCGCGGGGCAGGGGCAGGTTGATCGTCTTGCCTTCGCCTTCTCCCTGGCCACGCTCGCTCGCGAAGCCCGAGAAGTACGGGTAGAACTCGCGAGGGTCGCCGTGGATGCTCACGAAGAGCACGCGCCCGTCGCGCCAGTAGAGCTCCTGGGTGCCGTTGCCGTGGTGGAAGTCGACGTCGACGATCGCCACGCGCCCCGGGATCTGCTCGGCGGCGAGCGCGGCATTGTTGAAATAGCAATAACCTCCGAAGAGATCGCGTGAGGCGTGGTGGCCGGGTGGCCGGCAGAGCGCGTAGCTGAGCTTCGAGCCCGCGCGGATCTCGCGCGCGGCGGCGACCGCGCAGGCGGCGCTCCAGGCGGCGGCCTCCCAGGTCACGTTGGTGAGCGGCGTGCCGGAGTCGAAGCAGAAGTAGCCCGCCTGCTTGATGTCGCTCGGATCGGGCTCGGTCTCGCGACGCTTCGGGAACACCGAGGGGTAGTAGGTGCGCCCTTCTTCGATGTGCGTGGCCGCCCGGTAGAGGTCGACGAGGCGCGGGTCGTGGATCGCGCGCAGCAGGCTCGGAGGGATGCGCTCGGGCACCCGCACGCCGAAGATCGTGGGCTCACGCGCCAGCGCGGCGAGGATGTTCTCGGCGCGGGTCGTCGTCTCCGGGTGATCGAGCTTGTCGCCGAAGGCCCACTCGTAGAGCGGCTTGTGGTCGAGCTGACGGGCGTGGAAGTAGACCGAGAGCAGGTCGGGGTCGTGGTTCATGCGCTCCTCGTGACGTCGGCCACCGTGCCACTCGCGGCGATGCGGCCGCCCTCGAGGCGCAGGCCGCGGGTGCAGCAGCGCTCGAGGAAGGGCAGGTCGTGGCTCACGACGATCACCTGGGTCTCGTGGGAGAGGCCGCGCAAGCGCGTCGCGAGCTCGTCGGTCGTCTGCGGGTCCAGCGCGGCGCTCGGCTCGTCGAAGAGCACGACCTCGGGGCGCAGGGCGAGCGTGCGCGCGATCGCCACGCGCTGCTTCTGCCCACCGCTCAGCTCGTGAGGCGCGCGGTGGGCGAGCTCGCTCAGGCCGAGCGCCTCGAAGAGCTCGAGCACGCGGGCCTCGTACCCCTCGAGGCCGTGCAGCCGCGGCGCGAGGCAGGCGTTCTCCAGGGCGGTGAGGTGGGGGAAGAGCTGGTAGTCCTGGAAGACGATACCGACGCGCTCGGCGCGCTCTCGCGGCGCGAGGCCCTCGAGCGACACGCCGCCGACCTCGATGGTGCCGCCGTCGGGGCGCGAGAGCCCCGCGACCGCGAAGAGCAGGGTCGTCTTGCCGGAGCCGCTCGGGCCCGCGATGGCGAAGGGCTCGCCTCGCTGCACGCCGAGGTCCAAGCCGTCGAGGATCGCGCGCCCGCCACGCATCACGCGCAGCGCGCGCACCTCGAGCACGAGCTCACCCGCGCGCCGGCTGCGCCGAGGCTCAGCCATGGAGCAGCCCTCGCGCGCGCCAGCGCTGCTCGAGCCTCCGTCCGGCCACGAGCAGCGGGAAGGTGAGCAGGAAGTAGAGGCCGGCTGCGACGGCGTAGAGCTCGATGGGGCGGAAGCTCGCGCTGATGATGCGCTGGGTCTGCAGCGTGAGCTCGTAGATCCCGATGACGCTCACGACGGCGCTGTCCTTGATCATCGCGACCACGGTGTTGAGGCAGGGCACCGTGGCGATCGGCAGCATCTGCGGGCCGACGACGTGCCGCAGGCTCTGCCAGGCCGAGAGGCCGAGCGCGCGCGCGGCGAGGCGCTGGCCGTCGGGCACGGCGCGGTAGGCCGTCTTCACGACCTCGGCCAGGTAGGCTGCGCTGTGCACTGCGATGGCCGTGATGCCCGCGGCCTCGGCGCTCAGGCTGAGCCCCAGCGAGGGTGGCCCGAAGTAGAGCGCGAAGAGCTGGATCATGAACGGCGTCGAGCGCACGAAGTCGACGAGCAGCGCCGTCGGTCGCGCGACGAAGCCCTTCGAGAGCGCGCCCCAGGCGAGCAGCAGCGACAGGGCGATCCCGAGCCCGATGCCCGTCACGCAGATGAACAGCGTCGCGCCGAGCCCACGCAGGAGCAGCGGCGCGGCCGAGCGCCAGAGGCCGGGCCGCTCGCCCGCTCCGGCCGAGGCGCCGCCCACGTGGAGGTGCTTCTCGAGCAGAGCGCGCTGCACGCCGGAGCTGCGCAGCGCACCCACGGCGCGATCGATCTCCGCGAGCAGCTCGTCGCGGCCGGGCTTCACCGGGATGCCCATGCGCTCCTCGAGCAGGCGCGCGCCCACCGGCTCCACGACGGCGCCGCGCTCGTGGGCCATGTAGGCGCCGACCAGCTCGTCGGTGATCATGCCGTCGAGCCGCCCCGTCGCGAGGTCCTGCAAGACGTCGGTGTCGCCCTTGTAGATGCGCACCTCCGCCTCCGGGAAGCGCTCCCTCGCGACGCGCTCGAAGGTGGTGCCCAGCGTGACCCCGACGGTGAAGCCCCGCGTGCCCGAATCGCGTGCGCCCGGCCGCACGTAGAGGCGCGCGCCCGACTCGTAGTAGGGCACGCTGAAGCGCACCGCGCGGCTGCGCTCCTCGGTGATCGCCATGCTGCCGACGACGGCGTCGATCTTGTCGGTGAGCAGCGCCGCGACCAGGCTGTCCCACTCGGTGGCGACCAGCTCGCAGCGCAGGCGCATCTCGGTGCAGAGCGCTCGCGCGAAGTCGACGTCGAAGCCCGCGAGCTCGCCGCGCTCGTCGAAGTAGCTGAAGGGCGGGTACTTGCCCGTGAGCCCCACCACGAGCACGCCCTCGCGCCCAGGCTCGGCGAGCGCTTCACGCGGGGCGAGGGCGGAGCCGATGAAGACGATCCACAGCCACGTGAGCGCGACGAGCGCGCGCCTCACGAGGCCACTTCGTCGTCTTCTTCTTCGCTGCGCGTGAAGCCGGCGGGGACCTTCGGCCGCTCGAGGCGGCGGACCCAGATGTTCATGTCCTCGTAGGCGCCGTAGATGTCGCAGTTGTTCACGAGGCGCCCCATGAAGGTGTAGCCGAGCCCGTGGAACACCGCGTTCATGCCGTAGCTGCGCGCGCGCGCCATCGTGTATGCGCAGATGTAGCCGCGCGTCGTGAGCTCGCGCTCGAGCCTGCGCAAGAGCTGCGACATGAGCCCGCGCCCGCGCGCCTCGGGGCGCGTCGCGCAGTCGGTGAGCTCGGCAGCGAGATCCCCGGGGTGCAGCTCCGCGCTCGCCGCCGCCACGATGCGGCCCTTCACCGTGCACACGGCGAAGAGGCTGTCCTTCTGGAGGATGGCCTCGAGGTAGCTCGCGTGCAGCAAGGGCGAGGGGTAGGTCTCGAAGATCTCGGCGTAGAGCTCCACGAGCTCGGCCAGGTCGCTCGAGCGCGCCAAACGCAGCTCGACGTCGGCGGGCAACGGGCTCGGGTCGGCGGGCGGTTCAGGCGCGGCGAGGATGCGCTCGATGAGCAGGATCTCCTCCATGAGCACGCCGGAGCTGAGCCGCTCCTGTGAGCGGAACTTGCTCACGACGTAGGCGTCTTCGCCGCGGTGGTAGTGCGCGATGACGGCCTCGAGCACGTAGCCGAAGCGCAGGAACTCCTGCCAGTCGTCGCGCGTGGCGAAGGCGATGATCTTGTCGAAGCCGTTGGCCTCGGCGAGGTAGCGCACCGCCAGCACGAGCGCCTGGTGGTCCGGCGCCTCGTAGCTCAGGATGCGGATGCGCTGGTTGTACTGATCGAGGAAAAGCGTCGCGCGGTAGCCCTCGCCCTCGATCGTGTGCTCCACGCCGTAGACGACGCCGACCGCCTTGAGGTGCTGCCCCGGGCCGAGCGTGAGGTCGACCACGCCGAGCGGGGAGCGCTCCTTGATCGGGGTCGGCTTGATGTCCTGGACGAGCGCGCGGCGAGGGCCCGCGCCGTGGGCGTCAGGGGCGCTCGCGTCGCCCTTCGAGGCCGCGCTCGACGCGCTCGAGGGCTCCGGGGCCTCGCGCGACCTCGGCTCGCTCGTACTGCTGGGTAGAGCCGTCATGGCCAGGCACCCTAACATCCGAGCGCGCGAAGTTTGCGCTACAAATGATCAGGTGCGGCGTAGGTGCGCGAGATCCCACGCGCATCGCGGGGCGCTCCCGGTCGATTTCGTCGCTGCTCCGACGGTATCGAGCGCGCCTCGCGCGGGTTCAGAAGCTGCCGCCGAGCACGAGGCCCGTGGGCGCGACGCGCAGCTCGATCGAGGCCGCGTTCGGCTCGACCGCTTCGTCGCTCGAGCCCGTCACCGCGAAGAGTACGACGGTCGTGATCGCCCCCGCGATCGTGACCCCCGCGAGCACGTCGGTCGCGAGCGCGAAGGTCTGCGTGCGATCGCTCGCGTCGGTGATCGCCGCCGCGTTGCCGGGGAAACGCGCGAGCTCGTCGTCGCGCTCGCCGCTCGCCGAGAGCGCGAGGCCGCCGAACACGCCGGTGGCGATCGCGGTCGCGGCCGTGATCGAGAGCGCGACCCACGGCGCAGGCGAGCCCGAGCGCTCCACGATGCGCGTCTCGGTGCGCCCGGGCCGCTCCACCGGAACCTCGATCGTCTTGGTCGCCTCGATCGGCACCAGCTCGAGCGCGACGGTCGTCTCGTCGCTGCCCGCGATCTCGACGACGCGCGAGACGGGCGTGTGCCCGGCGAGCGTCGCGCCGAACTTGCGACGCCCCGCGTTCACCAGCACCGGCTCCGAGAGCGGAGAGCTGCCCACGGGCACGTCGTCGACCGAGAGCTCCGCGCCCTCGGCGCTGGCCTCGATCTGCACCCGGGCGACCTTCTTCTTGAGGGTCGCGATCCAGCCCTCGACCTCCTTCTTGCGCTTCGCGTCGACCTCCTTGCCACCCTGGGCGAGGTACTGCTCGAAGGCGCTCAGGGCGCTCGCGTAGTCGTTGAGCTCCTGCGAGGTCTGGCCGAGGTTGAAGAGCACGCGGTAGTTGGGCGCGAGCTCGTAGGCGCGCTTGAACTCCACGAGCGCGGCGGTGAAGTCGCCGTCCTTGTAGAAGCCGACGCCCGCTCGGAAGCGCTCGCTCGCTTCGCTGGAGGCCTCGCCGGAGGTGGGTGCCTTGGCGTCTTGTGCGACGGCCGGTGAGGCCGCAGCCGACATCGACGCGAGCAGCGCGATGGTCACGAGCTTGGATCGCCGGTGGAGCGCGTTCATTTCTTGTACGGGTCCTGCTCGTCGATCTCGCGGGTCGTCTTCGGGGTCTTCGTCGAGCCCGTGTCGGGAGGCGGCTTGGGCCCGGTGCGGACCTGACCGAAGCCGGTCGTGGGCTTCGCGGTCGTGTCGGGTGCGGCGCTCGCGCTCGCGACCTGCTCGGCGGCGAGCGTGACGATGAGCGACACGTCCTTGTCGTAGGTGACGGCCTTCTTCTGGGGCGCGAGCCCGGGGCCCTCGACCTCGATCTGGTGCATCGTACCGTCGCGCGGAACCTTCGCGGTGAAGGGGCTCGCGGTGATCGGCACGCCGTCGAGCTTCGCCACCGCGCCGGCCGGGCCGTACTCGATGGTGAGCGTGATGTGCTCGGCGCTCGGCGCGCCGGTGGGCTCGGTGCTCAAGGCGCTCGTGGTCGCGGCCGCCGGGCTGGGCTTCTGCAGGAAGGCCACGAAGACCACCCCGAGCACCGAGACGAAGGCGAGCAGCGCGAGCGCGAGCAGGATCGTCTTGTTGGTGCCCGAGGCCGCCGGCGGCGCCTGGCTGATGTGCGCGGTCGCGAGCGTGCCGTGGTTGCCGCTGACGCCGCTCGGCTGGCTGTCGTGGCCGATCGGCAGCGGGCCGTGACCACGCGCCATGCGCTCCCGCATCGTCTGCTCGATGAGGTTCTTCGAGGTGAGCGGCGTCGGGTCGCCGCTGGAAGTGTGCAGGTCGAGCATCGGCAGCGGCAAGGCCTGCGAGGTCTCGCGCATCACGCGCTTCATCTGCTCGTCGATGATCTGGCGGATCTGCGCGCGCTCCTCGGCGAAGAGCTGCGTCACGAACTCGCCGACCTCGCGGCTGCCGATGCGGCGACTGAAGCGCTCGAGGAAGTTCTCGAGCGCGTCGCGGAACTCGAGCGCGTCGGCGTAGCGATCTTCCTTCTTGTGGGCCATCGCGCGATCGCAGATGTCGGCGAGCTCCGGGTCGGCGTCGGGTACGACCTCGCGGATGCGCGGCTCGGCGCCGGCGAGCCTACGCGCGAGCACCGCGCCCTGGCCGTCGCCCTGGGCGAACTTGCGCCCGGCCATCGCCTCCCAGAGCATCACACCCACGCTGAACACGTCGGCGCGTGCGTCGATCGTGTCGCCGCCGGCCTGCTCGGGCGCGACGTAGCTCATCTTGCCCTTGAAGACGCCGCTCTGCGTGGTGCTCGTCGCGCCGGCGGCCTTCGCGATGCCGAAGTCGACGACCTTCACCTGGCCGTCGTAGGTCACGAAGACGTTCTGCGGGCTCACGTCGCGGTGCACGACGTGGAGCGGCGTGCCGTCGAAGTCGGTGAGCGTGTGCGCGTAGTGCAGGCCCGCGAGCATGTCGGCGAGGATGCGCACGTGCACGTCGAGCGGCATCTTCTCGCGGCGTACGCGGCGCAGGATCGCGTGCAGCGGTTGTCCGTCGAGGTAGTCCATGACGAGGAACTGCTGGTCCCCGTCGGTGCCGACCTCGTAGGTGTGCACGACGTTCGCGTGGTTGAGGCGCGCCGCGAGGCGGGCCTCGTTGAGGAACATCGAGAGGAAGTCCGGGTCGTGGACGAGCTCCTCCTTGAGGAGCTTCACGACGAGCAGCTTGTTGAAGCCGGCCGGGCCCGGAACGATCGACAAGTACACCGTCGCCATGCCCCCTTGGCCGAGCTTGGCGATGATGCGGTACTTGCCGACGCGGTCGTTCTGCATGGCTACTGCGGCGTGGGCGCGACGAGCACGAAGGAGATGGTGTACGGCAGGATCTGCACGTTCGACTCGCCGATGTAGGTGTCGTCGGCCGCACGCACGGCGCGCAGCACCACGGCGCCCTCTTCGACGTTGAAGAAGCCGCCGAAGCCATCCTTGTCGGTGGCCTCTGCTGCGGGCGGCTTCACCGGCCCTTGGCCGATCAGATAGAAGGGCTCGCTGTCTTCATCGACGTTCGGGCTCGAGCTCTCGAAGCGCACGCCCGCGGCAGCGTCGCCCTGACAGTCGACCGCGAGGCCGATCATCGTGCCCCGCAGAGGATCCGCGGCCTTCTGCGCGACGGCTGCGGAGAGCGCCTCGTACTCGTTGGGCTTGAGCAGGCGCACCTCCTCGACCTTCGGTGGCACGATGAGCGGCCTGCCCACGTACACACGCGTGTCCATCACGTCGTCGGCCGGCACGCCCTTGGTGCCCGTGACGCGCATGTAGCCGTCGAAGCCCTGTCGCACCGTCGCGGAGAAGACACCGGTGGCGTCGGGTGCGATGCCTTTCGGGAACTCGGCGGTCGACGCGCCGGTGCATGCCACGTCGAGCCTCGCGCAGACGTCGACCACCGCGTCGGTCACGGGTCCGCCGCCGGCGGCGTAGGCGAGGCGCAGCGTCATGGTGATGCTCTGGCTCGTGTCGGGCGGGGGCTCGACCACGTTGCCGAGGCAACCCCACGTGGGATCGACCACCTCGGTTTCGACGCAGGCGCTGTCCTCGCAGATCGCGTCGGTGAAGCCGCGCGCCTCGCAGTCCGACGCGGACTCGCACTGCACCTCGTCGCCCGAGAGCGCGACGCTGCAGCTCGTCAGGGCGACGACCCACAGCCCAGCCAGACACGCTCGCGATCTCACTTCGTCACGGTAGCGTCGCTCGGAGGTGGGATCAAAGAGAAGGGCCGAGGATCGAGCGCCACGACCCTGCCGGGCGAGGCCGCTCGGCGCAGCCCGGGAGGTGGCCGGTCCCGCCCCGAGGCGCGACGGCGCGGAGCGTCATGGCCAGCCGAATTGGAAGCGCGACCAGAAGCCGAGGCTCACGCTGGCGCCGTTGGCGAGCAGCGCCAGCGCGAAGGCCGGGCCGGGCTTCATCCGCGCCCCGGCCAGGTAGACCGCCTCGGCGATCACCGCGAAGGCCTCTGCTGCCGCGACCATGCCCCAGTAGCCCCCGGGTTGCGCCAGCGCACGCCAGAGCCGCGGGAACACGAACCATACGATGGGGTGGGTGAAGGCCGAGGCGCCGAAGGCCAGGGCGACGCGCGCGGGCCAGGCGAGCTCGAGGCGTGCCCGGTGCAGGCCGTAGAGGTAGATCGGGATCTCGACGACCTGCGTGAAGAGGAAGGCACCGAGCCAGCTCATGCGAGGGCCACCCGCGGGCTCGAGGCGCCACGCCCGAGGCGCCCCTCCAGCAAGAGCCAGGCGCCGGCGCAGAGCTCGAGCTGCCCGTGGAACACCGCGAAGCGCAGGTAGCCCGCGCGCGCAGCCACGAGGTCGAGCACGGCCCAGCCGGCGATGAAGAGGGTGCCGAGCAGGGTCGCGATCACGAGCGGTTGGCCGATGTCGGCCGCGAGCGCGCGGTAGCTGCTCGCGAAGCCGCGCGGGCCCTCGCGATCGCGGTCTTCTTCCGGCACGAGGCGCAACCAGATCGTGTAGTGGACCGACTGCGCGAAGGCGAAGGCGAGCACCCAGCGCAGGCCGACCTCGGGCCCGGCGAAGGGCGCGAGCTGCCTCGCGTGCCCGCCGAGCGACAGCCCGAGCTCCGGCGCGAGCTTGCCCCAGGCGGCGAACAGCGGGTCGAGCGCGCCGCTCAGGAGCGCGACGCTGCCGAGGGCGAAGAGCCCGAGCGGCAAGAGGTGCCCCCGCCCGGAGCGAGGCCGCCACGCCCACCACAGCAGCACCGCGACGAGGTTGTGCGCGTGCGCGAAGACCAGCTCCGACCAGCCCTGGTAGCGCCACGTGAGCGCGGCGAGGCCGAGCGAGAGCGCGACCCCCGCGAGCTTGTGCAACCACGTGGCCCGCGACACGAGCACCGCCAGCGTGGTCGCGAGCAGGCCGTAGTAGAGGCGACCGGTCAGCGCGCCTGCGGCGAGTGGCCCGAGCACGGCGAGGCTCGACCAGCCGCGCAGGTGCAGCCCCGGGCGCGCGACGAGGTAGCGCAGGTCGGAGGCGATGTGCGGCACGCCGAGCACGATCGGCCCGAGCGCGAGCATCCACGTCGGCAAGACGAGCGCGCCGACCAGCGACAGGGCGACGAGCCACGTGCCGAGCCAGGCGACGCGCAGCTCACGGCTGCGCATCCAGGGCCCGAGCAGCGGACCGAACGCGCGCAGCACCGAGCTGCGCGCGCGATCGAGCGGCCAGAGGAGCTGCTCGACGACCGCCATGCGAAGAGCCTCAGCCCTGCTTGCGGCGCCGCCCACCGAGGCGCAGCCCCGCGACGAGCGCGAGCGCGAGCAGGCTCATCGAGCCCGCTGCGACCGGCGCGCCGACGGCCGCCACGCTGCAGCCGCCGTCGTCTTCCGACTGCGTCGTCGCCCCGCCGCCGCTGCCGTCGCCGCCGCCGCCATCACCGCCGCCGCCGGCGCCGCTGGTCGTGCTGCTCGTCGTGGCGCTGTTCTCCACGCAGTCGAGGAAGCCGCTCACCTGCTGGCAGGTGCCGGCCTTCTGGTCGTAGGTCTCGCAGACGTCGCCGACGGCCTTGCCCTCGCAAGGATCGGGCGCGACGTCGGCCGAAGCGGCCGCCGAGATCGAGAGCGAGAACGACAGCGCAAGCAATCCAAGGAGCTTCTTCATCGACGGGGCCTCGTGGGAGAGGGGGGACACGCAGCGCGCTCGGGCGCCGCTCCTCCAAGAGAGCACGACCGCGCGCGCCGAGCCAAGCGCGAGCAGCGCTCCGACGAGAGGAGGCGCCTGGCTCAGGCCTTCCGGTCTCTGCGCGCCTCAGCCCCCTGATCGCGACGCGCGCGCCGCGGCGAAGCTCCTCCGCAGGCCCTCGTCGGTGGAGACGAGCTGCTCCACGCCGAGCTCGCGCAGCCTCGCGTTCGAGTAGCGCTGCGGCTTCCAGGAGGACTTCGTCTTGTAGGGCGTGAAGATGGCCGGCACGCGCCCGCCGCTCAGGCGGCTCGCGCGCTCGAGCCCGCTCGAGAGCGCCTCGAGCGCGGCGTAGGGCAGGGGCAGCACGCGCAGCGCGTGGGCCTCGCGGCGGTAGCGGCGCAGGTAGTCGTCGCAGCTCAGGAGCTCCGAGTCGACGACGTCGTAGGTGTCGCCGTCGAAGCGCGCGCGCTCGGCGGCGACGCGGATGGCCTCGGCGCAGTTGTCGACGTAGGTGACCGGCAGGAGGTTCTTGCCGCCGAGGAAGAGGAAGAAGCCCGGCATCGAGAGGCCGACGCGCGCGCTCAGCAGGCCGGCCCCCGGGCCGTAGATCATGCCCGGGCGCAGCACGACGAGCGGTAGGCCCTGCTCGCGATGGAAGCGCCGAGCGAGCTCTTCCTGGGCGAGCTTCGCCTGGGAGTAGAGGTCGCGCCTCTCCGGGTGCGCCTCGAGCGGCGTGTCCTCGTCGATCGTCGCCCCGGGCGGCAGCTCGGCCACGCCGTACACACCGAAGGAGCTCACGAGCAGGAGCTTCGCGAGCGGCGCGCCGCGCCTCAGGATCGCCTCGCAGAGGTGCCGCGTCGACTCCACGGTGCCCGCGAAGACCTCGGCCTTCGTGCCCTTCAGCGTGGCCGCGAGGTGGTAGACGAGCCCCACGTCGTCGAGCAGCGCCGACGCGGCCTCCACCGACTCGAGGCTGCCCTCGCGGAGCTCGACGTCGGCGCCGGGGTGTTTCGCGAGCACCTCCTCGAGGCGCCGGCGATCGCCGCCGCGCCGCACGAGCAGGCACAGGCCGCCCACGCCCTCGCAGAGCAGACGCTCGACGAGCGCCGCGCCGAGGAAGCCCGTCGCGCCGGTGACGAGCCGCTTCACGAGCGCTGCTCCTTCGACTCGGCGTGGTGCGAGTCAGCGTGGGTCTGCGAGCTCGGCCCCGGCCGTGTGTGACGCATGGTGGCGTTGGTAGAGCAGAAACGCCACGGCCGCCAAGCCCGAGCGGTGCTCGAGCCGGCGGCCTCTGCGGCGCCCTGCTTCTCAGGGCCGATCGAAGACGCCGCGCTTCGCCTGATCGCGCTCGATCGAGCGGAACAGCGCGCCGAAGTTCCCTTCACCGAAGGAGAGGTGGTTCTTGCGCTGGATGAGCTCGATGAAGATCGGGCCGATGAGGTTCTTGGTGAAGATCTGCAGCAGGTAGCCGTCGTCGTCGCCGTCGACGAGCACGTTGCGCTTCTGGATCGCGGCGCGGTCCTCCGTCACGCCGGGCACGCGCTCGAAGACGCTCGCGTAGTAGTCGTCGTCGATGTCGAGGAACTCGATCGGGCTGCCCTCGAGCCCCGCGAGGCTCGCGAGGATGTCGCTCGTGAGGAAGGCGATGTGCTGCACGCCCGGCCCCCGGTACTCGTCGAGGTACTCGTTGATCTGGCTCTTCTTCTCGTCGGCCTCGTTGATCGGGATGCAGAAGCTCCCGCAAGGCGAGCGCATCGCGAAGGAGGTGAGGCCCGTCTTCACGCCGCGGATGTCGAAGTAGCGCACCTGCGTGAAGCCGAAGACCTTCTCGTAGAAGCCGGCCCACTTCTGCATCGTGCCCTTGTGCACGTTGTTCGTGAGGTGGTCGATGAGCAAGAAGCCCTTCGGAGCGACCAGGTCGGGCTGGTCGAGCTTCACGAAGCCCATCTTCTCGTAGAGCGCCGGGCCCCTTCGATCGACGAGGTAGATGAGGCTCTCACCGACGCCGTAGATCGCCGGCATCGCCTCGCCGCGGGCGAGCTCGAAGTCGCCCTCGGCCGACTGCGCGCCGCGCGAGGTCACAGCCTCGAGCGCCGCCTTCGCGTCGCGCACGCGCCAGCCCATCGCCGGCACGCTCGGCCCGTGGGCCTTGGCGAAGGCGCCGGCGAAGCCGCTCGGGCTCTTGTGCAGCAGGAAGCGGATGTCGTTCTGCTCGTAGAGGTCGATGTCGCGCTCGGCGTGGCGCATCGTGCGCGAGAAGCCGAAGGCGAGGAACAGCGCGTGGAGCCGCTCGGGCTCGTGGGATGCGAACTCCACGAACTCGATGCCGTCGAGGCCGGCGGGGTTGGTCGTCATCGCGTTCATCTTGGGGTCGTGCTCGGGCTTCATGCTCAGGCCTTCTCCTGCCAGCTCTTCCAGTAGTCGGCGCGCTCGACGCGGCCGATCTCGTCGGTCGCGCGGAGCGGCCTGCGCGTATCGATCATCACGGCCACCTCCTCGGTGCGCTTCGCGGTCGCCGCGCGCTCCTGCGCCTTGCCCTGCGGCCCGTGGTGGATGCCGCTCGGGTGGAGCGTGAGCATGCCGGGCGCGATGCCCTCGCGGCTGAAGAAGTCGCCCGAGTGGTAGAAGAGCACCTCGTCGAAATCGATGTTCGAATGGTAGAAGGGCACCTTGAGCGCGCTCGGGTCACCGTTCTCGAGCGGCCTCGGCAAGAAGGTGCACACGATCACACCCTCGGCGACGAAGCTCGCGTGCGCGCTCGGCGGCAGGTGGTAGCGGTCGCTGAGCACCGGGCGGATGTCGCGCACCGAGAGCGCCATCGGCGTGAGCGTGCCCTTGTAGCCGACGACGTTGAGCGGGTTCTTCGGGTAGTAGACGCGCGTGAGCTCGCCGCCTCGTCGGATGCGCAGCTCGTATTCGCCCGTCGGCCCGGGCTCGAGGCTCGAGCTCTCCGGCGTGGGCACACGCAGCACCGCCGGATCGAAGAGCGCGTGCTGACCGAGCAGGCCGCGCTGCGGCACGCTGAGCTCCCCGGTCGTCTCCGCCACGAAGAGCGAGGTCGCGCTCGTAGGCGAGAAGCGGAAGCTCGTGCCGCGCGGCACGAGCAGGTAGTCGCCGGCCTCGTAGGCGAGCGGGCCGAAGTCGGTCTCGAGGCGGCCCGCGCCGGCGTGCACGAAGAAGAGCTCGTCGGCGTCGGCGTCGCGCAAGAGGTAGGGCATCGGGCGCGAGAGGCGCTGCATCGACACGCGCACGTCGGCGTTCTCGAGCAAGACCTTGCGATCGAGCGGGTCGTCCACCGTGGCCGAGGAGCCGAGCTCGCGCAGGTCGTAGGCGCGTGGCTTGAGCGGGCCCTCGATGCGCGACCACGCGACCGGCGCCTCGCTGCGATAGAGGTGGGCGTAGCGACCCGAGAAGCCCTCGCGCGCGTACTCCTCCTCGACCGTGCCCTCGGGCAGCCCCACGTGCGCCTGGCGGGCGACACGACCTCGGACGATGGGATGATCCATGAGGCCGAGCTTGGGGGCGTGGCCTCGCCGAACAAATGACAAAGTAGTGCAATGGATTGTCTATGAGATGGACAATCCTGGCTCGGCCTGCGGCCGGGGCGCGCCGTGCCCGCCCGCCCGCCTGAGCACGCCGTCCTCCATCTCGTGCACGCTGTCGAAGGCGTCGAGCACGCGGTGGTCGTGCGTCACGACGACGACCGCCGTCTGCTTCTCGTGGGCCACCTTGCGGAAGAGCATCATCACGTCGTGGCTGCGTGCGCCGTCGAGCGCAGCTGTGGGCTCGTCGGCGAGGATGAGCGGCGGATCCATCGCGAGCGCGCGCGCGATCGCGACACGCTGCTGCTGGCCACCGGAGAGCTGCTCCGGCCGCGCGTGAGCGCGCTCGGCGAGGCCCAGGTAGTCGAGCAGCTCGAGGGCGCGCTTCTTCGCCGTCGCGCCGCCGAGGCCGTTGATCTGGAAGGCGACGAGCACGTTCTCGAGCGCGTCGAGGAAGGGGATGAGGTTCGCCTTCTGGAAGACGAAGCCGATCTGCCTGCGCCGCCAGGCCGCGAGGTCGCCGTGCACCTCGCCGTCGCGCAGGATCGGCGTGCCGGCGAGCTCGAGGTAGCCGCGGTCGGGGGGGTTCAGGAGGCCGATCGTGGTGAGCAGCGTGGACTTGCCGGAGCCGCTCGGGCCGAGCAGGGCCGCGACCTCGCCGCGCTCCACCTCGAGCGAGACGTCGCGCAGCGCGTGCACGGCGCTCTCGCCGGAGCCGTAGGTCTTGTCGAGGTGCAGCGCGCGTACGGCCTTCATCTTCAGCCTGCGAGGATCGTGGTGGGCGGGATCGACAGCGCGCGCCTCACGGCGGCGAAGCTCGCGGCGAGCGCGATCAGCATCGAGAGCGCCAGCACGGCGGCGAAGTCGCTCGGGCCGACGGCCACGCGCCGGGGGAAGGCGTCGAAGGCGAGCTGGGAGACGGCGACCGCGACGCCGAAGGCGAGCAGGTTCAAGAGCACCGACTGCTGCACGATCATGCTGGCGATGAGCCTGCGCCTGGCGCCCATCAGCTTGAGCAGCGCGATCTCGCGCGTCTTCGCGGCCGTCATGTTGAAGACGACGAGCGACACCACGATGCCCGAGACGACCGCGAGCAGCCCTCGGAAGAGGCCGATCTGGCGGCGCGCCTTGTCGATCACACCGCGCAGCAAGAGGTCGCGCTGCGCCTCGGCGCTGAACACCGTGACGTCGCCCCAGCCCTGGATGCGCGCGCCGAGCTCCAGGGCCGAGGCGCCGCGCTCGGCGCCGACGAGGATCGCGTGCGCGCCCTGCGCCACGAGCGGCGGGGTCGCGCCTCGACTGCGAACCGCCTCGGGGGAGGCGTAGCTCGAGATGCGCAAGAGATCGCCGTGCGTCACGAAGGCGAGCGCGTCGCCGCCGGAGGCGACCATGCCCTTCGTGGTACCGACGACCGTGTAGCGTTCGTCGCCGAGCACGAGCACCTCGCCGATGGCGATGCCGAGCGCCTCGTCGGCGAGCAGCTCGCCGCGCGCAGCTTCGATCGTGCGGCCGCGCACGAGGCGCAGGCCTGCGCCTCTGTCCTCGGGCCAGCCGAGGCCGACGAGCGTGAGCCTCTGAGCTCCGCCCGGCCCGTCGATCTCGGTGGTGTAGGTGGAGAAGGGGCGCGCCCAGGCCACGCCCGGTGTGGTGCGTGCGCGATCCTCGAGCGAGAGCGGCACGCTCGATCGCTCGGCGAAGGGGCCCTTGGTGCTCTCCTGGACGATCCAGAGATCGGCGCCGGTGCGATCGATGAGCAGCACGGCCTCCTCGACCATGCCCTGGTAGATCCCGCCCATGGCGAGCACGATCGTGAGCAAGAGGCCGAGCCCTCCCGCGGTCGCGAGGAAGCGAGGCAGCTGGTGCTGGATGTCGCGCAGCGCGAGGTTCACGGCGCCCTCTCGGTGATGCGCTTGCCGGCGGGGTCGATCAGCACGGCCTCGAAGCGGGCGGGTGGCTCGGCGACGAAACCCGCGCGATCGACCAGGCGCGCGCCCGGCGAGAGCCCCTCGAGGATCTCGACGTGCTCACGGCCCGCGAGCCCGAAGGCGACGCGCGCCTCGGCGATGCGTCCACCTTCGGCGAGCCAGCACTTGCCGGCCGCTGCGTCGCAAGCGGTGCGCGGCGCGCGTATCGCCGCGCTGCGTCGCTCGAGCAGGATGAGGGCCTCCGCGCGCTGGCCGAAGACGAGGCGCTCGGGCCGGTCGACGAGCTCGAGGTCGACGAGCACCTCGTGGGTCTGCCGATCGGCCTCGGGCGAGACGCGGTCGAGCTTCGCGCGCAGCGGGCGCTGCTCGTCGCCGCGCAAGCGCACGGTCGCCTCGGCGCCCTCGCGCAGGCGGGGCAGGGCCGTCTCGTCGACCCAGACGCGCGCCCAGATCTTGCGCGTCGAGGCCACGGTGTAGACCGGCGTGCCGAGGCCGACGACGTCGCCCACCTCGTGGTGCCGCTTGACGACGATGCCGTCGACCGGGCTGCGCAAGACGCCGTCGCTCACCTGCTGCGCCTGCACGGCGACGCTCTCCTTCGCGACCACGTAGGCGCCGCGGCTCTGGGCGATCGCCGCGCGCGCGGCGGCGGCCTCGGCCTCGGTGCGCAGGGCGCGCTCCTTCGCCGCGTCGAGCGCGGCCTGGCTCGTGACCCCCGAGGCGTGCAGGCTCTCGGTGCGCGCGAGCTCGAGCTTGGCGACCTCGCGCGAGGCCTCGGCGCGCGCGAGATCCGCCTGCGCCTTCTGCAGCCCTGCGTTCGCGAGCCCGATGCCTGCTTCGGCGACGGCCTTCTGCTTCTCGAGCGTGGCGACGTCGAGCGTGCCGATCGCGTCGCCGACCTTCACCGCCTGCCCTTCGCTGAGCGCGAGCGCCGTGATGCGACCGGTGGCGGTGAAGGAGAGCGCCACGACGACCTCGCTCTCCACGGTGCCGATGCCGACCGCTTCGAGGCGCACCTCGCCGGCGTCGACCTCGACGATGCGCGCCTCGACCGGGCGCGACCTCTGGTAGGCGAGGCCGCCGGCGATCGCTGCGGGCAAGAGCAGCCAACGCGAGGCCCTGGCGAACCTGCGCACGAGCTCCGAGGCGCTCATCGTTTCGCTCCTTTCGTCGGGCTGAGCAGGGTGTGCAGCGTCGACCAGATCTTCGGCGCGCTCGTCATGCGCGGCATGATCGTGCCCGCCTGGCTCATCACGAGCATCTGCACCGAGCCCATGACGATCGGGACGAGCTCCATCGGCTCGAGGTCACGCCGGATCTCTCCGCGCGCCTGGCCCTCGGCGATCGCCCTCAGCATCGCTGCGCTCGTCGACTTGTAGACCGTGCGCAGGTGCTCGAGCGCGGGTGCCGGCAGCGCGAGCGCCAGCTGGTCCGAGAAGAGCAGCCGCGCGAGACCCGCGTGCCCGGCGACGGTGCTCGCGCGCGACTCGATGAAACGCTCGAGCCACGTGAGCGGCGGAAGCGAGGGGTCGGGCAGCGTCGCGACGAGCAACGACACCACCCGCGCCGCGACGGCCTCGAGGATCGCGTCGGTCGACTCGAAGTGCCGGTAGAGCGCGCCGCCGGTGAGGCCGAGCTCCTTCGCGAGCGCGGCGACCGTGAGCGCGCCGATGCCGCGCGTCGCGATGATGCGCAGCGCGGCGTCGGCGATCTCGGCTTGTCGGACCTCGGTGCTGCGCCGCTGGGCCATGAGCAAGTATGTAAGTAAATGTTCACTTACAGTCAAGGGGGCAGGCGACTCGGGGCCTGACGCTGCCGCGTCATGCGCACGGCGTGTAGGCTCCCGCGCCGTGACCGATCTCGGGCCCTCCCGCGGCGCTGCCCGTCGCCCTCCACGCCGGCGCTCGTTCGTGTCCGCCGCCGCGCTGAGCGTCATCGCTGCGTTCGTCGCGCTCTCGGCCTGTGGCGCGCCCGAGCGGCCAGCTCCTCCTTCGCCCGCAGAGACTGCGTCGCTCGCCCTGCCCGAGCCCATCGCTCCGTCGAGCGCCTCGAGCCTCGCGCGCCCGGCCTCGAGCGCGCCCGCGCGCGGGGTCGCGCCCGAGGCGGACCCCGAGCCGCCGCGCCAGGTGTCGGATCCCGACAGCTTCGAGTGCGGCGACGTCCGCTGTCGCTCGGGCATCGAGACCTGCTGCGCGAACGGGCGGGAAGGGCGCTGCTTGCCGTCGGTCGACGACGGACCGGTCGGCGAGATCGGCTACCTGAAGACGCAGTGGGAGCAGTGCGACGAGCTCAGGTTCTCGCTCAACGCGTCCTTCGATCGCATGGCGCGCTGCGACGAGAGCCTCGACTGCGAGCCGAAGCACGTGTGCTGCGAGCAGTGGCTCTTCTCGGGCAGCAGCGGCCTCGCCGACTGCCTGCCGATGCCGCGCGACGGGTCGACGCCCTGCGACTTCGGTGAGACCTGCATCGAGGGTTCGTCCTGCCGCACGCCGGGCACCGAGTGCGTCTCGGGCATGTGCCGCAAGAAGCTCGCCGAACGCGCCTGTGGTCCGGACACGTGCAAAGGCGCGACGCCGGTGTGCTGCTCCGATCCGCTCGGCTGCGTCGCCGAGGGAGGCTGCTCGAGAGACGACCGCCTGCGCTGCACGAGCGACGCCGACTGCGTGAAGGGCGAGAAGTGCGTCGCATCGGGCGTGGGCGCGACGACCTGCCTCAAGTCGCCCATCCACCCCGACTACACGCCCTACGTCTGCAAGCGCGACCGCGACTGCCCCAACCCCTGCACCTCGCTGCCGGGCACGAAGGCCAAGTGCATGCCCACCTCCGTGCCCTGGATCAGCACCTGCAGCTGCGAAGAGGTCGCGCCCTGAGCGAAGAGCTCACGCCATGAGCGCCGAGCTCGCGGGGCGTGTGCGTGATCACTTCTTCGGGACGGCGGCGAACTTGCCCAGCAGCACGTCTTCATGGTCGCTGCTACGACGGCCGCCCGTGCATGTCCGCCCGGGTCGGAAGAACCCGAGGAGGGCGCGCGAGGAGCTCAGCAATGCCCTCGGATCGCCTGGAAGCGAACCCGAGGCTCAGCTCCGTCGGAGCGACGAGAGCACCACCGCGATGAGCTCGGCGCGCAGCTCGTCGGAGGAGACGGGGGGAGACTCCTCCCACAGTCTGGAGTGCACGATGCCCATCGCTGCATGGGTGAGCGCGTAGGCGGTCACGCGGTAGTCGCGGGGAGGGCCGAGGTCAGTGCGCGCTGCGAGCGCCTGGGCGAGCGAGGCCGCGAAGATCGTCTGCGTCGATGCGAGCGTGGGGACGAGGCCGAGCTGGTACGACATGCGAAGCGCGAGCCGGGCGATCTTCGGATCGGCCAGGTACACGCGGAGGATGTGATCGACGATCGACGCGACGGCCTCTTCGAGCGGAAGCGCGCGCGAGTCGCGCAGGCACTGCTCGAAGGCCTCGAGGTTGTCCTCGGTGAGCTTCGCGACGGCGCCTGCCAGCACGCCCTGCCGATCGCGGAAGTAGTCGTAGAGCGAGCCGATGCCCACGCCGGCGCGCGCCGCGATGCTCTCGAGCGCGGGCGCCTCGTCGTCGCGCTGCAGCCGCTCGAAGGCCGCGACCAGGATGGCCTCGACGACGCTGCGCGAGCGCGACTGCCTCGGGACCTTGCGCAGGAAGGCGTCGTACAGGTGGACCGGGCGCTCTGCGGCAGGCATCGGCGAAGCAGACCGCACGCGTGAACACCGCGCAAGCCGAGCCGAAGGCGCGACGCCGCTCGCCCTGCGCGCGCGCCCGCCACGCATCCTGCGATGGGCGCGGCCTACTCCTCGGCCCGACGGCGTTGTAGGTAGCTCGGCTTCGATGAGCATCACCCTCGAGCAGGCCCGCGCCTTCGACGCGCTCGCGAGGCACAAGACCTACCAGGCAGCCGCCGGCGCCTTGCACAAGGCGCACACTGCGGTGCTCGCCGCGGTGCGCTCGCTCGAGGAGCAGACGGGCCTCGTCTTGCTCGATCGGCGCGGCTACCGCACCAAGCTCACGCCCGCCGGGGAGCGTGTGCTCGAGGCCTGCCGGGCGATGCTCGCCGCCGAGCGCGCGCTCGAGAGCGTGTGCCACGAGATCAAGAGCGGCTGGGAGCCCCGCCTCTCGATCGTCTTCGACGGCGTGCAGCCGGCGGCGCCGATCCTCGACGTCGTCGCCGAGCTCGTGCGCGAGCAGGTGCCGACGCGCATCGACGTGCGCGCCGACTTCCTCGACGGCGTCGAGGCGAGCTTCGAGCGCGAGGAGGCCGACCTGATGATCGCCGTCTTGCCTCCGCGCAGCGCGCAGCTGCGCTCGATCGCCCTACCCACGATCCCGGCCTCGCTCGTGACGCACCGCGACCACGCGCTCGCGGCACCACGCAGGCTCTTCGAGGCGGCCGAGCTCGAGCAGCACGTGCTCTGCACCGTGCGCGGCTCGGATCCGCGCCTCGTGCTCGGCACCTCGTCGCTCGCGCCGCGCACGACGATCCACCTCAACGACTTCGCCGCGAAACACGCGGCCATCCTCGCGGGGATCGGCTTCGGCTGGCTGCCGGACGCGATGGTCCGAGCCCAGCTGCGGAGCGGCGAGCTGCGGCGCATCCGCTGGACGGGCGCGAGCACGCACCTCTTCGAGCCACGCCTCTACCACCGCAACGACGGGGTGCTCGGGCGCGCGGCCTCGAGGGTGCTCGAGCGGCTCGGCGGGGTGGCGCCTCCGAAGCGAGCAGGCTGAACGGGCGCGGCGGCGAGGCCGCGCCCCGGAGCCCTCGCGCTCAGCCGCCCGGCGGCGGGGGCGGCGGCATCGGTCCGCAGTCCGTCGGGCAGCTCATGCCGTTCTCGCCGCACTGGGGTTGGCACTGACCATTGCCGCAGAAGCACTGGTTCTGGCAGTCGATGGGGCAGCTGAAGCCCGTCTCGCCGCACTGCGGCTGGCAGAGGCCGTTGCCGCAGACGCACTGGTTCTGGCAGTCGTTCGGGCAGGAGGCGGCCGTCTCGCCGCACTGGGGCTGGCACTGACCGTTGCCGCAGACGCAGGTGCCGGGGCAGACCTGCCCGCAGACCGTGCCGACCTCCTGCACGCAGAGCGAGTCCCAGGCCTGCTGGCAGCAGAAGGGGTCGACCTGGCAGATGAGCGCGATGCAGCCGTCGCACTGCGGACCGAGCGGCGCGCCCTCGACGCACTTGTCGTGGCTGCAGGTCGGCGCCTGGCAGTCGTTCGGGCAGTTCTGGCTGGTCTCGCCGCAGTTGGGGTCGCAGACCGCGTCGCCGCAGATGCACTGAGCGCCGCAGTCGAGCGGGCAGCTGAAGCTCGTCTCGCCGCAGGCCGGGTTGCACAGCCCGTCGCCGCAGACGCACTGGTTGCCGCAGTCGAAGGGGCAGCTCGCGCTCGACTCTCCGCAGGCCGGGTTGCACAGCCCGTCGCCGCAGACGCACTGGTTGCCGCAGTCGAAGGGGCAGTTGAACGTGGACTCGCCGCAGTTCGGGTTGCAGAGCCCGTCGCCGCAGATGCACTGACCGCCGCAGTCGAAGGGGCAGCTCTGGCTCGACTCGCCGCAGCCGAAGTCGCAGAAGCCGTCGCCACAGACGCACTGACCGCCGCAGTCGAAGGGGCAGTTGAACGAGGACTCACCGCAGAAGGGATCGCAGACGAAGTCGCCGCAGACGCACTGACCGCTGCAGTCGTTCGGGCAGTTGAACGAGGACTCACCGCACTCGAAGTCGCAGAAGAGGTCGCCGCAGATGCAGTCCTTGCCGCAGTCCTGGGGGCAGTTGCCCGAGAACTCGCCGCAGCTCGGATCGCAGACGAAGTCGCCGCAGACGCACTGAGCGCCGCAGTCGGGGCTGCAACTGAACGAGTCCTCGCCGCAGGCCGGGTTGCAGAAGCCGTCGCCGCAGAGGCACTCGCCGCCGCAGTCGGGGCTGCAATTGAAGGAGTCCTCGCCGCAGCCGAAGTCGCAGAAGCCGTCGCCGCAGAGGCAGTCGCCGCCGGTGCAAGAGCGCGAGACGGCGTCGCAGGCGAGCCCCTGCGAGCCGCAGTCGACGCAGGCGTTGCCGCGCGCGCCGCAGGCGAAGGGGTCGTCGCCTGGCAGGCACTCGCCTTCGGAGCAGCAGCCGTCGACGCAGGTGGCCTCGCAGTCGCTCGTGCCACCGCCGCTGCCGCCCGTGCCGTCGTCGATGAGCACCGTGCGCGCACAGCCGGCGAGCGCCAGCAGGCCGACGGCGCCGAGCGTGGCGGCGAGCTTGGAGACGAGCGCGGCGGCGGTGACTTGGGTGGAGCTCATCGTTCTCGGGAGGCTAGAGGGCCCCGGGCCGGGCGAGAAGTTTGCGGCACGGTTCGCTCGCTCGAGCGGCGTGGTCCGACCCGGCATGGGCGCAGCTCCTGCGGGGGGCGTTCGCAGAGCTTGCGCGCCTGTCGGGGCGACCCTGACGTGGCGGAACGGCGCAGGGCTACGCCACGGCCGGCGCTCCCGAGTCGAATTCCAGGCATTCGTGCGGGGGGGCGGCCCTCGAGCGGAGCCCGGCACCGATCTTGGATCAGCCGGGCTTCGACCGATGCCGAAGCAACACCGGGACCAGGCCGCCGCTCTCGCCACACCCTCGGACGAGGCCCCCCACGAGGGGCAGACTGCGTCGGAGGGCACCTGGCGCAAGCTCCTCGAGCGCTCCTACATGAGCTTCGACCGGCGCACGCTCGGGCTCACGCGCTTCTTGCTCGGCTTCTACCTGATCATGGACCTCTTCCGTCGCACCGGCGACTGGGAGGCCATGTTCAGCGACCGCGGCGTCTTGCCGAACTGGGTCGTGCTCTTCCGGCCGCAGGCGCAGAACTTCTCCTTCTTGCACGGCTTCACCACGGCGCCCGAGCTCTGGGTGCTCTGGGCCGCGATCCTCGCCGTCTACGTGGGGCTGCTCGTCGGCTGGCGCACGAAGCTCTGGCAGGTGCTCGCGGTGCTCGCCGTCACGAGCATGAACGGCCGCGTGCTGCTCATCGAGAACGGCGGCTACGTCGTGCAGAACCTGCTCGTCTTGTGGACGGCCTTCCTCCCGCTGGGCGACCGCTTCAGCCTCGACGCGCTGCTCCGCTCGCTGCGCCAGCGTCGTGAGCGGAGCGTCGGCGAGCTCGCCGACCGCGCCGCGATGGACGACCCCCGCGTGAAGCTGCCCTTCGTGAGCTTCGTGGGCATCGCGATCGCGTTCCAGTTCTCGGCCATCTACTACTTCAACGTCGTCCACAAGACGGGGCCCAACTGGCACAACGGCACGGCGGTCCATTACGTCCTGTACGTCGACCGCATGATCACGCCGCTCTTCGCGAACATCCGCGAGCACATCCCCTTCTGGCTCATCAAGTTCATGACGCCGGCGGTGCTCGTGGCCGAGGCGATGATCCCCTTCTGCATGCTGCTGCCGGCGCTGCGCATCGGGGATCTCGAGGTGAAGCTCTGGCTGCGGCGCATCGCGATCTTCCTCATCTGCCTCCTGCACATCGGCTTCGGCTCCTCCTTCGTGCTCGGGCCCTTCGCGTGGGCGCTCTGCGTCTTCAGCACGGTGCTCTTCTCCACCGAGGACTGGGAGGCCACGATCCGCGCGATGCGCCGCACGCACCGCGAGCGCACCGTGATCGTCGACCCGAAGAGCGGCGCGCTCCTGCTCGCCTCGCGTGTGCTCGCGCGCCTGGATCGCTTCGGCCTGCTCGGCTTCGACGAGGCCCGCTCCGCCGAGGAGAGGCGCGCGGGCTTCAGCGTGCTGCGCCCGAGCGGCGAGCTGGTGACGGGCTCGGCCGCGCTCGCCGACGCGATCGCGGCGCTGCCCATCGGCTCGGTCTTCGCGTGGATCCCGCGCCTGCCGGGCGTGGCTTCGCTCCTGACGGCGCTCATGGGCGCGCTGCGTGGGCGCACGTCGCGCTTCTTCGGCCTCGACCCCGAGCGCGCCTCGCGCGCTGGCGACCCGGCGCCCGCGCCTCTGCCCGGGGCCTACGTCGCGAAGCTGCGCCGCTACGCGCGCGGCGGTCTGCGCGAGGCCTTCGTGGTGGTGATGTTCCTCGCGGCCTTCAACCAGGCGCTCACCGAGCTGTGGACCACCAAGAAGCCCTGGCAGAACCTCGTCGAGTCGCTGAACCAGACGGGCCCGGTGCAGAACCTCGGTGTGTCGCTCTCGCCGCACCCCGAGCCGATGAAGGTGCTCTCGCTGCGCCTGCGCTTCCTCCAGGGCTGGTTCATGTTCTCGCCCAACCCCGTGATGGACGACGGCACCATCGTGGCCGACTGCGTCACGGTCGACGGGCGGCACATCGACCCCTTCTACGTGCGCGCGCCGAACTACGATCTGAAGAACGCGAAGAGCTTCCTCTACAACCAGATCTGGAGCGATTACTTCAACCGCATGCACCTCGGCCACAACCGCGCCTACCGCGACGCGATGGTCGACTACATGCGCAGGCTGCCGGAGCGCACCGGGAACCCGAACGACCGGATCGTCTCGGGTGAGGTCTACTGGATCAAGGACATGAACCCGAAGTGGGGCACCCGCGAGTCCTACGACCAGCGGAAGGAGCTGCTCTTCACCTTCGACGAGACGGGCGGCGCGAAGGAGCCTCGCAAGGAAGTGGCCTCGCGCTGAGCGAGGAACTTCGGTGGGCGCAGCCAACCGTGGCAGTTTCGATCACGGACGGAGCCGGGGTCGGACACCCACCGAGCAGGACCCCTTCCTTCCACGGAGCCAGCCATGAACCGAACCACCACCTCCGCACCCGTCGCGCTCTTCGCCACCGCCCTCCTGCTCGCCGCCGCGGGCTGTTCCAGCTCGACCGGCGGAGGCGGCGGCGAAGGTGGTGAAGGCGGCGGCGGCACCGGCTGCGACTTCAACGGCCAGACCTACGCGGTCGGCGACACCTTCCCCGACGCCGACGGCTGCAACACTTGCTACTGCGACGAGAGCGGCCAGGTCGGCTGCACCGCGATGGCCTGCCTCGAGTGCGACCCCTCGCTCGTCTGCGACCAGGCGATCACCTGCGTCGACGGCCTGCTCTACCCGACGGGTTGCGGGCCCACGAACTGCGACGCCCCGCTCGGCCCCTGCGAGGGCAGCTGCGACCCGACGCTGATCTGCGGCGAGGCGCTGAGCTGCATCGACGGTCAGATGTACCCCACGACCTGTGGCCCGGCGAACTGCGACGAGCCGCTCGGCCCCTGCGCGGAGAACTGCGACCCCGAGCTCATCTGCACCCAGGTGCTCACCTGCGTCGAGGGGCTGCTCTATCCGACCGGCTGCGGCCCCGCGAACTGCGACGAGCCGCTCGGCGACTGCGTCAGCTCGAGCTGCGACCCCAGCCTCGCCTGCGGCGAAGCCGAGACCTGCTTCGGCGACCAGCTCTACCCGACGACCTGCGGCCCGGCGAACTGCGACGCGCCCATCGGGCCCTGCAACGAGGGCGGCTGAGCACACACCGCGTGGCGCCCGGTGGCTGCTTCGTGCTTGCCCCGCCGGGCGCTCGCGTCTCATGATCCGCGCCATGCTGCGCTCCGTCTTGCTGCTCGCCACCGGCCTCGCCCTCTGCTCGACCTCCGCGCTCGTCGCCTGTGGCGACGACACCGAGACGAGCGCGGCCGGCGCGGGCGGCCAAGACGCGGAGATCTCCACGAGCAGCGGGCTGCTCGCCTGCGACGACGAGCCTTGCTCGCCGAACCAGACCTGCCTCGACTGCGGCGGGGGCGAAGGCAGCTTCCAATGCGTGCTCAACGAGGCCGAGCCAGGCTTCTTCCTCTGCGGCCCGGCCTCCTGCCTCGACGACCTCGACGTCTGCATCGCCTCGGCGAGCAATACGAGCTGCCTCAGCTACTTCTGCGACGTGCGCTCCGACTGCGCCGGCGGCGACCCTTGCGATTGTCTGCCCGAGGATTGCACCGGCTGCGAGGTCGACGCGAACGGGCAGGTCACCTACACCTGCGGCTGAGAGCTCGGCGCGGTTCGGCCGAACGCTCAGGCTGAAGCATGCCCCGATCACGCGTCGCCGTCGTCCGCACGCAGCCCTCGTCCGTCTTCGCCGACGTCGCGCGCCTCGTCGAGCTCGCGGGCCTGCGCGAGGTGCTCGACCCTGCCCTCGACACCGCGCTCAAGGCGAACCTCTCCTGGCACTTCTTCTATCCGGGCGCCTCGACCACGCCCTGGCAGCTCGAGGGCACTGTCCGCGCGCTGCTCGGCCTCGGCTACGCGCGCGAGCGCCTGCACGTCTGCCACAACCGCACGGTCGTCATCGACGCGAAGCTCGGTGAGCGCGAGAACAAGCTCCTCGGCGTGACCGAGCGCTTCGGGCTGCGCAACGTGCACCTCTACGAGGGCGAAGACTGGGTCGACGTGCGCGAGGCCGTGGGCGATCTCACGAAGCAGTTCCTCGCGTTGAACGAGGTCTACCCGAAGGGCTTCTCGATCCCGAGGCGCTTCATCGGCGAGAACATCCTGCACCTGCCCACGGTGAAGACCCACGTCTTCACCACGACCACCGGCGCGATGAAGAACGCCTTCGGCGGTCTGCTGAACGAGCAGCGTCACCGCACGCATTCGCGCATCCACGAGACGCTCGTCGATCTCTTGCGCATCCAGAAGGCGATCCACCCGGGCGTCTTCGCCGTCATGGACGGCAGCTTCGCAGGCGACGGGCCTGGCCCACGCTGCATGATCCCGCACGTGAAGAACGTCATGCTCGCCTCGGCCGATCAGGTGGCCATCGACGCCGTCGCCGCGACGATGATGGGCTTCGATGCGCTGCGAGACCTGCGCTACGTGCGCCTCGCCCACGAGGCGGGCCTCGGCTGCGGCGACCTGCGCGAGATCGAGATCGTCGGCGACGTCGACGCCGCACGCGAGCGCTGGAGCTTCGAGGGCCCCTTCCGCGACATGACCTTCGCCGCGAAGAACCAGCACCGCATCTACTGGGGCCCCTTGAAGAAGCCGCTCGGCTGGACGCTCGACACCCTGCTCGCGCCCTGGGCCTACGTGGCCTCGGTCGCCTACCACGACCTCTATTGGTACCCGCGGCACGCGCGAGAGCGCATCGGCTCGGTGCTCTCGAGCCCCTGGGGCAGGCTCTTCGCGAACTACGAATCACTCCAGACCGACGCCGAGGGGCGCGGTTTTCCCGAGGTGGGTGGGCCCTCCGAGGCGCTCATCCGCCACGGAGCGCACCATTACCTCGAGGGCTTGCGTCTGCTCGGCGAGGCGGTGGCCTTGGCGCCGGAGCTCGACGCGCGTTTGCGTTCGCGCGGGTCGACGCGCGCGTAGGCCGCGAGGAAGTCGTCGACGCTCACGCGGCGGATCGCCTCGGCGACGACGTCGAGCGCGAGATCGTCGACCTGCTTGAATCGGATGCAGCTCTTGCCCATGTCGAGCTTCTTCGCCGTCTTCGGCCAGGCTGCGCGGATCCAGGCCTCGCCCTCGCTGCCCTCGGCGTATGCCGTCATCAGGTAGAGCGACATGTGGTTCTTCTGCGAGGCGAGCGCCGCATAGGGCAGAGGCTGCTTCGGATCGGTGTGGTACCCGGGCGGGAACACCGAGTGCGGCACGTACCAGGCGATCATGCCGTACTGGATGCCCTCCTCGAGCTTGGGGTCGGCGTTCTTCCGCACGAGCTCACGCACGCATTCGATCGCCGCGCGGCGATCGGGCGGCAGAGCGTCGAGGTATTCGGCGACGGTGCTGGGTTTCGCTGCCATTCGGAGCCTCCTCGGCGCGTGCGCGCCGCGCGTTTCAGGGCAGCGTGCGCCCCTTGCGCTCGCGCTCGGCCTCGACCTCGTCTTCCGCGAGCGCCTCGAGCTCGGCGTCGCCGGAGTCGCGCGCGCTCCTCGGCGGCTCGAACTCCTCGATGCGCACGCGCGGCTTGTGGCGCTCTCGCTCGATCGCAGCGACGAGCGCCGTCGGGTTCTCGGGCCCGACGACGACCTTCTTCGCTTTGCCGCGCGCGTCCTCGTACTCGATCTCGACGACGTCGCCGGGGTTCGGGCTCACGTAGGCCCAGCTACCGTCGAGACCGCGCCGGATGCCCCAGCCGCCGTACTTGATGAGCGGGTAGGGGATCACACGCGCCGCGCGGATCTTCGAGAGCTCGATCGTCGGTCCCCAGAGGCCGTACTTCACGTGCAGCGCGCGCGTCGTGAGCACGCTGCGCAGCACACCGAAGGCGATCGCGAGCACACCGAAGAGCAGGCTCATGAGCGCGAGCCCGCCGACGACGAAGGGCAGCGCCTCGGGCGGCAGCGGCTTCGAGGCCGTCGCGTTCTGCAGCGGGATCACCACGGCGAGCACGGCTGTGAGCAGCGCGGGCAGCGTCATGATGCCGGCCATCGCGCGCGAGACGAGCTTGTCGCGGTGCACGACGGGTGAGCCGTCGTGCATCTCGCGAGCCTCGAAGGCGTCGTGACCGTCGGACTGGGGCGCGCGTTCCTCGCTCACGCGAGCGTTCTATCTGGTCGAGGCGCGCGGCGTCGAGACGCGGCGGCGCGCCTCGGCATCGAGCCGAAGCGCGCCGGAGCCCGGAGCGTGGTTCACTTGCAGGTCGGCGCGACCTGACCGTCGGAGCCCGTGTAGACGTAGGCGTCGGAGATGTAGCCGTTGCCGATGTAGCTCCAGAGCTTGGTCGTGCCGTAGGTGCCGGTGACCGAGCTGCCGAGCTTCTGGCAGCTGATGGTGACCTTCTGGCCGTCTGCGACGGTGCCCACGATCGACGCGCTCGTGCTCGGCGAGGAGCGCACGTTGAGCGAGATGCCGTTGGTGTTCACCGTGCCGGTGGCGCCGCTCGTGCTGCCGCCGCCGCCGCCGCCCGTGCCGCACTTGTTCTTGCTCTTGTAGGTCTTCGTGCCGAAGAAATACGAGGTGGTGCCGTCGAACACGGGGCGCTGCGCGTAGCCGTCCTTGCGCTGTTCGTAGTGCAGGTGCGGGCCCGAGGAGCCGCCGGTGTTGCCGAGCTCGCCGATCTTCTGGCCCTGGGCGACGTTCTGCCCGACCGACACCGACTGCTTGCTGAGGTGCGCGTAGCGCGTGCGGTAGCCGCCGCCGTGGTCGATCTCGACCCAGCGGCCGTAGCTCGTATTGCCCTCGTTGGCCACGCGCGTGACCTTGCCTGCGGCGGCGGCGACCACGGTGTCGCCGAGGTCGTCGGGGCGGTTGAAGTCGAGCGAGTTCTGCGGGCTGTGGTTGGTGCGCGACTGGCCGGACCAGCTCTGGCCGCAAGGGAAGGGCAGCTGGAACTTGGGCGCGCCGCTCAGGCCGTCGGAGGAGGTCTCGGTCTCTTCGTCGCCGCTCGCGTCGGGCGGGCCCTCGTCCCAGAGCTCCTCGTCCTCGTCGTCGAGGGCGAGCTCGGGATCGGTGTTCGGCGCGAGGCAGCCGCTGAGCAGCAGCGCCGTGAGGCTCGCGAAAGAGAGCAGTCGGGGCAGGGTGCGGAGCTTTCTGGTCGGGTGCACGGGCGGCGGCATCGCAACGAACGTGCCGCATGCGCTGCGTACTTCGGCGTACATCGGCGCGGAGCTCTGGCGCGCAGTGAGAGCGGAGCATTCCTTGCTGGTCGTACGGATTGCCAGATTCGAGGGCGCGATCCGCGACGAGGCTTCGCGCATCGGCTGGTCTGGTCGCTGCCCAGCGTGGTCCTGCCCGCGCTCCACGGCGATCTTCCCACCAGGGAGCTTCCCACGCTGTGCGCACGCTGGGGTCATGTGCGCCGTGGTGCTCCATGCTGCTCCGTTCGACGCCGCTGCCTCAGCGCACGCCCGAGGCGGCGCCGAAGTCGGCGAAACGAGCAGCTTTCCAGCCGCGACCCGGCACCCGAAAGAAGTGTTTGACAAGCAGGTCGACCTGACTAGAGTGCTCCTCGCGCGGTGGAGCAGCCTGGTAGCTCGTCGGGCTCATAACCCGAAGGTCGTAGGTTCAAATCCTGCCCGCGCAACCATGTTCACAGGCGAAGCCTGTTCCGAAAGGGGCAGGCTTCGGTCGTTCCATGGACTCCGTCCGCTGCGCTCGGCCTGTCGGCCGGCTCCGCGGACTCCGTCCAGGAACGAGCAAATCCTGCCCGCGCAACCAGGTCGAGGCGCCCTAGCGGCGCCTCGCGGCGTTTGTGGCCACCGAGACGTAGCCACGCACGCACGCGGGCAGGCCCTCTCGAAGAAAGCAGCGTGCGAGCGGGGCCCCGGGGCCCCGCGAGCCAGCAGCAGAGCCTGCCCGCGCAACCAAGTCGAGGCGCCCTGGCGTAGCCTCGGTGTGTTCGCCTCCGGAGCCGAAGCCGCCATGGATGACGCCGACGACGTCGAGTTCAGCTACTGGGTCGAGGATGAGGTGCTCGCCCGCTTCGCGCAGAGCACCCCGGCGCAGCGCCTGAGGTGGCTCGAGGAGATGCGTACCTTCAGCTGGAACGCGGCCTCTCCCGAGGTGCGCGCGCGTTGGCGAGCGGCGAGAGAGCGCGCGCGCGGCTGGGTCTAGGCGGAGGCAGGAGCGCGGTCCCGCGTCGCACCGCGACGAAACCGGCCCACCTGGCGGCCAGGTCCATCGATCGTGTCGCAGCTCGAGCCGCGCGGCGCGGGCTGCGGCCTCCGCGAGAGCGCCAAGCTCGCGAACTCACGTCGGGCACGGCGCCGTTCGGCCACGCGCCCGCGTCGCACCGCGACGAAACCGGCCCACCTGGCGGCCAGGTCCATCGATCGTGTCGCAGCTCGGCCCAACGACCCGCTCGTCCCAGGCGGGGTACCCGCCCTCCGAAGGCCACCGGGGCCTGGAGCGGGCGGGTGACCCGCCCATCCAAGCCCCGCGCAGCCGCAAACTGGCGGGGTACCCGCCCCCCGGAGGCCACCGCAGCTTCGAACGGGCGGGTGACCCGCCCGTCGAGGCGACCGTTGGTGCCCTCCCGGGCGGGTGACCCGCCCATCCAGGCCCTGCGCGGCCGGAACGGTGCGGGTGACCCGCCCCGGCGCCGCGAACACGGCTCACGAAGAGCGGATCATCCGCCCTCGCGAGGCGCTCGAGGGCTCGCAGGGGCGGTTGATCCGCCCGCCGAGGCGCTGACAGCCGGTGTCGGGGGCGGATGATCCGCCCCGCGGCGCTGCGCCAGCCCGGAGCGGGCGGTTGATCCGCCCCGAGAGGGCTCCGCGCGGGCGATCCGAGGCGGATCAACCGCCTTTGGAGGCCTCGCGGGCTCGCCAGGGGCGGATGATCCGCCCTGCGACGGCTCGGCGACCCACGGCGTCTTCACCGCGGCTACGCAGACGGAGACCGAGACGATAAGTTGCTGCTCGTACGACGCCTGCAAGGGGGGCTCGATGGTGGGTGCTGCATGTTGACTCGAGGGGCGGGTGGTCGTCGTGCGCGCAGCGGGCTCGTGCGACCTCGCCGCGTGGAGAGCGCGCTCGGCGCGATCGCGGTGGTCGTCTTCGCGGGGCTGGTCGCCGTGCAGCCTTTGGCGTGCACGGGCCCGCTCTGCCCCGAGGGCTGGGAGGAAGCGAACACCGAGGGCGATTGCCGACCCCCGCCGGGCTACGAGCAGGCCGTGGCCCAGCGCATCGGCACGGGCATCTACGGCTACGCGCTCGGCTGCAACCGCGTGCCCGACGGTGACGACGCCTGCACCTGCGAGGTCGACTCGCTCGCGGTGGGCGCGAGCTTCACGCTGTTCGAGCTCGACGAGTCACCGGAGGTGGTGCGCGAGCTCCAGGTCGACGTGAGATCGGACGGCACCTTCGAGGCGGAGCTGCGCCCTGGGTTGCGGTACCTGCTCAATACGCACCAGGGCCCAGGCGCCCAGCCTCCGGTGGTCAGCGAGCTGAGCCTCGAAGAGGGCGAGCTGCTCTTCCTGGTGGTGACGATCGCGATCAGTTGCTGAGCGTTCGGGCGACGCACTGCCGACACCTCCGCTCCCAGCACGAGCTCGCGCACCCGCTCAGCAGACGGCGCATCGCCCGCCCTCGTGTACGCTCGGCCGATGCTCCAGCGCAGCCTCGTCGCATCGCTCCTGCTCGTCGCGGCCTGCGGCGACGACGGCTCCTCGTCTTCGTCGTCTTCGTCCGGCACGGGCGGTGCTGCGTCGTCGTCGAGCAGCGGCGCCGGGGGCGACGCGGCGAGCACGTCGAGCGCGGGCGGTGGAAACGCGGGCGGCTTCGGTGCGGGCGGCTCGGTCGAGCTCGTCTTCGAGTCCGACTGGGGCACGGCGCTGGGATCGTCCGACGAGGCGATGCGCGACGGAGGTGCGTGGGACACGGTGTATTGCCAATCGGCGCCCCAGACGCTCACCGTGGTCGAGGGCGCGCCGCTCGGCTGGACCAAGACTCCCCACGTGCTGCGATTGCAGCAGCTCGGTCCGACGATCTGCGGCACCCTCGAGAAAGAAGGCGCGGTGCCCCCGAGCACCACGCATTGGGGGCGCCTCTACTTCCGCAACGACGAGACCACGACGACGCACAACCACGTCGTCACCTACAACCCCATCGGCGCCATCCAGGTCGCGCTGTGGAATCGTTCGGGCGCGCCCGACGGGTTCCGACCCTTCATCCGTACCTACTACGACGAGGCTGGCGCGACGACGAGCTACCCGACCAACCTGTGGAACCCGTCGATCCAAGGGGTCGGCCTGGCCTCGCTCTCGAATGGCACCTGGTACCGTTACGAGTGGATGATGGAGTACGTCACGCCGACGACCTATCGCATTCACCCGCGCATCTACGACATGAGCGGGCAGCTCTTGCACGACGAAGCGACGTACTTCCAGAACGACTACCCACAGTCGGGCACGGCCTCGCTCGCCTCGTGGTACACCTCGGGCGACGCCTTCGGCTTCAGCGACGTGTCGCTCGCGACGCGCTTCGGCCTCGGCAACGAAGGCCCCGCGACGAGCCCCTCGTCGGGCGAATACTGGTACCACGCCGACGTGGCGCTGAGCCTCGAGGGGTGGATCGGTCCGTAGCGGCGCCCTGCGCGCTCGGCCCTGCCACAGCGCGCCGCGCTCGAGCTCGATCGCGTCGAAGGGCTCGGCGCGGACCGGGTCGTCGCCGGCGAAGCTCTGCGCGACCACGTAGGCCTGACCCTCGCGACGAAGCAGCTCGACCGTGCGCCCCTCGGGGTCGACGAAGCACACGTGCCTTACGCCCTCGCGCAGGTACACGCCCAGCTTCTTCACGCGGTCGAGCCCCGCGGTGCTCGGCGAGAGGATCTCGCACACCCAGTCGGGTGCGAGCTCGAAGTGGGGCGCGCGGGGCATCTCGGGCATGCGCTCGCGCCGCCAGCCAGCGAGGTAGGGCACGAGCACGTTGCGCCCGAAGTGGAGCTCGAGCTCGCGGAGGAGGACCCAGCCGCCCGGGCCGCCTCGACCTCGGTGGAAGGGCCCGCCGAGACCGGCGCCGAGCACGCTCGAGGCGAGCGCGTGGGGCGACGCCGGGCGAGGGTGCACGTCGAGCACGCCGTCGACGATCTGCCCGACGAGCTCGGGGGGCCACGCTTCGATGTCGGCGTAGGTCGCTTGGCGTGGACCGCGCTCGGGCATGACGGAACAGCGAGGATGGCACCGCTCCACCGCGCTCCTCGACCCCACGTGGCCTGATCTCCGCTGGTGAGCATCGCGGCGCTTCGCGAGTGGCCGCGCGGTGGTGGCGCCCGCGACCCGCGGCGCCCGGCTCGAGACCGCGGGTGCAGCGCCTCTCCGGACGCTCCCGGCGTCGCGGGTCGAATGAAAGGTGCGCTCGTCGCGCCCAAATGCGAAGGTCCGCGCGCCGTGTTCGATGGGCTGCCTTGGTTCGTGTGGATCGTCCTCGGGCCCCTCGTGCTCGTCGTCGCACTTGGAGCCGTCGCGGCCGCGATCGTCGTCCTGCTCGCCTTCGTCGGCATCGGGTCCGACGTCACCCTCGGCTGGCTGTCGAGAAGCCCACGCTATCGCGCGTGGGTGCGCAAGCGAGCGCTCCGCGCAGACCGCGCCGCTCTCGCGCGTGGTGAGTGGACGCTCGCGAAGGTCGCACACGACGGCGAGCCCTCGCTCGCCCAGGCATGGGCGCCCGTCGTGGCGTGGAGACGACCCGAAGCGATCGGCTCCGAGCACGGTCGCTTCGCAATCGCCGACGAACCGAGCGGAGAGACCGTGTGGCTCGTGGGCGTCGAGGACGGATACCGCGTCGAGTGTGGCTCACGGCGATGGAGCTCGCTCGAGGCCTGGCTCTCGGAGGTGCATCTGAGCGCCGTCGAGCACTGGCTCGGTAGCGGCACGTCGAGCTCCACGGAGGCCAGTCGCCATCGCGCCGACGCCGGCACCGATGCGCTCGCGCGGCTGCTCGGCGTCTCGCCTCCGAGTCCGAGCGACGGTTGGCGCTCAGCGCTCGACGAGCTCGACGCTCGCGGCGCCGAGCTCCCCTACCGGCTCCTGTCGTCCGACGAAGCGAGGGTCAGCTACGAGGAGGTGCTCGCTTCGTACCTCGATGCCTGCGACTTCGACCCACCGCTCAGCGAAGCGGACATCGTCTCATGCTTCCCCGACCACCCACGCGCGCGCTCCTGGCGGTTGATCGGGGAGCCCTTCGTCGTCGACCACGCGCAAGGGCACGAGCCCGAAGGGCGGGATGGAGAGAGCGAAGCTCATCTCTTCGTCGACGAAGAGACCCTCCGCTTCGTCGAGCTGCGCTTCGCCGAGACCGAGGCGTGGTGCGTCGGCGACTTTCCCGATCTCGAGTCGTTCGTGCACGAGCGCCTCCTCCGCCCCGCCGCCGAGGCGGCCCTCGCGCGAGTCGAGCTGCGTTGGCGAAGCGTCCTCGGGGCCCTCGAAGGCTGAAGCTCCGAGCACCGCTCCACCACGCGGCGCGCGCGCCACCCCGCCCCTGCTCGAGCCTCCCTCAGCGCCCGTCGACGCAGCGCAGGCGCGTGACGTGCACGCGGTCGCCGAAATGCGTCCAGCCGACGAGCAGGGCGTCGGCGTCGTCGGAGGCGAGCAGACTGAGACGGTCACCCGAGTCGATGGGCTCGGCGTTGAAGCCGCCGGCGGCGAGGGGCTGCCCGTCGGCGCCGAAGATCCGCACGGCGACCGAGGAGGTCTCGCCCATTTCGATCCACGCGGCGGCGAAGCCCGCACCGAAGGGCGCGACGGCCACGGGCGGCGCGGAGAAGGAGCTCTCGAAGAGTGCGACTTGCTCGCCCACGATGCGGCCTCCCGAGTCGAGCGGCACGGCGACGAGCGGCGGCGGCGCGAAGGAGGTGGAGCCATCGGTACGGTAGACGAGCCACGCGCCGTCCGCACCGCGTGGCAGGAGCGCGACGAAGGCGATGGGCTCCTCGAGAATGCGCTCGTCGCCCTGCACGACGAAATCGTCGGGGCCGACGATGTCGGTCTGCAAGCGCAGGCCCGGGCCGGGGATGCCGTCGTCATTCGAACAGGTGCCGAAGTCGCGTCCGCTCGAGTAGGCGCGCAGCACCTGATCGCCTATCTGGAGCGCGTCGGCGCGCACGCGCGTGGAAGCGCAGCCGGACTCGTAATCGACGCCGGCCGGGTTCCCGGCGGCGTCGGTGCGCAGCTGGCCGAGGTAGCTGAATCCACCGAAGGCGCTCACCCAGCCGATGGAGTAGCCCGCGCTGGTGCGCCGCAGGTAGGCCGGCCGGCCTGCGCCCGCGATCTCGAAGAGGAACTCGCCTGGCGGATCCGTGTAGGCGGTGCTCGGCTCGATACGAGGCGCGAGGAAGGCCGTCGTGGCGCCTTCGCGGCCGAGCGAATAGAGCGGCAAGAGCAGCGACGCGGTGCCGTCGCCATTGGAGGCCTCGATCGATCCGTCGCGCAGCGCCCAGGCGATCGGGTCGGAGGCGCCGAGCTCTTCCGGCCACGCGCCCCAGGGCTCGAAGGTGGTGGCCACGAGCGTCTCGGCGGCGGCGAGCGAGTCGACCACGCCCGCGAAGAGCATCACGCGCCCAGCGTCGATGCGTACGAGGCCGGGCTCGTGCTCGGACTGGGCGTCGGTACCGGTGGGGGGCGGCGAGATCGAGGCGTCGGCTACGAGCGCGTCGCAGCGCGGCACCGGAACGCCGCCGCCCACGCCGGTGGTGCTGCTCGTGGTGGCCGACGAGGTGCTACCCGCGCCTGCGCCGCCGCTGCCGTCGGTGGGCAGGAGCTCGCTGCGCGCGCCGCAGGCGATGAGCGTGAGGCTGCACGCGAGCGAGAGAGCAGGGCGCGACGCGAGCTGCGGCATGCGGAGGATGCTAGCGCGGTGGGAGGGTGGCGGGAGACGGCCTCGCTTGATCGGTGGTCCCGGCGTCGTCAGCGTCCGGGCATGTCGATCGACGAGCGTCTCGCAGCCATCACCGCGTTCGAGGATCAGATCGCCGACGCCGAGGCCCTGAGCGAGGAGCTCGAGGGCATCGACGATCCGCGGCACGTGCCTGGGGTGCTCTCGATGTTCGAACGCAACGCCGAGCAGGACGACTTCGGCGTGTTCCACGCGTACGCCAATTACCTCGAGCAGTTCGACGGCGCGCGAGTCGCCGAGCGCGGGGCACCCACCTGCAGGACCGACGACGCATCGCGCACGAGTCGCGCTTCAGGGGAGCAGCTCGGCCCGGGCGACGTCGAACATCGGCAGCGAGCCCTCGACGAGGCATTGCTCGTTCGGACCGCAGACGTAGGTGCGAGGCTGCCCCCAGAGCCGAACGCGGCGTCCGACGAGCTCCTTCTTGCTGGCGAGCATCCTGTCGAGCTCGTGCGTGTCGACGAGGCGTCCCTCCACGGCGTAGAGGCCCTTGGAGCGCGACAGCTCACCTTCGACCGTCTGGGGTGGGGCGACGAGCTCGGCGTGGTGCATCTTCGCCACGCGGAACCACGTGCCCGAACGTCGCTGGACGCGCTCGTGGCTCTCGACGCCGTTGCCGCTCTCCTCGCGCACGAGCTCCGCGTCGATGCGCAGCTTCGCACCGAGCAGGGCATCGCCGGAGGCGTTCCTGGCGCCGCCCCTCGCGCATGCGGCCTCGAGCTCGCCGACGTCGATCGTCACGCCGCGCACGTCGAAGCCACCTTTGGTCGGCCGCACCATGCCGACGAAACGCACGCGGCCCTCCTCGAGCGGTACGCCCTCGGCCAGCTCCTTCGCCGGGGGCGCGGGCGCGGACGCCGAGGCGACCGGCGCGGCCGAGGCGCTGGGCGTGTGCGGGAGATCGACGATGACGCTCGAGGCTGGATCCTGAGGGCTCGCGCAGGCGAGCAGCGCGGTGATCGACGAAGCCGCGCCGACCATGCAAGCGACCAGGCTCGATCGCCGTCGAGCGCGAGCTCGGTGTGGGGCGTGGACGTCGCTGGGCATGCGGCTTCGCAGCGTACACCTCGGTGCAGTGGCGTGGATGGTGCTCGCCATCGCCGGCTTCCGGGCGCGGGTCGGAGGCGTGGGCTTCGGGAGCGAGCTCCCAGCCCCCCGGTCGCACGTCACCGAGCTGCTGCGCTTCGACGGGCGGCGCACGCAGCCGTTCGACTCAGCCCTCCGGCGGCGGATCGACCCCTCGCACGTCGATGCGGCCGTCGCGTGGGTCGATGACGTAGATGCGGTCGCCCCGAGGGTTGCTCTCGACCAAGCCAGCGAAGGGCGCGTCGAAGCGATCGCGTAGCTCGAGCTCCGGTCCGCGTAGCTCGATCCGCCCCGCCTCGTCGTACAGGATCAACCCGGTGCGACCCCAGGCCTCGGTGCGCGAGACCGGGTCGCCGCCCCAGCTCGGGATCTCCAGCTCCGCCGAGAGCTTGGTCCTGCCCGAAGGATCGACGCGCCATGCTTCGCCCGCTCGGGAGACGCTCCAGCAGCGCGGACCATTGAAGAGCACGTGCTCGTCGATCACTCGAGGCGCCGCGGGCGAGTCTCGCGCCCAGAGGAGCTGCCCACCCATGCGGTCGACCGACATCGCGAGCCAGGGCGCGTGCAGCGCGGCGACGTACGCTCGGGGCGACGGGGCAGGGTGGCCCGGCGGAGCTCGCAGCTCGAGGCGCGTCGTCTGCCGAGCTCGGTCGATGCGCAGGAGCGTTCCGTGGGGCTCCACCGACAGCATGACCGTGCCGTCGTCGTCGACCAGCACCGTACGGAGCACGTGCGCCGCCGTGCTCAGCTTCCAGCGGGTCTCCTCGGTGAAGGAGAACACCGTCAGCTCGTCACCGCACAGCACTGCCCCGAAGCGTCGCTCCGGCGAGTGCACGAAGCTCTGGCCAGGTGAGCACGGAAGCTCGACGGTTCGAAGCTGCTCCCCGGCGCCGTCGAGCACCTCGCAGCGCCCGCTCGTGCAGCGCCACCCGCCTCGCTCGAGCGCGGTGAAGCTCGTCCACCTGAGGGCGTCGCTGGCCGCGGCCTCCTTCGCGCCTGGCATGGGCGCCGCGAAGGGACTCCACCCGCCGCGTGGCGGCGTGGTCTCGGTCGGGGCGGGCGCGCCGCCCTGGGTGCTCTGCGCAGCCGGAGCGAGTGGGCTCGCAGCTGCCGCAGCGTCGCGGCCACCATGCGGCGCCTGGGAAGACGAGGGTGCAGGGTCAGCGGAGGAGACGCAGTGCGCCGACCCCGCGAGCAGCGTGAGGAGCGCGAGACTGCGCAGTCCCGCCTGGCCGAGCGACCCGAGGCTTCGACCCTTGCCCTCGCGCATGCACGGCGGATCGTACACCACGCACCCGCGGCGGCCGCGGCGCCCCGCGCCTCGCCCCCCTCGCTGCGTCGGAATCCTGCTCTCGCTCCGGCCGCCTCGGAAAGCGACGCGGCCTCGCCCAAGAGCCGCACACCATGACCACGATGCGCTCCTCGATCGCCGCCGCTTCGCTCCTCCGCCCCGCCACCTTCGCCGCCTTGCTCGCGCTGCCCGCCTGTGGTGGCGGTGGGCCCGTCGACTTCGGTGAAGGAGGCGGCGACGGCGAGGGCGGCGGCACGAGCGACGGCGCGGGAGGCGGCGCGACCGGGCCGGCGATCGAGATCCGCATGCGCTCGAGCACGGCGCCCTTTCCGCACGGCGACGGCCTCTCCGGGCAGACGCCCAGCGCGCATACGAGCGGCCTGCGCTCGCTCACGCTCTACCGCTCGAAGAACGATCCCGAGCCCTTCGTGGTCTTCGACCTGGGCCAGAGCCCGGTCGAGGTCGACTACGCCGACGGCGCCGACACGCTCGTGTACACGGCGCGCGCCTCCGACATGCCCGAGGCCACGTTCACGCGCGCGCGCGTGGTGCACACGCACGTGCGCTACCGCGTCGCGGCGATGGTGCACACGATGGGGCTCAGCGTGCCGGGCAGCTTCGACAACGTGCAGGTGATGTCCGACGGCACGCTGATCGACGGCCAGCTGCGCGACGCCGGCTACTTCGAATACACCTTCGAAGGGGGCGGGCAGACCTTCCCCATGACGGGCAACGACGCGCCGGTGCCCGAGTACACCTCGAGCGGCGGCTTCGAGGTGGTGCGCGAGAACGGCGAGTGGGCCTACTACTTCCCCGTGAGCCTCGTCGTCTCGCCGAACCTCACGGAAGACCTGAGCGTCGTGCTCTCGGTGAACATGCACGAGAGCTACCGCTGGCAAGACCAGAGCTCGCCCGGCTACCAGGCCGGCGTCTTCGACGTCACGCCCACGAGCTTCGAGCCCGTGCTGCGCTTCGGCGCCAACTCCTTCGCGCTCGGCGCCGAGTGAGCGACGGCGCGCGAGGCGAGCGGCGCGCCACCCGCACGATGCGCGCCCCCGCCC
>ERZ761602.1484-NODE-1484-length-42234-cov-16.026743_pt1 | contig 42234 bp, 42 predicted proteins | sample MGYA00512165_ERZ761602 | MGnify/ENA primary metagenome ERZ761602 (study PRJEB28899, sample SAMN02445085) | bioreactor sludge metagenome | biome: EBPR sludge; isolation source: Thorneside wastewater treatment plant | place: Australia: Brisbane, Thorneside...
GGCACGGCCGAGAACCGGCCGTGAACCGGACAGCAGCGTGCCCACGTGGGCACGGACGAGAACTGGCCGTGAACCGGACAGCAGCGTGCCCACGTGGGCACGGCCGAGAACTGGCCGAGAACCGGACAGCAGCGTGCCCACGTGGGCACGGCCGAGAACCGGCCGAGAACCGGACAGCAGCGTGCCCACGTGGGCACGGCCGAGAACCGGCAGTGAACCGGACAGCAGCGTGCTCACGTGGGCACGGCCGAGAACCGGCCGAGAACCGGCCGAGAACCGGCCGAGAACCGGCCGAGAACCGGCCGAGAACCGGACAGCGGCGTGCCCACGTGGGCACGACCGCGGGCCTGCTACTTCGCGCCTGAGCCGAGCGCGGGCGCGAAGAGGCCGAGCCGGGCGAGCACGCCCTTGCAGAACGCCATGCGGCGCGACGTCACCTGCTCGAACTCGCCGACCTCCTCGATCCAGCAGGCGAAGACGTGGTTTCCGTCGGGGCGCTCGACCCAGCCGACGAGCCACGCGGTCCAGGGAGGCCGATCGGCGCCGGCGGATGGCTCCTCGCGCGCGGTGCCGGTCTTCCAGTGGAGCGTCGCGTCGTCGGCCTGCTCGGTGGGCAGCGCCTCGCGCGCCGTCGCCATCGCCTTCGCCGACACCGGCAAGGTCCCTGCGACCAGCTTCGCGAGGAAGTCGACCTGCTCGCGCGCCGAGATCGCGAGGCCGCCACCGGAGAGCCAGAAGCGGTCCTGACCGCCGCTCAGGTCGCGGTTGCCGTAGGCGAAGGCGTCGAGGTGCCGCTGCATGCGCTCCGGTCCGATCTGGACGGCGAGGCGGCGGAAGAGCGGCACGGCCGAGATGCGCATCGCCTCGCGTAGCGGCTGGTCACGCGCCCAGTCCTCGAACCAGAAGGCTTCCTTCGGATACGCCTTCGCGTCGTACGTCATGATCGCGTCGGGGCCGCCGAGGAGCCCGACCTCGGCGCCGATGAGCGCGTTGGGGATCTTGAACGTCGACGCCGGGCGAAGCCGCTTCGCGCAGAGGGCCTCGTCCGATTGCCGGACCGTCCCGGCCGGGGTGCGCACGACGAAGCACGCCGGGCCGTCGACGAGGCCGTCGAGGTCGATCGGGGCCGGGCGCGCCGGCACCGCCGGTGCCGCGGGCGGTCCGGGCGCCGCGGGCGGGGACGTGGGCTGCTTGTCGCCGCACGCGGCGGCCAGGACGATGCCGAGGAAGGGGAGGGCTCGCATGGGCTCGGACAACGCGCGGCGACCCGTGGCTATTGCGCGAGCGCGACATCGAGCGTGTAGCAGCCCGCGGCGCCCGCCGCGCGCGAGTCCACGACGATGTAGTAGGTCCCCGCGGCCGGCGTGACGCTCACCGGCGAGAACATCGGGCCGCCGCCCGCGCAGGTCGCGGTCGAGGTGCACGCGTCGACGACGTACACGTCACCGCTCCAGCCCTCGGGCGAGAACGTGACGGTGAGCGTCTGCCCCGTCGTGACCGAGACCCGCCAGATCCCGTCGGGGCCGGGCTCGGGCGAGGTCGTGCAATCGGGCAACGTCGACGGCGTGAGATCGTTGGTGTACCCGGTGGTGTTGCCGTACACGCGGGTGCCGCCGGCGGCGCTCGCGGCGGCGGTCAGGTCACGCGCCTGTCCACACGTGTCGCGCGTGCCCTCGGCCGCGGCGAGCTCGCAGGTGCCGGCGTCGGTGATGCGCGTGTCGGTCGCGTCGCCGGCGTCGATGGCACCGTCGCGCGTGCACACCTGGTTCACGCACGTGTACCCGTCGGGGCAGCGCGGCGAGCTCGGCGGGCACGCGAGGCTGGTGCCGCCGTAGTCGGCGTCGAACGAGCAGCCGGAAAGGCACGCGACGGCGACGGCGACGGCGACGGCGACGGCGACGCCGGCGGCGACGAGCGTGTGGAAGCAGGAGCGCACGGTGTAGACTCGGCTCGCCGAGGGTACCAGCGTGGGCTCGTCGGTGTGATGTCCAGGATGACCCCGCACACGATCGGCCGCTACGAGATCGTGGCCCCGCTGGCCACCGGTGGCATGGGCGAGCTGTTCCTCGCGCGCCGCTCCGGCGCCGAAGGGTTCGCGCGCCTGGTGGTGCTCAAGCGCCTGCGCCCCGAGCTCGGCGCGACGGCGACGTACCGCGACATGTTCTTCGACGAGGCGCGACTCGCCGCGCGGCTCACGCACCCCAACGTGTGCGAGGTCTACGATCTCGAGGAGCACGGCGACGATCACTTCCTGGCCATGCCGTACCTCGAGGGAGTGCCGGCGAGCGCGCTCTTGCCGCGGGAAGGCGGCGGCGGCGCCCCGCTGACGGCGGCGCACGTGCGGCTCGTCGCGGGCATCCTCGTCCAGGTGTGCGACGGGCTCCACCACGCGCACGAGCTGTGTGGCGACGACGGTGCGCCGCTGGGCGTCGTCCACCGCGACGTGTCGCCGGGTAACGTGTTCGTGACGAGCGACGGCGTCGTCAAGCTGCTCGACTTCGGGGTCGCGAAGGTGCGCGGCGCCAAGGCGGTGACCGAGCAGGGCGTGGTGAAGGGCAAGCTCGCGTACATGGCGCCCGAGCAGCTCGCCGACGGGCACGTCGACCGGCGCGCCGACGTGTTCTGCGTGGGGATCCTCGGGTGGGAGGCGCTGGCGGGGCGGCCGCTGTTCGCGCGGGGCTCGGCGTCCTTGACGGCGGCGGCGGTGCTCGACGGCGAGATCCCGCGGCTCGGCGGAGAGGTCGAGGGAGCGGGCGTACCGGCGGCGCTCGTGGCGGTGATCGATCGGGCGCTGGCGCGGGAGCCGTACCGCCGACCGGCGACGGCCGCGGTGATGCGCGAGGAGCTCGAGCAGGCGATGGCGGAGGTCGGTGGCGTCGCGCGGGCGAGCGAGATCGCGAAGGTGATCGAGGTGCGGTGCGGGGTGGAGATCACGGCGCAGCGGGAGAGGGTGCGGAGCGCGCGGGGAAGGGGGTGGGAGCCGGAGAGGGAACGGGAGAGGGCAGACGGAGGCGCAGACGCAGACGCAGGCGCAGACGGGGACGCAGACGCAGACGGGAACGCAGACGCAGACGGGAACGCAGCCGGAGACGCTGCAGCTCCGTTCGTCCTGCGCGACGGCGAGCGCCAGCGAGCCGGAGTCGAAGGACGGGGGGCGTCGGGTGTGGCGCGAAGAACCGTCGGCGCGCGGCCCGATGCGATGATCACGACGGTGTGGGCCCGGCCGACGCGCTCGCGCGTGGCGTGGCTCTTCGCCGGTGCGCTCGCGGTCGCGCTCACGGCGGCGATCTGGATCGTCCTCGGTTCGTCGTCGAGGAAGCGCGACGCGGTCGCGGTGGCGGTGGCGGTGACGGATGCGGGCACGGATGCGGGCACGGATGCGGGTGCGGATGCGGGTGCGGATGCAGGTGCGGGTGCGGCTACGGATGCGGGTGCGGGCTCCGGATCGGGCACGGGCACGGGCACGGGCACGGGCACGGGGAGTCGGCGGAGCGTGCGAGAGCCTGGAACGGTGAGCATCGACTCGACGCCGTGGGCGGAGCTCTTCATCGACGGCAAGCGCGTCGGGATCACGCCGTACATCGACAAGCCGCTCGCGGCGGGAAAGCACCAGGTGAAGGCTGTCCTCGAGGACGGGCGATCGCGTACCTTCACCATCGACGTGCCTGAAGGGAAACGCGCCAAGCCGGTCGACCTGCGATGGTGAGGGCCGCCGTCGCAGCCGCGCTCGCGCTCGCGACCGCCGGCGCGCAGGTCGGCGTCGCGCATGCCGAAGAGGACGCGAGCGTAGCGGAGGCCACCGCGCGTGCGCGCGCCGAGCGCGCGGCCTTGCGCTATCGCGACGCGCTCGCGCAGGTCGAGGCGGCGATCGCGATCGGCAAGGCGTCGCCGGCGCAGCTCGCGGCGCTGTATCGCATGGCCGGCGAGCTCGCGGCCGGGCTCGACGAGCCGACGCGCGCCGAGCAGTGGTTCGCGCGCTGGCTCGCGCTCGTGCCCGACGGACGGTTGCCGGCCGATGCGTCGCCCAAGGTGAAGGCGCCGCTCGAGGCCGCGCGCGCGTCGCTCGGGGGAGCGGCGCTGGCGATCGCGGTGACGCCGACGGCACCGGCGGCGACCGTGGCGATCTCGGTGAGCGGCGATCCGCTGCGGATGGTGCGGAGTGTGCGGGTGCGGGCGGCGGCGCGGGCCGGGGAGGGGACGGGGGCAGGAGGGCTGCCCGGTGCGCCGCTGTCGATCGCCGGGATCGATGGGGATGCGCTGGTGGCGGCGGGACTCGATGAGTTCGGGAACGAGGTCGTGGTGCGACCCTTCACGCGGCCGGGGAGTGGGGCGCGGACGGTTGGAGAGGGCAGAACGGGCACGGGCACGGGCACGGGCACGGGCACGGGGCGCCCGCTGGGCGGGCGCTGGCAGACGTGGGCGGCGGGCACCGTGGTGCTGGGCGTGGCCGGCGGCGTGTTCGCGTGGCGCACGAGCGTCGCCCAGGACGAGTTCGATCGCCTGCGCGCCGACAGCGCCCAGCACACCTTCGAGGAGCTGGAGGCCGTGCGCGCGCGCGGCGAGCGCCACGCGCTCCTCGCCAACGTCGCCTTCGGCGCCGCGGCGGCGACCGCGGTCGTCACCGTCGTCCTCGCCGCGCGCGGCGACCGGGTGACGCCGGTGGTCGGCGCCGATCACGCCGGCGTCGCGCTCGCCGGCTCGTTCTGAGCGACGACGGCGCGACCCGCGAGCAGGACCGTCGCGGCGAGCGCCAGGAGGAAGCCGCCGGCGACGACGACGATCGCGCTGCCCAGCGTCCACCCGCGCCCCTCTGCCAGCGCCGGGATGCCGGGCGCGACGAACGCCGCGACCATCGCGCCCGCGTGGTACGCGATCCCGACCGCGCGGCCGCGCACCGCCGCCGGGAACAGGTCGGTGAGCACCATCGGCACGATGCCGGTGAAGCCGACGCCGAGCGCGCCGCCGAGGAAGGCGCCGACGCCGAGCGTGCCCGGCACGACGCCGACGTAGAGCGGCAGCACGGGCAACGCCAGCAGCGCTGGCGCCGCGATCACCGCGCGCACGCCGTAGCGCCGCGCCGCCCAGCCGGTCGCCACCGCGCCGCACAGCATGCCGACGTTGAACATCGCCATGAGGCTCCAGCGGTCCGACGGGCCGAGGCCGTGATCGCCGGCGAGCATGAGCGCGTACGCGCTGGTCAGCGCGTAATAGACGCCGAAGCCCAGCGCCATCAGCAGCGACGCCGACACCAGCTTGCCGAGCACGGGGGCGAGCGGCGGCATCGGCGCGCGCGCGCTCCTCGGGGTGTGGCTCTCGGGCACGAGGAAGCGGATCGGCAACGCGAGCAAGGCCGGCGCGACCGCGACCACGAACAGCGCGCGCCAGCCGAACGCGGGGACGACCACCGCCGAGACCAGGGCCGCGAGCAGGAAGCCGATGGCCCAGCTCCCCTGCAGGATGCCCGACGCCAGGCCGCGGCTGCGCGCCGGCCAGCTCTCCATCGCGAGCGTCGAGCCCGCGGTCCACTCGGCGCCCATGCCGAAGCCGAAGAGCGTGCGCAGGATGATCACCCACGTGAAGGTGGGCGCGAGCGCGACGAGGCCGTCGAACACCGCGAACCACACCAGCGAGAGCATGAGCGGCAGCTTGCGCCCCCAGCGGTCCGCCATCGCGCCGGCGACGACGCCGCCGGCGAGCCGGAGGAGCAAGGTCAGCGTGAGCGAGCCCATGACCGCGGTCTGGCTGACGCCGAATTCCTTCGCGATCTCGGGCGCGACGATCAGGAAGATCGTGAAGTCGAACGCGTCGAGGATCCAGCCCAGCCACGCCGCCGAGAAGGCCATCCACTGGCCCTTCGTCGGTTCCTTCCACCAGGGCACCTGGGAGTTGCTCACGCGACCCTCCGACGGCGGAGGAAGCCGACGAGCAGGAGCACGACGACGCCCGTGCCGACGGCGCCGGCGCCGCCGCCGCGGCAGCCGCAGGGGATGGGATCGACCAGCGTCGGATCGTCGGGGTTGCCGCCGCCCTCGCCGATCACGATGTCGATCTGGTCGGAGGCCATGACCTCCCAGCGGTCGAAGACGATGGCCTCGATCGCGTGAGCGCCGGCGGCGACGTTCGCCGTCTGCCAGCGGTAGCTGTACGGCGCCGTGCCGTCGGAGCCCTTGAGCACGCCGTCGACCTTGAACTCGACGCGCGCGACCCCGTCGGCGGCCGACGCCTCGGCGCTGATCGTGACCGCGCCGCTCACCTCGTCGCCATCACCGGGCGCCGTGATGGTCACGGTCGGGCCGCCCGAGGTGCCGCCGTCCGGGCCGGCGCCGCCGTCGGGGGGAGGCACGCCGCCGTCGGGCATGCCGCCGTCGGGAGGCGGCGTCACCGTGCCGGTCAGGCCGAAGAACGCGGCCGCGCGCCAGGCCGCGCACATGCCGCGGTTCTCGATGTACGTGCCGCCCGTCGGTGGGCAGGCGTGCTCGGGATCGGCGCCCATGCTCACCGCGTGGCCCATGGAGGCGACGCGCCACGACTCGACGACGGTCACGCCGCCGACCTTGTGGCGCGCGCGCTCGTGGCCGGCGACCGTGGCCATCTCGTCGACCGTCTGATCGGCGCCGAGCACGTTGGTCCACTGCTCGACGAGCTCGATCTGGTTGTCGGGGCTGACGATGCCGTCGCTGGTGCCGTGGAAGATGGCGACCTTCGGCCGCGGACCGCTGTGGCTCGGGTACGCGGCGCGCACCAGGTCGCCCCACTCCTGCGGCGTCTTCTTGAGCTCGGGGTGGCTCGCGAGCGCCTGGCAGTTGTACGCGCCGTTCACCGTCGTCGCGCAGCGGTACGGGATGCCGGCCATGATCGCGCCCGCGGCGAACACGTCGGGCCACGTCGCGAGCATCACGCTGGCGAAGGCGCCGCCGGCCGAGAACCCGGCGATGTAGATGCGCGCCGGATCGATCGCGTGATCGGCCTGCATCTTGTCGACCATCTGCTTGAGCGAGAGGTTCTCGCCCTGGCCGCGCACCAGGTTGGCCGGGTCGCCGTACTCGCCGGCCCAGTTGAAGCAGCGGATCGGGTTGTTGCTCGTCGACTGCTCGGGGAAGACGACGTAGAAGCCGTACTGATCGGCGAGCTGCGTCCACCCGACGAGCGCCGACTCGGTGTGGGTCTGGCTGCAGCCGTGGAGGAAGAGGACGAGCGGGGCGTTCGCCGCCGGCGTGGTCGGCCGGTAGCGCCACATCGAGAGCCCGCCAGGGTTCGAGCCGAAGCTCGGCACCTGCTCGAGGGTGCCGGCGGACGCGGCGGTGGCAGCGGCGGCGATCATCGCCGCGACGACGAGAGGAGTACGCATGGTGGCCCTCAGATCTGGGTGCGAAGGGTCATGAAGAAGCTGCGCTCGCCGTCGACGGTGCAGCCGTCGCCCTCGAGGTCCTCGCAGCGGCGGTAGAGCGCGAACCGCGCCCCCAGCGCGGTCGTCTCCCCCAGCCAGTAGGTGGTGCCGACGTTGACGAAGAGCTGATCGGCGAGGGCGCGCGCGCCCTGGCGATCGCGCACGAGCGAGAGCTGGACGCCTGCGCCGGCGCGGCGGCCGCCGATCGGCGGGGCGTCGACGTCGAGGCCGCCGCCGACGCTGGTGCCGGTGTAGAGCTCGCCCGACAGGCGCGTGCCGTCGTCGGGATCGACGACCTCGTTCTGGACGATCGAGGCCGAGCCGAAGGCGCGCAGGCGGCGGTCGAGGAAGCGCGCCATCGCCGTGACCCGCGCGTTGTAGCCGTCGATGTGCTGGTCGTCCCGGCGCGAGGTGTTGGTGTTCACCTGGAACATCTGCAGCGCCGCGTGCACGGCGAAGCGCTCGCGATCGAGGAGCGCCGACGGCGTCACCATCACGAAGTGGTACTCGTCGGCGGGGAAGTTGGCGGCGTCGCGACCCACGTACTGGTAGGGGGCGAAGTAGAAGCGGGCGAAGGGCGGGAAGGTGCCACCGACGACGAGGCTCGACGTGGTCGACACCGGGTTGGCGGCGTTGACGCTGAGGCCGAGGCGACCGCCGGGGATCAGCTCGACCTGGCCGAGCACGCCGTTGCCGCGGTTGAAGCCCGAGGCGAGCAGCGCGCCGCGGGTGAAGCCGTCGGTGAGGAGCTGGTCGAGGACGTGATCGGAGACGAAGTCGAGGCTGGCCGGATCGGTGATGCGGCCGGCGTCGGCACGAAAGCGCCCGCGCTCGATGCGCACGAGCTGGTTGCGCACGCTGAGCGCGGCCTGGCCCTCCCAGGCGCTCGAGCCGTGCGGGCCGGCGTTGGCCTCGAACTCGCTCTCGATGTAGATGCCCTTCGCCACCCCGGCGCGCATGCCGAACCGCGAGAGCGCGACGGTGACCGCGCGTCCTTCGCGGTTGTCGCCGGGCCGGTTCACGAGCGTCTCGATCTCCAGGCCGCCGACGACCGCGACGAAGGGGCGGATCCAGGGCTGCGCGTCGGCGGGCGCGTCGGCGGGCGTGTCGTCGGTCCCGGGCGTGACCGCGGCATCGACGGTGGGGCCGGTCTTCGTCCTTCGACTCGCGCTCGCTACCGCGAGCGCTCGCTCAGGATGATCGGAGGATGCAGTTTCGGCGGCGGCCGGGGGTGCGAGGGCCAACAGGGCGGCGAGGGCGACGAGCGCGGCGCGGCTCACGGCAGCACCTCGTCGAGGATCTCGAGCGCCGCGGTCGAGCGGGATGCGCCGTAGTGGTTCTTGAGCAGCCCGCCGAAGAAGTAGCCGCTCTCGTCGACGTCGGTGAGCTCCAGCAGCCGGTTGTCGGCGCCCTCGAGCGCGGTCGACGCCTCCGACACGAACTCGTCCTGGTAGGAGCCGTTGGCGATGTCGCGCATCACCACGGTCGTGTACGTGACGCGGTGCCCGTCACAGACCGGCTCGCCGAACGCGGTCTCGCCGTCGGCGCACGGCGTCTCGTACGCGTGGTCGGGGCCGTTGAGCGCGAGCAGGAAGTCGGTGGGCGAGAAGTTGTCGCGGCTGCCCATCTCGCACGCCACGCGGCCGCGCATCGTCGGGTTCTTGCCGCACAGGCGCGCGAACGAGGACACGCCGTGGTTGGCGCCGGCGAGCAGCACGACGTCGTCGAGCCGCGGCCACAGCGTGACCTCGCCCTCGGCGTGGATGCGGCGGAGGGCGTCGCGGATCGTGGTGACGCCGAGCGAGAAGCCGACCAGCGACACCTGGCGGTCGGGCTCGGCGGCGAGCACGCGCTCGATCAGGTGCTGCGTGAGCGGGACCGCCCAGCCGTGGTCGACGTTGCGCGCGGCGTTCTCGGTGTCGTTGTTGCCCTGCGGATCGTCGACCCGGTCGATGCGCAGGTCGATCGCGAAGACGCGGAGGCCGCGCGCGACCAGGCGCTCGGCGATCATCGGCGCCCCGTCCTCGAACCGCTCCCACGCCTCGGGCGCGTCGGAGTTGCCGTGGATCAGGAGCACGATCGGCGCCGAGGTGTCCTCGCTGGTGCCGGCCGGCAGCGCGTAGCGCTTGGCGGCGCAGCGGTAGCCGGCGATCGTCGCCGGCGTGTAGTCGAGCCCCGCGGTCGTGCACCCCGGGTGCGAGCCGATCGCGCGGTACTCGATCGCGTCGTCGATCGACCAGTCGTCGCCATCGTCGCCGGCAGGTTGGGCCATGCCGGAGAAGCAGGCCGACAGACCGCCGGCCGCGATCGCGGCGGTGGCGAGGAGAAACGTGCGTGGGCTCATGCGCGCCGACCGAGCAACGTTCGGACCAGGCGTGTCGCGCGGGCTTCCTCGGCATTACGACGTCGCGCGCTGTTGGCGCGCCCCGACAACCCGGGCGTTCGCCTGTTGGCGCGCGCCAACACCCCGTTCCGTTCACCCTGAGCGAGGGCGAGCGCAGCGAGCCCGAGTCGAAGGGCGCCTTGCGGTATACGATGCGCCGATGGATCACGCGGGACCGACGACGCTTTCGCCCCGCGCCGTGCGCGCCGTGCGGCTGGTGGCGGTGCGCGTCGACGGTGGTCCCGACGCCGGGCGCGACGCCGGCGGCGACGCCCGGCGGGTGGTCACGGTCGGGACCGCGGCCGACTGCGACCTCGCGCTCTCCGATCCGACGGTCAGCCGCTATCACCTCGAGGTCCGCCACGCCGCCGACGGGCTCGCGCTCGTCGACCTCGGCAGCCGCAACGGCACGTTCGTCGGGGGTCTCCGCATCGAGCGTGCGGTCGTGCCGCCGGGCACGCGGGTGAAGGTCGGCGCCAACACGCTGGTCGTCGACGACGCCGGCGCCCGCGCCGCGCCGGCCGCCGCCGAGCCGCTCCCCGGCGTCGTCGGTCACAGCCCGGCGATGCGCGACGTCGCCGCGCTCGCCCGCCGCCTCGCCGCGGTCTCGACCTCGGTCCTCATCGAGGGCGAGACCGGCGTGGGCAAGGAGGTGGTCGCGCGCGCGATCCACGAGACCGGCCCACGCCGCGCCGGCCCCTTCGTCGTCGTCGACTGCGGCTCGCTCCCCGCCACGCTCATCGCGTCGCAGCTCTTCGGCCACGAGAAGGGCGCCTTCACCGGCGCCGACGCGCGTCGCGCCGGCGCGTTCGAGCGGGCGCACGGCGGCACCCTCTTCCTCGACGAGATCGGCGAGCTCCCCCTCGATCTGCAGCCCGCGCTCCTCGGCGTCCTCGAGCGCCAGCGCTTCACCCGCGTCGGCGGCGCCGAGCCGGTCGACGTCGACGTGCGCGTGCTCGCCGCCACCCACCGCGACCTGCGCGGCGAGGTGAACACCGGCGGCTTCCGCGCCGATCTCTACTTCCGCCTCGCCGTCGCGCGCATCGTCATCCCGCCCTTGCGCGAGCGCCCCGAGGACCTCGAGCCCCTGGTCGCGAGCCTGGTCGAGCGCTTCACCGGCGTGCCGGTCGCCGTCGCCGGCGAGCACCCGCTCGCGGCCGCGATGGAGTCGCTCCGCCGTCAGCGCTGGCCAGGCAACGTGCGCGAGCTGCGCAACGTCGTGGAGGCCGCGATCGTGCTGGGCGAGCTGCCCGACGGCGCGACGCCCGCCGCGTCGCCGGTCGCCGCGGCCTCGATCGCGTCACCTCCCGGAGAGGTCGCGAGCTACCGCGACGCCAAGGCCGCGGCCATCACCGCCTTCGAGCGCGCGTACCTCGCCGACCTCCTCGCCCGCGCCGGCGGCAACGTGTCGGCGGCGGCGCGCCTCGCGCGCATGGATCGCCCGTACCTCATCCAGCTGCTCCGCCGCCACGAGCTCAAGTAGCGCGGAGCACGCGCACCGCGAGGTCCTCCAGGATCCGCGCCGTCGCGCCCCAGATGCGCCGCTCGTCGTGCAGGTACGCGCGCAGCTGGTACTTCTGTCCGCGCCACTCGCGGTCGCCGATGATCTCGGCCCGCGCCGGGTCGGCGAACACCGCGAGCGGCGCCTCGAACCACGCGGCGACCTCCGCCGGGTTGGGCACGAACGGCACGTCGCCGCCGAGCGCCGCGACCACCGGCGTGATGAGGAACCCGGTCGGCGTCGGCACGTCGTCGAGCGTGCCCAGCACGACGGGGGCGTCGAACGGCACGCCGAGCTCCTCCATGGCCTCGCGCCGCGCCGTCGCCGCCAGGTCGACGTCGTCGGGCTCGGCCCGCCCGCCGGGCAGCGCGATCTGCCCGCCGTGCACCGGCGCGTCGTGGCCACGCACGATGAGCGGCACGCGCGAGACGCCGCCGCGATCGACGAGCAGCACCGCCACCGCAGCGCGCCGCAGGTCGTCGGCCTCGAGCCGCCGTCCCGGTCGGGCGGTCAGCGAGGCCGCCGCGCGCGCGAGCAGCTCCGTGTGCGCGAGCTCCGTGGCTACTCCGAGCACGCCGCCCGCCGCGCCGGCAGGATCTTGCCGGGGTTGAGCAGGTCGTCGGGATCCCACATCGCCTTCCACCGCCGCTGCCACTCGAGCAGGCGCTCGCTCTGCTCGAGCGGCATGTAGTCGCGCTTCACCAGCCCGATGCCGTGCTCGCCCGAGAGCGTCCCGCGGAGCGCGACGGCGTCGGCGAAGACGCGCCCGCAGGCGTGCTCGAGGCGGGCCATCACCGCCGGGTCGGCGGGATCGTCGTCGGACATCAGGTTGACGTGCAGGTTGCCATCGCCGGCGTGGCCGAACACCGCCGTCGGCACGCCGGTCTCGGCCGAGATGCGATCGACGCGCGCCAGCATCTCGACGATCGCGCTGCGCGGCACGCAGATGTCCTCGCCGATCTTGTAGCGGTGCGCCTCCTTGAGCGCCGGCGAGATCTGCCGCCGCGCCTCCCACAGCGCGCGCCGCTCCGCCGGATCGTTCGCCGCGAAGACGTCGATCGCGCCGTTCGCGTCGCAGTCCTCGCCGATGCGTTCGATCTGCATGCCGAGCGTGTCGCCGTCGCCGTCGACCTCGACCAGCACGATCGCGTGCGCGGTCTCCGGGAACTTGTAGCGCGAGCGCGGGCGGATGTGATCGATCGACGACTTGTCGGCCAGCTCGATGACGCGCGGACGGAGGCCGCGCCCGATGAGCGCCGTGATCGCGCGGCCGGCGTCGCCGACCGAGCGGAAGACCGCGAGCAACGTGGCCTGCGCCGGCGGCCTGGGCAGGAGCCGGAGCGTCAGCTCGGTGATCACGCCGAACGTGCCCTCGCTGCCGACGAAGCCGGCGGTGAGGTCGTAGCCGGTGACGCCCTTGGTGCAGCGGCGCCCGACGCGCAGCACCTCGCCGCCCATGAGGCCGACCTCGAGCCCGAGCACGTACTCGCGCGTGACGCCGTACTTGAAGGCGCGCGGCCCGCCGGCGTTGTTGGCGGCGTTGCCGCCGATCGAGCAGTACTCGAGGCTCGCCGGATCGGGCGGGTAGAAGAGGCCTTGCTCCTCGACCGCGTTCTGCAGGGTCTGCGTCACCACGCCGGGCTCGACGACGGCGACCATGTCGTCGATCGAGATCTCCTTGATCGCCTGCATGCGCTCCACGGAGAGCACCACGCCGCCGCGTACCGGAAGGCACCCGCCGGTGAGACCGCTGCCGGCGCCGCGCGGTGTGACCGGCACCTTGTGCTCGCGGCACAGCCGCAGCACCGCCGCCACTTCCTCGGTCGTCCGGCACAGGGCCGCCGCGTCGCAGGGGTGCGCCGCCATCGGACTCTCGTCGCGCTCGTAGTCGTCGAGTCGCTCGTCGCCGCGCAGGATCACCTGCTCGGCGCCGAGCTCGCGCGCGAGGATGTGGCCGATGTCAGCCACGCGCCGCTACACGCTGAAGGAGCTGCCGCAGCCGCAGGTCGACTTCACGTTCGGGTTCTGGAACTTGAAGCCCGCGCCCTGCAGCCCTTCGACGTAGTCGATCTCGGTCCCGACCAGGTACATGAGGCTCATCTCGTCCACCACGACCTTCACGCCCTGCACCTCGAACTGCTGGTCGACCTCGGTCGGTGCGTCGAAGTAGAGATCGTACGAGAATCCGGCGCAGCCGCCGCCGACGACGCGCAGCCGCAGGCCCATCTCGGCCTCGATGGCCTCCGCCTCGCGGATCTCGTTGACCTTGGTCGCGGCGACAGGGGTGAGGCTGACGAGCGTGTCGAGCGCCGCCGGCTCGTCGATCGAGGGGGGCGGCGTGGATGTGCTGGTGTTCTCGCGGAAGAGCGTGGCCATGTAGCCTCCGGCCGGGGTAGAACCGGCGATCAGCCAACCCTACTCATCGGGGCGCGCCTTGGCAACCCGAGCGAGCGTCAGGGCGTGGCCGGCCCACGGCCGGAGGCTGCCCTGGTCCTCACATCGGGGGGAGCAGGACCGTGTCGATCACGTGGATGACACCGTTGGTCGCCATCACGTCGGCCGTGACGACGGCGGCGTCGTTGACCCGCACGCCTGCCGAGGTGTCGATGGCCAGGGTGGCACCCTGGACGGTCGTGGCCGCGCTGAGCTCGGCGACGTCGGCCGCCGTGACCTTGCCCGGGACCACGTGGTAGGTCAGGACCGCGGTGAGCTTGGCCTTGTCGGCGAGCAGCCCCTCGAGCGTCCCCGGCGGCAGCTTGGCGAAGGCGTCGTCGGTGGGGGCGAAGACCGTGAATGGTCCGTCGCTCCTGAGCGTCTCGACCAGCCCGGCGGCCTCGACCGCCGTGACCAGGGTCTTGAACGACCCTGCGGCGATCGCCGTGTCGACGATGTCGGCCGGGGCGGGCGTGGCCTCGGCTGGCGTGCTCGACGCGGTGGCCGGGGACGACGACGAGGGGCCACCGCACGCGGCGGCGGCGAGGAGGAGGGCGGCGAACAGATGCGTCTTCATGTCGGTGTCCTTCAGTTGGGGGCGATGGCGGTCGCCGTCCACGGCGACGCGGTGGTGTCGATGATGGTGAGGCGGAAGGGTTGCTCGCCGGCGGACGGGCTGAGCGCGCCGGTGGCGACGGCGAACGCGCGGAGGCCGGCGGTCGTCGTCACGGCGAACGTGGCGACGGCGGCGGTCGTGTTCGCCGCGGCGACGCCGATGCGCAGGGTCGCGGGCGGCACCGCGAGGCCCTCGCCGGCCGCGCTGTCGCCGAAGACGAGATCCTCGACGAGCGCCGGCTGATCCATCACGGCGCCGACCGCGGTGCCCACGTCGACGGAGGGGGCGTCCGGCGAGGCGTGGACGACGCCGAGGCGCGCCCGGGCCGGGTCGATCGCGAGGTCGTCGCGCACCGCCACGAGCTGGAAGGCAGGCTCGCCCGCAGCCGGCGACAGGAAGCCGGTCGCGATGGCGAGGTAGCGCTGACCGGCGGCGAGGCCCGTCACCTGCGCCGACGCGGCCGGCGTGCCGGGCACCGAGCCGGCGGCGTAGAAGTCGAGCGTGTAGTCACCCGGCGGCACCTGCACGCCGCCGATCGCGCCGTACGCCAGGTTGCCGGCGAGGAGCGCGTCGCTCGTGGCTTCGCGGATGTCGACGGGCGGGGCGTCGGGCGAGGCGTGCAGCGCGTACACCGTCGGATCCTGCTGCAGGATGGCGACGACGCCGCCCTCGGCGACGGCGAGGAGGGAGAAGCCGGTCGCCTCGCGCGGCAGCTGGCCGATGCGACCGACGGCGAAGACGTAGAGCGGCGTGCCGCCCGGCAGCGGTGGCGTGGTGAAGCGCGTGACGGTCGCGCCGCCGGCGGTGATGCCGACGGCGAGCGGCGTGCCGGCCGGCAACGCGATGCCCTCGCGGCCGGTGTCGGCGAAGCGAGCGAGCGACGCGACCTCGGGGTTGCCCGGGTCGTCCGCGCCCACGTCGACGCCAACGGTCGGCGCGTCGGCCGACGCGTGCACCACGCGGACGCGTGCCTGGTCGTTCGCCGTCGGCGCGAAGCCGTCCTCGAGCGCGAGCACGCGAAAGCGATCCTCCTCCGCGGTCGACCCGAGGAAGCCCGCGGCGACCGCGGTGTAGCGCTTCTCGTCGCCGACCCACAGCGGGCCCGTGGTGAACGCAGCTGCCGCGCCGGGCTGACCCGCCGGCTTCACCTCGAGCGTGTACGTGCCCTCGTCGACCGTGATGTACGGCGACGCCTGGCCGTACGCGAGCGCGGTGACGAGCGGCTGGTCGGAGCCGCGCGCGTAGATGTCGACCGCGGGTGCATCGGGCGACGCGTGCACGACGCGGAGCTGTGCGGTGTCGGGCCCGGGATCGACGACGTCATCATCGTCGCCGCAGGCGGCGAGGGGGGCCGCGAGCACGAGCCCGGCGGCGAGCGAGAACAGACGGGTGGACGAACGCATGACTCCTCCGGAGGCGAAGTGGGCGACCGCGCCGCCGGGATCGGCCGCGCTGGTACGCCGCACTGACGAGCGCACCGCGCCGGAGGTTTCATGGTCGCGTCAGCGCGCGCGCCGGAAGCGCGTCTCGACCGCCGGATACTCCTCGCCCGACGGCGCGATGTTCTTGCTCTCGATCACCAGCTCGTCGCCGGTCTCGCGGATGATCGTGCGCCAGCCCCAGCGCTCCGGCCCCGCGGCGTAGCTGCCGAGCACGTCGATCGTCCCGTCGGCGTGCGGGCGGCCGACCGACATCATGATCGCGGTGCCGGTGTGAAAGCTGTCGATCCACGACGTCTCGTGCTCGCCGGCGTCCTTGTGGAACCCGATCACGAGCTCGCCCGCGTGTGGCTTGCCCATCGCGACGCCGGAGTAAGCGACGCGCACGAAGCGCCCGCCGAGGATCACCTCCACGGTGGCGGCGGTCTCGGATTCGTCCGGTGGACCGGACGGATCGAGCCACAGGCGTGTCGGTCCAACCCAGGTCCCGGCGAGGCGGGAGAGGGCGGTGTGCTGGGGCGAGGGGTCGAACGGGGCGGTCGTCATGGCGGGAAGATCGCCCAGAAGTTCACCCGCGCTGCAAGTTTCTGTTGTTCATGGAGATTTCCTTGGAACCTCACGATCTTCTCCCTGGAAACCTACACGCGGCGACCATGAAACTAGAGTCAGGGGGAACACAAATCGTGATGCATCCCGAGCATGCCGAGATCGAGAACATGACGCTGCCGCAGCTGGCGGAACGCCTCGAGGACCTCGATGGTCGACGCACACCGGTGGGGTGGGTGCCCGAGGACGCCGTCGAGCGCGCCACCGTCGAGCGCTGCATCCTGGCGCTCGTCGCCGCCGACGAGACCCACGGTGCCAAGCCGATGGCTTGCAACATGGAGGTGAAGCTCCGCTCGAAGGAGCAGCTGGTGAACGCGCGCGTCACCGGCATCGGAGAGGGCGGCATCCGCATCGAGGCGCCGAGCAAGTGGGTGGTCGGCACGCACGTCGAGATGCAGGTGAAGGCCGGCGAGTCCGACGAGCTCGGGCTGCGCGTGCGCGGAATCATCCGCGAGATCCACGGCAACCAGCTGCGCATCTCGGTCGCCGAGCAGCCGAGCGAGGGTCACGAGCGACGCCTGCGCCGCTTCGTGGTCGAGCTCATCCGTCACCGCTCCGGCAGCTGAGCCTCGGCGCCGATCGGCGCGCTCGAGCGGTCGCGCGGTCGGTCAGCGCGCCTGCGCCGACAGATCGACGACGCGGTGGCCGCCGTCGAAGATGCCGTTGCCGTCCCACTGGGCGAGGCCCGGCGAGAGGTGCTGCAGCGCCGACCAGAGCGGCGCGACCAGCTGGAGCGTCTCGTCGGTGCCGCGATCGCCCCACTCGAGGTTCACGACCACGATGCCGCGGCTCGCGCGCAGGCGCGGCACGACCGCCATGCCCTGGCCGGTCGCCTCGACCGCGCTCACCGTGTAACGCAGATCGTCCTCGAAGAGGTCGCCGCCCGCCTGGTTGACCTCGAGCTGACCGAGCGCGGCGTCGCCACGCAGGAGCTCGCCGAGATCGATCTTGAACGACGGGTCGAACTGCTTGAGCGTCTGCTCGATCGCCTTGGTCGTCAGTGGCTGCGCGGCGAAGTAGCGGACGTAGTAACCCATCGGCCGCCGAGACTACACCGCGTCCCGGGTTGGAGTCGCGATATGTTCGGGTGTCGTGCGGATATTCGTCGCTGCCGCGGTGATCGCGCTCGCGGGATGCCCGGCGGTCCAGCCGCCGCAGCCGACGACGCCCGGACCGGTCTCGCCGGAGCCGGTCCCGCCCGAGCCGCCGGTCCCACCCGAGCCGCTCTCGATCACGTGGGCGCGCGTCGAGACCACGCATGACCTGCCGCCGGCGCCTCCCCCCGACGGCACCTGGCGCATCCACATGATCGACGTCGGCACCGGCCTGGCCATCCTGGTCCAGGGCGCCGACTTCGCGCTCCTCTTCGACGCCGGCTCGAACGATCCGGGCGAGAAGCCGCTGCGGGTCGTCGCCTACCTTTCGGCCGCGCTGGGCCCGTCGGGCGACGAGCAGTGCACCACGAGCGGCGCGCCGACCGGCACCCGGCGGACGATCGATCACGTCATCCTCAGCCATCCGCACCTGGACCACGCGTCGGCGCTCGACCTCGTCCTCCACTGCTACGACGTCCGTCACGTCTGGGACGCGGGCGCGGTCAACGACGCCGTCTTCTACCGCGACTTCCTCACCGCGGTGTCCGAGGAGCCCGGGGTGACCTATCACACCGCGGCGCCGCCGCCCGACGACCGCACGATCCACGTGAAGGGGTTCGGCGTGACGATGCCGCCGGCCGTGGGCTGGCAGATGTTCAGCGAGGGCGACGAGATGGCGCTGGGCGCGGCCGCGCGCTTCACGCTCCTGCATGCCGAGGGCAAGCGTCACGCCGATCCCAACCGCAACTCGATCGTGGTGGCGGTCGATCTCGGGGGCGTCCGGCTCCTCCTCACCGGCGACGCCGAGTCCGGCGCGCGCGCCGATCCGTCGGCCGCGCTCGGCGACGTCGAGGCGCACGTGGTCTCGCAGTTCCCGGCGCTGGTCGACGCCGACATCCTGCAGGTCGGCCACCACGGCTCGAAGACGTCGTCGCGCCGCGCGTTCCTCGACGCCGTCTCGCCGCGCCTCGCGCTGATCAGCGCCGGCCCCAGGCGCTACAAGGGCACGCGCCTCCCCGACGCCGAGGTGCTGGCCGCGCTCGCCGCGGTCGGCGCGACGGTCCTGCGCACCGACGAGCGCGACGAGACGTGTCGAGGATGCGACTCGTGGCTGGTCACGATCGCGCCCGCGCCGTAGATTGCGCGGGAGGAGCCGAGATGAGCAGCGTGCGCGAGACGAGCATCGAGGAGCTGGCCGCGGCCTTGCCATCGGCCGCCGCGGTCGTGATCGACGTGCGCGAGCTCCACGAGCTCGGCGGCGGTCGCATCCCCGGCGCGCTCGCCATCCCGCGCGGCGAGCTCGAGGCGCGCATCACCGCCGCCGCGCCCGATCGCGCCCGGCCCATCGTCCTCTACTGCGCGAGCGGGCCGCGCTCGCTGCGCGCCGCGGCGACGCTCGAGACGCTCGGCTACCACGACGTGTGCTCGCTGCGCGGCGGCTTCAAGGCGTGGACGAAGGCGAACCTGCCGATCGACGGCGTCAGCGGCGGGCTCACGGCGGCGCAGCGCGATCGCTACTCGCGCCACATCCTCCTGCCCGAGGTCGGCGAGGACGGCCAGCGGAAGCTGCTCGCGAGCAAGGTGCTCTGCGTCGGCGCGGGCGGGCTCGGCTCGCCGGCGAGCCTCTACCTCGCCGCCGCCGGGGTCGGCACGCTCGGCCTCGTCGACGACGACGTCGTCGACGCGTCCAACCTGCAGCGCCAGGTCGTGCACGCGACCGATCGCCTGGGCGTGCCCAAGGTCGAGAGCGCCGCGCGCACGCTCACCGGGCTCAACCCCGACGTCACGGTCGTCCCGCACAAGACGCGGCTCACGTCCGAGAACGCGCTCGAGATCGTCGCGCGCTACGACGTCGTGGTCGACGGCGCCGACAACTTCGCCACGCGTTACCTGCTGAACGACGTCGCGTTGCGTCTGGACAAGCCGATCGTGCACGCGTCGGTGTTCCGCTTCGAGGGGCAGCTCACCGTGTTCCCGGCCGACGGCGCGCCCTGCTACCGCTGCCTGTTTCCCGAGCCGCCGCCGCCGGGCGCCGCGCCGTCGTGCCAGGAGGCCGGCGTCCTCGGCGTCCTGCCCGGGGTGCTCGGCGTCCTGCAGGCGACGGAGGCGCTCAAGCTGCTCCTCGGGATGCCGACCATCGCCGGTCGCCTCCTGATCTGGGACGCGACGCGCTCGCGGTTCCGGGAGCTGATGCTGCGCCGCGATCCGAAGTGTCCGACATGTGGTGAGGGCGTGGATCGCGCCGCGATCCCGCTCGTCGACTACGTCGCGTTCTGCGGCGGCGCGTAGCCGGCGCGTCGCCGGCGCTGCCGCCGAGAGCGCGCGTGATCCGTCGACCTGCTATGCTCCCGACCGGAAGACGTGGCTGTCGCCGAAGGCCAGCAGGTCGGCAATTACCGGGTCCTGAATCGCATCGGGACCGGCGGCATGGGAGCGGTCTATCTCGCCGAGCACCCGGTGATCGGCAAGAAGGTCGCGCTCAAGGTCATCCACCGCGAGCTCGCCGGCAACAAGGAAGTGATCTCGCGCTTCTACCAGGAGGCGCGTGCGGTCACCAAGATCGGCAACGAGCACATCGTCGAGATCCACGACTTCGGGCAATCGCCCGAGGGCGATCACTTCTTCATCATGGAGTACCTGGAGGGCCAGACGCTGGCGCAGCTCCTCGCGCGCGAGCGCGTGCTCGACACCGGGCGCGCCCTGCACATCGCCGCGCAGGTCGGCGACGCGCTCTGCGCCGCGCACCAGGCCGGCATCATCCACCGCGATCTCAAGCCCGACAACGTGATGCTGTGCACGCGCCTCGGCGATCCGACGTTCGTGAAGCTCCTCGATTTCGGCCTGGCCAAGATGTACGACGGCGGCGCGCGCAACCTGACGGCGCAGGGCGTGGTGCTCGGGACGCCGCAGTACATGTCGCCCGAGGCGTGCGAGTCGAAGAAGAACATCGATCACCGCACGGACATCTACGCGCTCGGTGTCCTCCTGTTCCAGATGTTGACCGGGCAGGTGCCGTTCGACGGACAGACGATGGGCGAGGTGCTCATCAAGCAGGTGATGCACGCGCCGCCGGCGCCGCGCGCGCTCAACGCGCAGATCCCGCCGTCGGTCGAGCAGATCATCCTGCGCTGCCTCGCCAAGGCGCCGGACGCGCGCTTCGCGACGATGCTCGCGCTGCGCGAGGCGCTGCTCGATCCCGATCGCTACCTCGCCAGCTCGCCGCCGATGATGCCGGCCGCGATGCCGAGCGCGCACGCGCAGGCGGTCACGATGTACGCGACCGCGGCGATGCAGGCGGCGCCGGCGCCGGGGCCGACGCAGCCGGCGCACCCCGGGCTCGCGCTCAAGCCGCCGAGCGAGCAGAAGACGATGATGGACGCCGGCGCGATGGGCAACGCGGCGACCGCGGCGTTCGCGGTGCCGCCGCCGGGCGGGGGCGGCGCGAGTGACGCGATCGCGCGGGCCGCGACCGCGCCTCCCGGTGCGTACGGCGGTGGTGGTGGCGGCGGGGGTGGCGGGACCGGCTCGGTGCCGGCGTACGGCACGCGGCGGATGTCGGTCGCGCCGGATCAGGCGGCGCCGATGCAGCCGCAGAACTCGACCATGGTCATCGCGACGCCGCCGGGGTTCAAGAAGCACCCGCCGCGACGCGGGCTCGCGTGGGGGATCGTCGGCGTGTCGGTGGTGCTCGTGGTGGCGGCGGTCGTGCTGGTGATGACGATGGAGAGCGGGACGGAGAGGGAGGGGGGAGGTGGAGTCGGAGGTGGCGAGGGGAGTGGGCAGACGGAGACGGGGACGGGAGTAGCGACCGGGGCGGCGACAGGTGCGGCGACGGCGTCCGGATCGGGCACGGGCACGGGCACGGGCACGGGCACGGGGGAGAGTGCGGCATCGGCGGGGACGGGCGCGGAGGCGGGCTCGGGTTCGGGCTCGGGCTCGGCCAGCGGCACCGCGCCCGCCGTCGCGAAGCTGGCGCGCATCACGATCACCAGCGATCCGAGCGGCGCGGAGGTGTTCGACTCGTCGGGCACCAGGCTCGGCAAGACGCCGACCGAGGTGGGGCTCCCGGCGGACGGGACGGAGCACACGTTCGTGCTCCGCCATCCCAGGGCCAAGGAGCGCGAGAAGACGATCACGGCGACCGGTGACATGACGGTCGAGGTCATCCTCGAGGCGCTGCCGCGTCAGAGCGGCGGCGGACGTTCGGGCGGCAGCGGCAAGGGGAGCGGCAAGGGGAGCGGCAAGGGGAGCGGCAAGGGGTCGAGCTCCGACATCATGGAACCGGGCTTCCTCAACTGAGGCGCCGCGCGCTACCCTGGGCTCGTGCTCGTCCTCGCCATCGTCCTCGGGCTCGTCGCCGCCGCGACCGCGTTCCTCGCCGGACGCGCGCGCGCGCAGCGCGAGGCGCAGGCGATCACGGCGGCGGCGACCGCCGAGCGTGAGGCGCTCGTCGAGAGCGCGCGCCTCGAGGCGGCCGCGGCGCGCACCGCCGCGGACCGCGCCGCGCGCGAGGAGAGCCTCGTCTTGCGCGAGGAGGCGATGGCCGAGGTCGATCGCGCGCTGGCCGCGGCGCTGGCGCGCGAGACCGCCGCCGCCGACGCCCACGCCGACGTCGACACGCAGCTCGACGCGCTGGCGTCGCGCGAGGAGCTCCTCGACGCCGACGAGCGCGAGCGCCGCTCGCGCCAGGATCGCGCCGCGGGGCTGAACGGCGACGCCGAGCGCCGCAAGCGCGAGCTGCGCAAGCTGCTCGAGGAGCGCGCGGAGACCACCGGCGAGGCGTTGATCGCGCAGCTCGGCTCGGCGTGGACGGAGACCGCGCGCGCCGAGGCGGCCGCCGCGCTCCGCAACGTCGAGCAGATGAGCGCGGACCCGGCCACCGACCGCGAGGCCAGGCGCGTCCTCGAGATCGCGTCGGCGCGCTACCGCAACCACTTCCTCACCGAGCGCAACCAGTCCACGTTCCGCCTCGAGGCGCCGGTCATGGAGGCGCTCATGCGCGACGGCGGCAAGCTCCACGCCGCGGTCGAGGAGGTCGCGAACGTCAAGCTGCTCGTCACCGAGGCCGAGAACACGATCCGCCTCGACGGCCTCGACTCGCTCGGCCGCGAGGTCGCGCGCCGGGTCCTCGGCAAGCTCAGCAAGAAGCCCGAGTCCGCCGCCGACGCCGCGGCCGCGCCGCACGAGTGGGCGCAGCGGATCAAGGACCACCTCGACGGCGAGGTGAAGACGCTGGGCAAGAAGGCCTTTCAGACCCTCGAGATCGGCAAGGCCGATCCGGAGATCGTGTACCTCGTCGGCGCGCTCAACTGGCGGACGAGCTACACGCAGAACCAGTGGCTGCACGCGGTCGAGGCCTCGTTCCTCGCCGGCATGATGGCCGCCGAGCTCGGCCTCGACGAGAAGCTCGCGCGCCGCGCCACGCTCATGCACGACATCGGCAAGGCGCTCACCCACAAGATCGAGGGCTCGCACGCGGTCATCGGCGCCGACATCGCCCGCCGCGTCGGCGAGCCCGAGCTCGTCGCCAACGCGATCGGCGCCCACCACGCCGACGAGCCGTGCAACTCCGTCTACGCCCACCTCGTGGCGGCGGCGGACGCGATGAGCGGCGCCCGCCCCGGCGCCCGCCGCGAGATGGCCGAGGGCTTCTCGGCGCGGGTCGAGGATCTCGAGCGCATCGGCGCCTCGTATCGTGGCGTCGAGCTCGCCCATGCCGTGCACGGCGGACGCGAGCTCCGCGTCTACGTCCGGGAGCGAGATGTCGACGACCTCGCCGTGATCGAGCTGTCGGCCGAGATCGCCGCCCGCATCGCGGACGAGCTGACCTTCCCCGGCCAGATCAAGGTCACCGTCATCCGCAGCTTCGCCGCGATCGCCAGCGCGTCCTGAGCGAGCCCTGACTCTCACGTAAAGGTGAGGATTTCGGGTTGACTCCCGCGGACTTCGCCAGCATAGTGCGAGGCATCGGCTCAACCCTCACCTTAACGTAAGGGTTTGAGATCGAGCCAGTCGGCGTAAGTCATGGATAAGTCACAGCCAAAGCTTCTGCGTGTGGGCGAGCTCGCCAAGGCGGTCGGGAAGACCGTGCGGGCGATGCACCTCTACGAGGAGCTCGGCCTGCTCGAGCCCGACCAGCGCTCGGATGGCGGGTTCCGGCTGTACGGGCAGGACGCGATCGACCGCATCAACTGGATCGTCAAGCTGCAGGCGATCGGCTTCACGCTCGGCGAGATCCAGGGGTTCGTCGCCGACTTTCGCGACGCGGGCTCGGGTCGCGTCGCGACCGACCGCGTGCGCGCGGTCTTCAGCGACAAGCTCTCGCAGATCCGCGAGCAGATGACCCAGCTGCAGATCATCGAGAACGATCTGCACGAGGCGATCGAGTACCTCGACTCGTGCCAGACCTGCGCCGACTTCACGCCGCACGAGTGCGGCGTCTGCGATCACCACGGTCACGAGCAGCACAAGGCGCCGCCGCTCTTCGCGGGCCTGTCGCGCCGCGAGACGCCGCGCAAGGAATTCGACGTGCCGGTCAGCGTGCTGACCAGCAACGCCCGGAGCTCCCAGGACGACCAGGAAAACTGATGACGCTCAAGCTTCCCATCTTCATGGACAACCACTCGACGACGCCGGTCGACCCGCGCGTGCTCGAGGCGATGATCCCGTACTTCACCGAGCACTTCGGCAACGCCGCCAGCCGCAACCACGCGTTCGGCTGGGCCGCCGAGGCCGCCGTCGACAACGCGCGCGCGCAGGTCGCCGCGCTCATCGGCGGTGACGCCAAGGAGATCGTCTTCACGTCGGGTGCGACCGAGGCGATCAACCTGGCGATCAAGGGCGCGGCCGCCTACTACAGGAAGCAGGGCAACCACGTCATCACCGTCGAGACCGAGCACAAGGCGACCCTCGACACGTGCAAGCGCCTCCAGCGCGAGGGCGTCGAGGTCACGATCCTCCGCCCCGACAAGGACGGCCTGGTCACGCCCGAGCAGGTCGCCGAGGCGGTCACCGACAAGACCGTGGTCGTCAGCATCATGATGGCGAACAACGAGATCGGCGTGGTCCAGCCGATCGGCGACATCGTGAAGGCGGTCAAGGCCAAGAACGGCAAGACCCTCGTGCACTCGGACATCGTCCAGGCCGCGGGCAAGATCCCCGTCGACGTCGAGGCGCTCAAGCTCGACCTCGCGTCCTTGTCGGCGCACAAGATGTACGGCCCCAAGGGCATCGGCGCCCTCTGGGTCCGGCGCAAGCCGCGCGTGCGCATCGATCCGATCATCGACGGCGGCGGTCACGAGCGCGGCATGCGCTCGGGCACGCTGCCGGTGCCGCTCATCGTCGGGTTCGGCAAGGCCGCCGAGGTGGCGCAGGCCGACATGGCGACCGAGGCGCCGCGCCTGCGCGCGCTGCGCGAGCGGCTGCTCCACGGCATCCAGTCGCAGCTGGTCGAGACGTACATCAACGGCTCGATGGAGCACCGCCTCCCCGGCAACCTCAACATCTCGTTCGCCTTCGTCGAGGGCGAGAGCCTGCTCATGGCGCTCAAGGACGTCGCCGTGTCGTCGGGCTCGGCCTGCACCTCGGCGTCGCTCGAGCCGAGCTACGTCCTGCGCGCGCTCGGCGTCGGCGAGGAGCTCGCCCACACCTCGATCCGCTTCGGGCTCGGCCGCTTCAACACGGAGGAAGAGGTCGACTTCACGGTCAAGCTGGTCGTCGACTCGGTGAAGCGGCTGCGCGAGCTGTCGCCGCTCTGGGAGATGCACCAGGAAGGCATCGACATCAACTCGATTCAATGGACTCCGCATTAGTCGTCGTTGGGGGAGGCGGGACGCCTCCCCAAACCCCCATCCGGGATCACCCCGGGCCTGCTGCAGAACTCGAAACAGGGAACATCACCATGGCGTACTCGGACAAGGTCATCGATCACTACGAGAACCCGCGCAACGTCGGCTCGCTCGCCAAGGAGGACGAGGACGTCGGCACGGGCCTCGTCGGCGCGCCGGCCTGCGGTGACGTGATGAAGCTGCAGATCAAGGTCGTCGACGGGGTCATCGCCGACGCCAGGTTCAAGACCTTCGGCTGCGGCTCGGCGATCGCGTCGTCGTCGCTCGCGACCGAGATGATCAAGGGCATGACCCTCGATCAGGCCGCGTCGATCAGGAACACCCAGATCGTCGAGGAGCTCAACCTGCCGCCGGTCAAGATCCACTGCTCGGTGCTCGCCGAGGACGCGATCAAGGCCGCGGTCGACGACTACAAGAAGAAGCGGGCCGCCAAGGCGTCCTCCTGAGTCGGAGGTCTTCATGATGTCCACCAACACCGCCACCACGCCCGCCCCCACGGCGCCGCCGGCCACGACCGGCATCGACATCACCGCGTCGGCCGCCGAGGAGATCGCGAAGCAGCGCGCCAAGCGGGGCACGCCCGAGGCGTCGATCCGCGTCGGCATCCGCGGCGGCGGCTGCACCGGCTTCACCTACGTCTTCGAGTGGGCCGACGAGCCGCGCCCGACCGACAAGGTGTTCAGCGCCCACGGCGTCACCGTCGTCACCGACCCGAAGAGCTTCGTCTACCTGCGCGGGATGCAGCTCGACTTCGTGCGCGGGATGATGGGGCACGGCTTCAAGTTCAACAACCCCAACGCCAAGGGCGCGTGCGGCTGCGGGGAGTCGGTGCAGTTCTAGGAACGAGGCAGATGTTGTCGGCCGAGACCCAGACGCCCGACCCGTTCGCGATGCTCGGCTTGCCGGCGCGCTTCGACCTCGACACGCAGGCGATCGAGACCCGGTTCCGCGAGCGGAGCCGCGAGCTCCACCCCGACAAGTTCGCCGGCGCGCCGGCGGCGGAGCGGGCGCAGGCGCTGGTCCGGGCGCGCGCGCTCAACGACGCGTACCAGGTCGTGCGCCGGCCGCAGCGCCGTGCCGAGGCCCTCCTGGCGCGCGCGGGGCTGACCATCGGCGATCACGAGCAGCTCGATCCGGCGTTCCTGATGGAGATCCTCGAGCTGCGCGAGGAGCTCGCCGAGGCGCGCGCCGCCGGCAAGCTCGAGCTGGTCAACGAGCTGCAGACGGCGATGCAGGGGCGCCGGCGCGCGCTCGAGCAGGGGCTCGGGCCGCTCTTCGCCGCGGGTGATGCGGAATCGCTGGCCGCGGCCAAGCGCGACCTCATCACGCTGCGCTACGTGGTGCGTTATCTCGACGAGTGCGACGCCGCGCTCGACGAGGACTGAAACGAGAACGTGATGCTGTTCCAGATCGCAGAGCCAGGTGAGTCGAACGAGAAGGCCGCCTGCAAGAAGCGCGTCGTCGGGATCGATCTCGGCACGACGAACTCGCTCGTCGCGCACGTCGCCGACGCGTCGCCCGCCGTCATCGCCGCTGGCTCCGCCAGCGGTGGCGGCGACGACGCGATGGTGCCGTCGGTGGTCAGCTATCCGCCCGGCGGTGAGCCCCTGGTGGGGCGTGAGGCGATGGCCCGCGGCGTCGAGCACCCGGCGGACACCATCGCCAGCGTGAAGCGGCTCATGGGCCGCGCCCTGGCCGACGTGGCGGCGATCCAGCCGCTCGTGCCGTACCAGCTCGTCGACGATCAGGGCCGCATGGTCAAGGTCCGGCTGGGCGACGGCCGCGAGCTGTCGCCGGTGCAGGTCTCGGCGGCGATCCTCACCGAGCTGCGCCAGCGCGCCGAGAACGCGCTGGGCGGCGCGCTCGACGGCGCGGTCATCACCGTGCCGGCCTACTTCGACGACGCCCAGCGGCAGGCCACGCGCGACGCCGGCCGGCTCGCCGGCCTCGAGGTGCTGCGCCTCGTTGCGGAGCCCACGGCGGCGGCGCTCGCCTACGGTCTCGACCGCGGGACGCGCGGGACGTACGCCGTCTACGACCTCGGCGGCGGCACCTTCGACGTGTCGATCCTGACGCTGGTCGACGGGGTCTTCGAGGTGCGGGCCACCGGCGGTGACTCCGCGCTGGGGGGTGACGACATCGATCGTGCGATCGTGCGCTGGGCCCTGGGCGACGACGCGTCCTTCGACTCGGCCTCGCGTGCGCTCGGCCTCGCTCAGGACGAACGGGGGCGAGATGTGGCGCGGGCGATCGCGGCGGCGCGCGCGGCCAAGGAGCGGCTGACCGAGGCCGAGTCCGCGGCGCTCGCGTTCGAGCTGGGCGGGCGCCGGGTGTCGACGACGATCACGCGCGAGGACCTGGCGCGGGTGTGTGCGCCGCTCCTCGAGCGCAGCGCGCGCGCGTGCCGCCGCGTGCTCAAGGATGCCGGCTACCAGGCCGAGGACCTCGACGGCGTCGTGCTGGTCGGCGGCTCGACGCGCTCGCCGGTGGTGCGCGATCACGTGCGCGCGGTCTTCGGGCGCGAGCCGATGTGCGAGCTCGATCCCGACCACGTGGTCGCGCTCGGCGCCGCCGTCCAGGCGGACGTGCTCGCCGGCGGCACCACCGACGTCGTGCTCATCGACGTCGTGCCGCTGTCGCTCGGCCTCGAGACCATGGGCGGCGTCGTCGAGAAGCTCATCCCGCGCAACTCGACGATCCCGTGCGGCGCGACCCAGACGTTCACGACCTACGCCGACAACCAGACCGGCTTCGATCTCCACGTCCTCCAGGGCGAGCGCGAGACCGCCGACGCGTGTCGTTCGCTCGCCCGCTTCACGCTGCGCGGCGTGCCGCCGATGGTGGCCGGGGCGGCGCGCGTCGAGATCAGCTTCCAGGTCGACGCCGACGGCATCCTGCACGTCGCGGCGCACGAGCAGATGAGCGGCGTGGCGGCGACGATCCAGGTCAAGCCGTCGTACGGCCTCACCGACGAGGAGGTCGAGCGCATGCTGCTCGAGTCCTTCGACCACGCCGAGGAGGATCTCGCCGAGCGCAACCTGCGCATCGAGCGCATCGAGGCCGACCGTATCCTGGCGGCGACCCGGGCGGCGATGGAGAAGGACGCGCGGCTCCTCGACGCCGACGTCGAGGCCGCGACGCGGGCGGCGATGGCCGACCTCGAGCGCCTGGTCGCGGGCACGGACCACGTGGCGATCCGTCACGGGATCGAAGCGCTCGACCGCGCGTCCAAGCCGTTCGCCGAGCGGCGCATGAACCTGGCGGTCGAGGCGGCGATGAAGGGCAAGTCGATCGACGAGGTCGAGCGCGACCTGCCGGCGCATCCGGAGGTGCGGTGATGGCGAAGCTCACGTTCCGTAACCCGAGCGGGCCTGGCTCGTTGCCGATCGTCGTCGAGGTCGAAGCCGGGACGACGATCCTCGACGCCGCCGAGGCATGCGGCGCCCGCGTCGGCCACGCCTGCGGCGGGAACCTGGCGTGCTCGACGTGCCACGTCTACGTCGAGCGGGGCCTCGAATCCCTCGACGAGGTCGCCGACAAGGAGAACGACATCATGGACAAGGCGTTCGATGTCAGGCCAGAGTCGCGCCTCGGATGTCAGGCCCATGTCGCCGACGAGGACCTCGAGATCGAGATCAGCGAGGAGAGCCTGAAGGCGTGGCTCGACGAGCACCCCGAGCTCCGCAAGGTCGCGCGCTAGTCTCGGCGCGCGTCGCGGCGCTCGTCGCCCCGCTCGCCGCGCTCGGGGCCTGCGGCGGCGATGGCGGACCGGGCGGCACGCTCACCGTCGCCGTCGAGCTTCCCGGCGCCGATCCGGCGGAGGTCGAGCACCAGGTGCTGGCGCCGATGGAGGACGCGCTGGCCGGCGCCGCCGGTGTCGTCGCGCTGCGCGGGCGCGCCACCCACGGCGTGGCGAGCGTCGACGTGACGTTCCGGCGCGGCGTCGACGCCGGGCGCGCCCGGGCCGCCGTGACCGACATCCTGACCGCCCTCGGTCCACGGCTGCCCGACGACGCGGGAACCGCGGCGGTCGCGCGGCGGCCGGCCGCCTGGGTGCTGGCGCGGACGAGCGATCGCCCCGCCGACCACGCCGCGCTGGCGATGACGATGACCCGGCTTCCGTCGGTGGTGCACGTCGAGGCCTGCGGCGTGCGCGAGGCGCGGCTCGCCCTCGAGCTGGTCCTGCCGCGGATGGCGGCGATGGGCGTCACCGTCGCCGACGTCGACCGCGCCGTCGCCGCGATGCGCCTCGACGTACCGGCCGGACGCATCGACGTGGGGCCGACCGATCAGGTGCTCCGCGTGCGCGGCGGCGCCGGCTCGTACGACGAGATCGCCGACGTCGTCGTGGCCGAGCGCGGCGGTGCGCCCGTGCGCGTCCGCGACGTCGCGGTCATCACGCAGCGCGCGGAGGCGACCTGCCTCGTCGACGGGCCGAGCCCCGGCGCCAAGGACGCACCGGCGCTGGTGCGCGTCGGCGTCCGTCATCCCCGGGAGGCGGCGGCGGTCGAGCAGGCGCTCGTGAAGGCCGGGCTCTCGCCGCTGCGCGGCGTGATCACGGTCCGCCGGCCCGGCCGTCCCGCCCGGGTCGAGCTGATCGCGGCGCCCGTGGGGCCGGTGATCGAGGCGATCGTCGTCGGCGACGACGCGCTCGCGCTGGCCGAGCAGGGCGGGGCGGCGGTCGTGGCCGCCACGACCGCGCCGGGCGTCGCCGCGGCCTGGTGCGAGGGCTGCGAGCTCGCCACGACGCAGGCGCTCGAGGTCGATCGCCAGCGCGCGGCCGAGTTCGGCGTGGCGCTGCCCGACGTCGCGCAGGCGCTGCGCGCCGCGATGGCCGGCGCGGCGGTGGCGTCGTACGTCGACGGCGACGACGAGGTCCGGGTGGTGCTCGGCATCGAGGAGGGCGGCACGCGCTGGCCCGACGTGCTCGTGCGTGGCGCGAACGGGGTGCTGGTGCCGCTCGGGAACGTCGTCTCGATCCGCGACGAGCGCACGCCGGCTGAACGCCTCCACGTCGATCGACGGCGCGCCATCGCGCTGCGCCTGCGCGGCGCGCCCGGGACGTCGGCCGCCGCGCTTCGAGCGCTCGCTACCTCGCTCTTACCCGCGGCGCGGGTGCGGACGCTCGATCCGTCGTCGGTCGACGGCGCGCCCTGGTTGTAAGATCGCCGCATGGGGGAATGGAAGCGCTGGCTACCGCCGGCGATCGCGGCCGCGTGTCTGCTCCTGGGGCTCCTCGTGCTCGACTGGGTGGTGATCGACGCGGGGCTCGGCACCGTCCACGTCTCGCCCACGGGGACCGACATCTGTTTCGGCAGCGCGTGCCGCGACGCGCCGACGCGTGGCTCGACCTGGAGCTTCCTCTCCGGGCTCGCGCTCGGCCTGGGGCTGCTCTCGGCGGGCGGGCTCGGGGTCGTGACGTTCTTCCGCTACGTCGGCACGGACCCCGCGTACTTCGGCAAGGCGACGGCGTGGCTGTGCGCCTCCACCGCGACCGTCTCGTTCGTCGCGCTCATCGCCGCCTCGCCGGACTCGGTCGGCGACTACGGCGCCGGCGGCCTGGTGACGATGGTCGCCGCGATCGTGGGCATCGGCGCGCGCACGAGCCACGGCGGCGGCTCCTTCGACGGCGGCCGCTCGGCGGTCCCGATCCGCTCGACCGCGACGGTGGCGCCGCCCGTCGAGCGCGCGCCGAGCAAGGTCGCGCGGCCCAACCCCGTGGGCCCGGTCGCCGCCGACGCGGCGCGGGGTGCGGTGCGCTTCGCCGTCGTCGACGGCGAGCTCACGGCCACCGGTCTCACGCTGCGCCTCGAGCGCAACGTCTCGCGCACGATCGCGTGGAGCGAGCTGGTCGAAGTCGCCGCGCGCCGCCTGCCTCCGGATCCGCCCTACGAGAAGATGTCGTTCGTCGATCTGGTGACCGCGAGCGGGCCGGTGCGGCTGTTGCCGTCGTCGCGGCTCGACTACGCCGCCTTGCCCGGCGGCATGGCGCCCAACACGCGCGAGAACTGGCGCCGCCTCGTCGCGCTCGCCCGCGAGCGCAACCCGGCGATCGCGATCGAGGCCGAGAGCGCCGAGTTCTTCGCCGGCGGCCGCGACGCGCCGATGTTCCCGGCGTGGAAGAAGTTCCTCGAGTGGGACCGACGCTACGACTGAGCGGCGATCGCGGGCTCGACCAGATCCTGGAGGAGGTCGCGGATCCGTTCGGGCACGGGCAGCGACTTGAACGCCTCCAGGTCGACGACCGCGCACACCACCTTGCCGTCGGCGCTCTTGACGCGGTCGCGCCCGGGCTCCGCCGCGCGCCACACGCGGTAGTGGAACGTGATCGACGTCCGGCCCAGGCGCTCGACGGTGAGCTCGATCTCGGCGGTGTCGCCGAACGCGAGCGGGGCCTGGTAGTCGGCCTCGGCCCGCACCGCCGGGAAGCCGATCCGGTCGCGGTCGAGCAGCTCGACGTACGCGCGCGCACCGAGGCGCACGCGAAACAGCTCCTCGAACGCCAGGTGGAAGTAGTGGAAGAAGCGTGGGTAGTACACGATCCCCGCGTGGTCGACGTCGGCGAAGCGGACGGGGGTGCTGAACACGAACGGCGTCACGGCCGTCAACGTACCATCCGTTGACCTGGCCGGCGCCCGCGGCTAGAACCCCCCCATGGCTTCCGACACCGACGACGCCCAGCGCCTGGCCCGGATCCAGGAGGTCGTGACCGCGCTCATCGAGCGCAGGATCGCGATCTCGCTGGGCGATCTCGACGGCAGCCTGGCGGCGTGGCGCAAGGGCGAGATCGGCGCGCTCGAGGCCCACGACGCGGTGGTTCGGCACGCCAACCTCGCCGAGGCGCTGGTCAAGCGCGTGATGGCGGCGGCGGCGCACGCCGACGGCGTCATGCGCGACGCGTACGACGCCGGCGTGATCACGGCCGACGACGTCCGCGAGATCACGGGCCGCGAGCCCGAGGCCATCGAGCCCGCCAACTCGCTGGTCGAGCCGGTGACCCCGCCGCCCGACAAGCGCCAGGTCGTCGACGATCTGCTCTCGCGCGGCCCGGTGCTCGTGCACTTCGACGCGCGCCGTGGGGACGTGCAGGTGCCACCGCGCTTCGTGCGCGAGCCCAAGCTCGTCCTGCGCTTCGGCCACGCGCTCAGCCCACCCATCCCCGACCTCGTCGTCGACGAGGAGGGCATCTCGGGCACGCTCACCTTCGGCGGCGTCCCCTTCCACTGCGTCCTGCCGTGGCCGGCGATCTTCGCCGCGGTCCAGGACGGCGATCAGCGCGGGATGGTCTGGCCCGACGACATCCCCGACGATCTGATCGACGCGGCCGGCGCGGCCGGCGTCACGCCCGATCCCGTGCGCCGTGATCCCACGCCCGTGCCGCCGCCGACCCGGAGCAAGCGCCCGAGCCACCTCAAGCTCGTCGATTGATCGCGCCGCGCCCCGGTCCTGGGCGATACTCCTCCGACGGAGGGACCATGCGGACTTGCGATGCGCTGTTCGTCTCGATCGCCGTGCTCGCGTTCGGGCTCGTCGCCTGCGGTGCGGTCGAGGATCACACCGATGCGCCGCCGGCGCCCATCGACGCCGCCACCATCGACACCCAGGACCAGCCGATCGACGCGCCGCCGGCCGACGTCGACGCGGCGATGACCGCGGTCGACGCCGGGACCGACGCGCCCGCGTGCGCGTGGGTCCGCATCGCGATGTGCGACACGGGCGGCACGATCGCGCAGTTCTGCCCGTCCGGATCGCGGGTGAACCAGCTCCGCCGGTGCGACGGCACGACGTACACGCCGGACCAGCAGTACCAGCAGTTCCGGCTGTGCAACTGCACCTTCCAGACCTGCGGTTGCACCGGCGTCGCGTGGCAGGAGGTCGAGTGCTGCAGCCTGTAGCGCGGTAGCGCGGCGTCGCGCCGCTCAGCGCTCGATGCGGGGCACGAGCTGACGCAGCTGCCAGAACGCGAGCTCGGCCTTGCGGGTCTGCTCGAGGAAGCGCTGGCGGATGCGGCCGGCCGCGACCGTGACCATGACGAGGAAGACGATGGTCACGCCGACCGCGGCGACCGACGTCTGCGGCTCGACGAACTCGACGACGCTCGAGCGCACGTGGATCGCGCCGCCCTCGATGACGGTCGTGGGGGGGATGATCTCCGCCGACTCGAGCAGGACCGGCGTGACCGCGGCGGCGGCGCTGATGCCGACGGTGGGCCACAGCCACGCGCGGCGCGCCGCCACCACGAAGCCGACCGTGTTCATGGTGAACAAGGTCGGGGTCAGGATGAACGCGCCCGCGATCTGCGACGTCAGCGCGATCGCGATGTTCGAGAGGATGAGCCCGGCGAAGTAGGGGCCGGCGTCGGCCTTGCCGCGCGCGCGGCCGAGCATCATCGTCATCGCGGCCGCGACCGTGAAGCCGACCCAGCCCAGCATCGGGTCGACGCGCTTGACGCCCATCCACACCAGCACGAGCGCGATCGGCAGCCACAGGATGTAGATCCACGCGCCGGCGGTGGCCAGCGCCGTGTACGTCTTGTCCTCCGCGGCGGCGACCGCGCGCTCGACCTCCACCGGCGTGCGGCGCGGCGGCAACACGAGCAGCTGCACGAGGACCGCCTGCGCCGACGCGTGACTCGGGTCGAGCGCGAGGGCGCGACCCACGGCCGAGAACGCCGCCGCCCGCGACCGCTCGTCGCCTCGCTCGGCGCGCGCGGCCTCCTCGGCGGCCTCGGCGGCGAAGCCGTCGGCGAGCGCGGCGCGCCGCTGGTGATCGCGATCGCCGTCGAGGTAGCGCTCGATCGCCTCGCGCAGCGCCGCCACCGTCGGGTAGCGGTCGGCGGGCTGGGTCGCCGTCGCGCGGATGCAGATCTCCTCGAGCTCGGGCGCGATGCCCGGCGCGCGCAGCGATGCCCGCGCGTCCACGCCGGCGAGCGTCGCCGCGAGCACCTCCTTGGTCGCGCCGCGCGGGACCAGCGGCTCGAGGGTCAGCACCTCGAAGAGCGTCGCGCCCAGCCCGTAGACGTCGGCGCGCGCGTCGACCGACTCGCCGCGCGCCTGCTCCGGCGACATGTAGCCGGGCGTGCCGAGGAACTGCCCGGCGACGGTGAGCCCCTTGGCCAGGGTCGGCGGCAGGCTCGGCCGCGACGACACGTCGTCGGTGCCGCGCACCTTGGCCAGCCCCCAGTCGAGCACGTACACCTCGCCGTGATCACCGAGCATGACGTTGCCCGGCTTGATGTCGCGGTGGACGAGGCCGTGATCGTGCGCGACCTCGACGGCGTGGCACGCCGACAGGAACGCGGTGAGCAGCTTGCGCAAGCCGTAGCGCCGTCGCGCCTCCTCGTCGGCCTGCGCCAGCCGCCCGACGATCGCCGCCAGCGTCTCGCCGCGCACCCGCTTCATCGTGAAGTAGACGGTGCCGTCCTCGCGCGTGCCGACGTCGTGCACCGGCACGACGGCGGGGTGATCGAGCTGGCCCTGCACGCGGGCCTCGCGCAGGAAGCGCTTGATGTCCTCCGCGTCCTCGGGCCGCGCGACCTTCACCGCCACCTCGCGCCCGATCCGCTTGTCGAGCGCGAGCCACACGTCGCCCATGCCGCCGGAGCCGAGCAGGTCGCGCAGCTCGTAGCGCCCCTTGTCGATCTCGCCCGGCCTGGCGGGCTGCGCCGTCGAGGGCACGGTGGGAACGTCTTCGTCGTGGTCGCGCGGCACGGCGCGAGCGTAGCTCAGGCGCGCGAAGGCTGCGGGCGGCGCGTGATGCGGACGCCACACGCCGCCGGCACGCCGGGGCAGGGCGGGGCCAGCTTGTCGAGCTCGACGGTGACCGTGACGTCGGGGTAGAGGTCCTGGATCGCCTGCGCCATCGCGCCGGCCAGCGCCTCGAGCAGGCGGAACGTCGACTGGGTCCCGAGCTTCACCACCGCCTCGCTCACCTTCCAGTAGTCGACGGTGTCGGCGATCTTGTCGCTGGCGCTGGCGGCGGCGAGGTCGCGCTCGAGGACGAGGCTCACGCGGAAGCGGCGTGTGCCGCGACGCTCCGCGGCCGAGTAGCCGTGGTTGCCCTCGAACTCGAGGCCGCGCACGAAGACGGCGTCCATGGGCGTGGCGCCTCAGACCTCGGCGCGATCGGCGTTCTTCTGCAGCTTGCGCTTGATCATCTGCCGCTTGAGCGGCCCGACGAAGTCGACGAGGAGCTTGCCGGTGAGGTGGTCGTACTCGTGGAGCAGGCAGCGGGCCATGAGGGCCTCGCCCTCGACCTCGAACCAGTTGCCGTCGAGGTCCTGGGCCTTCACCCGCGCCTTCATCGGGCGCTCGACCTGGATGTAGATGTCGGGGAACGAGAGGCAGCCCTCGTCGGACTTCTGCTGCTCCTCGCTCGTCCACACCACCTCGGGGTTCACGAACGCGACCGGCGGATCGTCCTTGGCCCGGCCGGCGAGCTCGGGCTCGACGAGGAACATGCGGCGCGGATCGCCGATCTGCAGCGCCGCGATGCCGAGCCCGCGCTCGGCGTACATGGTGTCGACGAGGTCCTGGTACAGCTGGCGCAGGGACGGACCGAAGTCGGTGACCGCCTCGGACGGCTGGCGCAGCCGTGGATCGGGCCAGATGACCATGTCGCGGACAGCCATGAGCCCACCGTACGGCTGTGGCCTTTGGCTGTCAACGCGTGAGAATCCGGCGGGTTGCGGGGCTTTCCCGAGCTTTCCTCGCCGTTGACAAGCGGGGAGCCGGGTGCCATGAGTACCCACCCCGATGGACGTCGTCAGGTACTCCGAGGCGCGACTGCCCACTCCGCGTGGGGAGTTCCGCCTGGTGGTCTACCGCCTCCCCGACCGCATGCCCGGCTTCGCCGACGGCGAGGAGCACGTGGCGATGGTGATGGGCGACGTGAGCGGCGACGACGTGCTCACCCGGGTCCACTCGTCGTGCTTCACCGGCGAGGTGCTGGGCAGCCTGCGCTGCGACTGCCGCGACCAGCTCGACGCTGCGCTCGCGCGCATCGCCGCGGAGGGACGCGGCGTGCTCGTCTACCTGGTGCAGGAAGGGCGAGGCATCGGGCTCGGCAACAAGGTCCGTGCGTACGCGCTGCAGGACGAGGGCGTCGACACGGTCGAGGCCAACCTCAAGCTCGGCTTCGACGCCGACCTGCGCAGCTACGATCTCGCCGCGGCGATCCTGCGCGATCTGGGCGCGTCGACGGTGCGGCTCATGACCAACAACCCGGCCAAGATCGCCGGGCTCGAGCGCGCCGGCTTGACGGTGAAGGCGGAGCCGCACTGGGTCGGCGTCACCGAGCACGCCGCCGACTACGTCCTGGCCAAGAAGTCGAAGATGGGGCACCTGGGCTGAGCCGCGGCCTCGAGAAAGATCCATGAACGAAGCGAAGGTCAAGGAAGTCCTCGGCGGGGTGATCGATCCGGCGCTCGGCGTCGACATCGTCGGCCACCGCATCTACAGCGGCTGCGAGCTCGACGGGGACAAGGTCCTGGTCAAGGTCACCATCCCCACGCCGGCGTATCCGCAAGACAAGCGGCGCGAGCTGGCGACGCGGATCGAGACGGCGCTCAAGGGCGCCGGCGCCAGGGCGGTGACGGTCGTGCCCGAGGTGGTGACGGCGTTCCAGCCGGCGCCGTCGGAGAAGGCGCTGCTCAAGGGCCCCAAGAACGTCATCGCCGTCGCCGCGGGCAAGGGCGGCGTCGGCAAGTCGACGGTGGCGACCAACCTCGCGCTGGCGCTCCACCGTCACGGCGCGCGCGTCGGCCTGCTCGACGCCGACGTGTTCGGCCCGTCGATCCCGACGATGCTGGGGCCGCCCGAGCGCCCGCCGGGGACGACCGGCGACCAGAAGATCACGCCCGCCATCCACCACGGCATCGAGGTCATCTCGGTCGGCTTCTTCGTCGACAAGGGCGAGGCGGTCGTGTGGCGTGGCCCGATGGTGCACCGGCTCTTGCAGCAGTTCCTCGGCGACGTGCAGTGGGGCGAGCTCGACTACCTGATCTGCGACCTCCCGCCGGGCACCGGCGACGTCCAGCTCTCCCTGTCGCAGCTCATCCCCATCACCGGCTCGGTGATGGTGACGACGCCGCAGGAGGTGTCGATCGTCGACGTGGTCAAGGGCATCGCGATGTTCGAGAAGGTCGAGATCCCGATCCTCGGCATCGTCGAGAACATGTCCTTCTACGTCTGTCCGGCGTGCGGACACCACGACGAGATCTTCAGCCACGGCGGCGGCAAGCGCCTGGCCCAGGAGGTCGGGGCGCCGTTCCTCGGCGAGATCGCGATCGACACGCGCATCCGCTTCGGCGGCGACGCCGGCGTGCCCATCGTCGTCGCCAGCCCGGACTCGCAGATCGGCCAGAACTTCATGACGCTGGCCTCGACCGTGGCGCTGCGCATCGCGGCGTCGGTGCTGGGCAAGCCCAAGCGCTCGCCCCGCCTCGCCGTCATCAAGTAGGGCGTTGGCTCGGGGCCGCCGGGGCGCGGGCGGTCACGGCCGCTCGTGCAAGAACCATGTCCCGCGCCCGACGAGTGCGCGCGCGTAGGCGGCGGTGTGGCTGCCCGGGAGCACCGTGGGGGATTGCCGGATACACCGCAATTTCCGCGGCAATGCGCGTGCGGTTGCCGCAAGTCGTTCAGACGTCTGTCACACGAGCCGGTCACGGTAGGATCGCAGGAAGCGCCAATGAGGACGCTGCTACTGTCACTGTTTGCGGTCGCGGTGGTTCAGTTCGGACCTCCGCTCGATGCGCATGCGTGCTCATGTGAGACCGCCCCGGACCTGGTGAAGCCCGCCGACGGAAGCACGAGCGTCCCTCGCAATACGATCATTGTCGCGTCGGAACCCGGCTTCGGCGTTCCACCAACAACCGCTCGCGTCCTTGATGCTGGCGGTGACGCCATCGCGGGATCGACCGAGACATGGCCGCAGCGGAGCTCGGGCGATGGCTGGACCGTGTTCACACCCTCGTCGCCTCTGGAGCCGAACGCTACCTATCGCGTCGAGGTGAACGGTGCCGTCCAAGCGGCATTCGTGACCGGTACCGCGATCGACGCTCTGGCACCGAACTTCGCCGGGGTATCGATGGTGAGCGCACGCCTCGTCACTGCCACACCGTCTTCGTGCTGGCGGTCGGACGATGCACTCGATGAGCTCACCATCGTGCTCGACGGGCTCGACGATGACGTCTCGCACGTCATCGTCGAGGTGCGCGACAGCAACGAGACATCCCCAACGATGCGCGTTCTCGTTCCGCGTGACGCGTTCGCATCTCCCGATACGATCGTGCTCGCGACGCACGCCTGTGGGCTGCCGGGACCGTCGATCGCGCCCACCTCGGTTCAGTGCGTGACGGCGACGGCCTACGATATGGCAGGAAACGGCGTGCGTCGCGACGAGGTGTGTTCCCCGCCGACGTCCTGTGATCGCGAATCAGGGTCAGGGCGATGCGCGGGCCGCGATGGCTGCTCGAGCAGCGGCACCGCCAACTCGCCAGTCGCGGCGCTCGTGGTCCCACTCTTCATGGTGGGCGCTGCCGGACGATCTCGCCGACGACGAACAGCAGCACGTCATCGTTGCCTCACTCCGTGAGCCAGAGGGCCCTCAACCGCCTCGCCAGTTGTCGCCCGGCCGCCGCCGAGCGCGGGCGGTCACGGCTCGACCAGCGGGCCGGGCGTCTCGCCGAGGCCGATGAGCGGGTGGTGCTCGCGCCACCCGGTCGTCAGGAGCCAGGTCTTCGCACCCGAGACCGGCAGCGGTTCGTAGCCGGCGGGGATGGGGAAGGGCTTGGTCACGCCGGCCCAGCCGTCGAAGAGGATGCCGGTGGAGTAGCGGTCGACCTGGGCTGGCGCTTGGCGATCCTCGCGGTGCCGGCGCCAGTTGTTGAGGACGTAACATAGGGCGGCGCGCACCTGCTTTGGCGTCGTGAGCTGGACGGCGTGATAGCGACGCGGGAACACGTTGCCGCGCCGACCGCTCAGGCCGTTCAGGTGCTGCGTCGCCGAGATCATGAACGCGCGGACGCCGTTGGCCAGCGCGCGCTTGGTGTCGGCCTCGACCAGCAGGTGGAGGTGGTTGCTCTGGATGCTGACGTGCACGATGCGGAAGTCGCGGCGGCCGATGCACACCGCCACGGCGCGGCGGATCGCGGCGTAGGCCCCGGGGCGGCGCAGGCGGCCGACCTCCTTCACCACGCGCATGGAGACGTGCACGGGATGGCGCTTCGCCAGCTCGGGTCGGCGCACGTTGCGCGGGATCGCGCCCGGCTTGCGGGGCCGCCCCGCGCCCGGCCGCTTGCCTCCCCACGTGGACTTCGGCTTCTCGTTGACCTCCAGCTCGAGCTGGACCCCGGCCTTCTTCACCCGACCACGCCGCATGATTATGTTCGTATAGTTCGAAGAGGCCCGATTAGCAAGACGATTCGACGCCGCGGTCGCGCGCGGGCTATGGGCGCTCGTGCAGGAACCACGTGTCGCGACCGAGGAGGGCGCGGGCATGCGCGGCGAGCGAGACGCCGGGCAGGAGCGTCGTGCACGGCGCCACGGCCGCTTGCTCGCGCGCCAGCGTCGTGGCGTCGTCGAGCGACTGCGGCGGGCGCGCGACCGAGTACTGCAGCATCGTGCCCCAGTGCGCGACGAGCTCGGCGCCGAAGCGCTCCTCCCACGAGCGCGCGAGCGCGAGGTATGGCGCGGCGTGCTGGCTGTCCATGGCGAACCACGGGAGGTAGGCGAGGGTCTCCCAGGAGCGGGGCGTCGGGAGGAGGACGATCGCGACAGGCTCGTCGGGCGTGAACCAGTCGAGGTGGCTGGCGCCGTCTGCGTCTGCGTCTGCGTCTGGGTCCGCGTCGTCGTCGTCGTCGGCGTCGGCGTCGGCGTCGGCGTCGGCGTCGGCGTCGGCGTCGGCGTCGGCGTCGTCGTCGGCGTCGGCGTCGGCGAGGCTCTCGAGGAGCGCCGCGACATCCGCGCCATCGGCGCTCGCGCAGAGCGCCGTCGGCGACGTGTCGGGCGTGCGCTCGTGCTCGAAGGGGCGGCGGATGAACAGATCGTCCGCCTGGAGGCGCGCCGTCCAGTCGCCCTGGTGGTTGCCCCAGGCGGTCACGGCCACCGGCCAGCGCCCGGTCTGGTCGAGCAGCGCGCGCGCCGAGCGCCACGCGTCGAGGATCTCGCGGGGCGCGATCTCGATCGCGAACGCGGCGGGCGCGGCGGGCACGTCGAGCGCGATCAGCCGTCGGTCGGCCAGCGATGTGCCGCGGAGGGCCGCGCGCAGGTCCTCGGGGGACTCGAGCATGGCCATACGGTACGCGATCGTCGGGAACGGCAGGCGCCGCTCCCGGGGCGCCGTGTGATGTAATCGGCGGCCCATGGCCGAGATCCGATTGCCCGCGGAGCGGAAGTACGAGACCGAGCTGGCCGCGCTGGCCAAGGCCGACAAGGACGCCCGGCCGCCGGGCTGGGCGCTGTCGCCGAAGGCGGTCGAGACGTACATCCTCGGCGCCGAGAAGCCCGTCGGTGGCGTGGCGATCACCCCCAAGTACGTCGGTGACCGGTCGCTGGTGCAGGTCGCGATCGCGACGCTCGCCTCGGACCGCGCGCTCATGCTCGCGGGGGAGCCGGGTACGGCGAAGAGCTGGCTGTCGGAGCACCTGGCCGCGGCGATCAGCGGGACCAGCGCGCTGGTGGTGCAGGGGACGGCGGGCACGAGCGAGGAGCACATCAAGTACGGGTGGAACTACGCGCTGCTCCTCGCCGAGGGGCCGAGCGCCAAGGCGCTGGTGCCGTCGCCGGTGCTGCGCGCGATGCGCGAGGGCCGGTGCGCGCGCATCGAGGAGATCACGCGCACGTCGTCGGAGATCCAGGACTCGCTCATCTCGATCCTCAGCGAGAAGCAGACCAGCATCCCCGAGCTCAACGAGATGGTCACGGCGCAGCGCGGGTTCAACATCATCGCGACCGCGAACACGCGCGACCGCGGCGTCAACGAGATGAGCGCCGCGCTCAAGCGCCGCTTCAACTTCGTGACCGTGCCGGTGGTCGAGGATCTCGAGCAGGAGATCAAGATCGTCACGCGGCGCGAGGCCGAGCTGCGCAGCGACTACCAGGTCGGCGCCGAGCCGCCGGCGGAGATCGCGCGGATGCTGGTGACGCTGTTCCAGGAGCTGCGCGCAGGCGTCACCAAGGACGGCAAGACCAAGCTCAAGACCCCGAGCGCCGTGCTGTCGACGGCGGAGGCGATCAGCGTGCTGTTCAACAGCGGCATCCTCGCCCAGAGCTTCGGCGGCGGGAAGGTGACCGCCGACGACGTGACGCGCTCGCTCGTGGGCGCGATCGCCAAGGAGAACGTCGACGACGTGAAGGTGCTGCGCGAGTACGTCGAGACCGCGGCCAAGGGGCGGCCGGGGCCGTGGAAGGAGCTGGTGGCGTCGGCGCGGCAGCACGTCAGATCCGGCACGTGAGTGCCGGAGCTGATCCGGGAAACCACCGGCGACGCATGCGGCTCATGAGATGACGACGGAACGGGCGACGAGATGACGACCGACCTCACACGGCTGCGCGACTGCGCCATCTTCCCGGTGCGCCACCACTCGCCCCGGACGAGCGCGGCCCTGCGTGCCTTCCTCGACGCGGTGAAGCCGGCGGTCGTGATGGTCGAGGAGCCGCGGGACGCGGCGGCGCTGGTGCCACACCTGTTCGACGCGGACACGGAGCCGCCGGTCGCGTTCCTCGGCTACCGCACCGACGGGGCGCCGGACAGCGCGCTGTGGCCGATGGCGACGTACTCGCCGGAGTACGTGGCGATGAAGTGGGCGCACGAGCGCGGGGTGCGCGTCGAGGCGATCGACATCTCGACGGGGGAGGCGATCGCGGATCAGGCGAAGGAGCGGGAGCAGGAGAGGGGAGAGGGAGAGGGAGAGGGAGAGGGAGAGGGAG
>ERZ761602.1485-NODE-1485-length-42221-cov-48.050704_pt1 | contig 42221 bp, 41 predicted proteins | sample MGYA00512165_ERZ761602 | MGnify/ENA primary metagenome ERZ761602 (study PRJEB28899, sample SAMN02445085) | bioreactor sludge metagenome | biome: EBPR sludge; isolation source: Thorneside wastewater treatment plant | place: Australia: Brisbane, Thorneside...
AAAAAACGAACGACCTACGCGATGCACACAACATTAAGCTAGAGGTGAAAAGCTGGGAAGATTTGCCGCAAGGCCTTCGTGGAACGGATCGCACCCAAGACAACTATAATGATTTTATCAGAACCTGTGATGCTGTTATCGTGCTTTATTGGACGAAACTAGGGCAGTTCACCCAAGAAGAGTTTGAATTGGCGCTGGACATTAGCAAAAAACCAAATGCGAAGACAACGACCTGTCTTTACCAATGTAATCGCCCTGTTAAGCCCTCAGAAGTGGATCATACCTCTCTTGCTTGGTTTGAAAAAACGTTTACTCACATATTTCCCTATCCATATGAAAGCATTGATGCCGCCATATTTAAATTCGTTGAGACGGAATTACCAGGTTTGATTAACAAAAAAGCCCCTTTGAACCGGGGAAACTAGGTGCCTCGTCTGGCCATGAACAGGAGGGCGCGAAACCTCTGCTGGGCGGGGATACCCATGAACGCATTCTAACACATTGCGACCGTGTGAAACAAATAAATGCCGTTTCTTCGCATGAGAAGAAGGCTCCTCTCGTTCAAAGTTATGGGCTATGGGGCGAAGCTTGCCATATGCCTCATCAAGCCTACCTCCCGCTGGTTCCAACCATTTGTGAAGCTATTGGTAAACCTGCAAACGAGACTGTAAAGTCCGTTGTAAAACCTATCTACTGTAATAAGCAGCGATCTGGCTTAAACGCTAAAGCGCACTTGGCTAGCTTATTGCAGGAGATGAAGAATTGTTTCGCTTCTAATGATTTTACCGAAATGGATAATGGGAGGGCGAATCATGTTTACTTCTTTGTCTTTCAAATTCCCTCTTTTAGCCCCTTTCTTGCCTCATGTATTAGCGAACTGCATGAGGATTGGCAACAAAAATTTGTTGATACTTACAAGGTGCGTTTTATCTGGTTATTTGAAGCAGAAACAAAACCAGCAGTCAAGTATGGCAAATGGTTACCGGCGCTTGCCAATGTCGAGAGAACAGATATTGACCATTTTGTTTTATGTAACCAACGATTTGAGCCTAAATGGAAGGTTGTGCCTCAACACCAAGAAGCCTTTTCCATGCAAGAAGTCCTTGAGCTTTTGACGGGAGCAGACTATAACCCCTACGCCATGCAGCCGGATCATTCTGCACGCCAGCGGGAATATGACACCTAAGCCCTTGACGCTAAAATACCTACTTATGATGAATGACTTTATTCCAAAAAAGATCGCGCCTCAAGCGTTTAGCCAAAAATCGCAAGGCTATCTGCCCGATGAAGGCTTGCAAAAAGCAGTGAAAGTCGCCTTGGCCTTAGGGCAGCCCCTCTTATTGACGGGCGAACCCGGCTGTGGAAAAACCCAAGCCGCCTATTGGTTGGCCAAAGCATTAAAGGGGCAACCCCACTTTAATTCAGACCAGCCCTTGGTGTTTAATGCCAAAACAAGTTCTGTAGCAACCGACCTGCTCTATACCTATGATGCCTTGGCGCATTTCCATGCCGCTCACCTAAAGGAACCCCATAAAGACCTTGCCGCACGGGATTTTATCACGCTCAACGCGCTGGGGCAGGCGATTGCCCTGACCAATCCAACCGACCGAACCCGTGCTTATTGGCCCAAAAACAAGACCTTGGTACAGGGAAGCCATGTGGTTTTAATAGACGAGATTGATAAAGCCCCCCGCGACTTTCCCAACGATTTATTGGATGTGATGGAGCGCTTTGCCTTTGACATCAAAGAAACCAACGAAACCCTGAAAAAAGACCCTGAGAAACCGGTGGTGGTGGTTCTTACCAGTAATTCGGAAAAGGGGTTGCCCGATGCTTTTTTACGGCGCTGCATCTTTTACCATTTGCCGTTCCCAGAAAAGCCAGATTTACAAGAAATTGCAAAAGTACATTTTAATGAAAAAGTTCCGCCCGCGCTTTTAGACTATTTCTTAGCCCTTCGCGAAAAAGCACGCCTCAAAAAACCCAGTACTTCCGAGTTATTGGGCTGGTTGGAAGCCTTGCGCTTAGAGGAACTTTGGGGAGGAGCCGCCGCCACCTTGGAAAAAGAGCTACTTGCCCCTTACTTGGGGGTTTTACTCAAAAACCAAGACGACTTAGCGCGTGCAAAACGTTCGTAACCCAATGAGCCATCGCGCAGCCATGCCACAAGACCTTTTTAGCTACTTACATGATGAAGGGTTTAGCCTGAGTTTAGCCCAGCAGCTCAAGGTGCAATCCCTTTTCTTACGCCTACCCATCGAGGTTTCGGGCGATTTGGCGGGCTATCTCACCCCCATTTTGGCGGAGAGTGCCACCCAGCAAAGCCAGTTGCACCACTTGCTAAAGGCCTATACCGCACAACGCGCCGAAGCGGTTACGCAAGCCCAGCCCAAGGCCCAAGAAATAAGGCAAAGTCCCCCTAGCCCAGACAAGCAACCAGACCCAGAAAAACAAAAAGCGGACTCCCCACAACCCGCCGCTTCTAAACCTCAACCCTCTTCTTTCCTTCCACCCATAGACCTTGAAACCGACTTTTCCCCACCAGCGGACTTTAACTTTCATGATAATAGCAAGCTCATCGCCCACGATCAAGAATTTCTCAATGTGGCCCTTGCCCTGCGCCGTAAAACAGAAACCGAGCGATTGACCTTGGATGTGCGCCGTAGTGTACATGCCACCCTCAAAGCAGCCGGTTATCCTCGTTTGGTCTATAAAGCCGTCCCAGAAGCCCCGCATTACCTCTTTCTCATTGAATGCTACCAGGCCCATGACCTTTTTGCCCGCACCCTCAGCGCCTTAGCCGAAGCCTTGCAACAAGAAGGGGTTTCGCTTACGGTACTATATTACCAAGACAGCCCAACTTGGGTATATGCGCCGAAAAGCGCCCAGTTTTATGCCCTCTCAAGCCTATACCAGCAGTTTTCCCAAGCCGTTTTATTGGTGTTTGGGCATGTAAAAACATGGATTCTTCCAGATAAGTTTGAGGTGAAGCCCGATTTAGCGGCGGGGCTAAGCCAATGGGATCGCCGTTTTGTTTTAAGCCCCCAGCCCGTCCCTTATTGGAGCTATCCCGAAGATATTGTACACCAAACCCTGCCTGTCCTCCCACTCTTAGACCGAAATCCTGAAGCAGAAGGCCATATAAGCGCTTCTCTGCATAGCTTGGCCGCTTTAACCGACCCTGCTTGGGTTTCCCAACGCAAAAGCCCCTTCCGCCTGCGGGCCCCCAAAGCCCCCAGCTATGCCTTAGACCAATTGCCCGACTTGGAACGGTGGCTGGGGAAAACCCTTGTAGCTGTCTTAACGGCCACCTCGTTTGAACTGCGTTGGGAGGTTTTGGTGGCGCTAAGCCAAGCCCTCACCCCAAAAGATGGAGAAGACCTCGCCCGTTTTGCGCCGCTCCTTACCTTAACACAGCTTAACTGGATGCGGACGGCCACCATTCCCCCGTCGCTGTTAGAAGATTTTGGCAAAGCCCTGTACCAAGATGAAAAACTGCGTATGGCCTTAGGCAAAACCTTGGATTACTTGGCCACCCAAGTCTTCACCGAAGCCCCGCCAAAAGCGCCCCCAGACCGTAGCGAAGCCGCTTTTTCGTTACAGGTCTTGCGGCTTTTTGCCCAAGCCTTTCAAAACCCTGATGATCCCCAAGCGCAAGCCGCCCTGCAAGGTTTGCAGGCAAAAGGCTACCTCTTGCCCAATCAAACCAGCTTTATTCCTCTCATAGCCCCCCCAAAAGCGGGCGACCGCCAAGTGCTGACGATTAAAGGGGTGGACTTTGCGTTCCGTTACTGCCCGCCGGGGTCGTTTTGGATGGGGGATGATGACGCGAGTGCTTGGGATGACGAAAAACCAGCGCACGCAGTAGAGATACAAGAAGGGTTTTGGATGGGGGAAACGCCCGTTACACAGGCACAGTGGGTAGCCCTTATGGGGTCTAATCCAAGCCGTTTTTCAGGCGAAAACCGTCCCGTAGAGCAGGTATCCTGGGAGGAGTGCCAGGCGTATTGCGCACAACTGAATGGGTTGGGTCTAGGGGTCTTTCGTTTGCCGCTGGAAGAAGAATGGGAATATGCCTGCCGAGCGGGTAGTAGCACACGGTATTATTTTGGAGATAACGAGAAGGCGCTAGAAGACCATGCGTGGTATGGGGCCAATAGCGGTGGGGCAACCCATCCTGTAGGGGAAAAGCTGCCCAATGCTTGGGGACTGCGGGATATGCACGGGAATGTATTGGAATGGACAAACAGCGAATGGACGGACAATTATGCAGCATTCCGGAACAGGGTAAAGCAGCTCAGGTATAGTCAAGTGGATATGCAAAAATTAACTAAAAATTCAAATACGAGTCGGGTGTTTCGTGGGGGTTCGTGGGGCGGCAGGCCGCAGAACCTGCGGGCTGCTAACCGCTACAACAACCACCCGACCCTCCGTAACGACTTTGTAGGCTTCCGTCTCGCCAAGGCTTTATAATATGAATATTTTATTATTTTTTAATTTGCATATTGACAAACGCGGGGTTTGGTATTGTCGTGGGGGTGGCAGGATCAGTCCGCGCTTTGCGCGGCAAAAATTTCCGTTTTTCGTATATTTCGGCTTTCGCGATTTCCGTTATTTCTTCTCTTTCTGACGTTCGGGTTCTGCGAACGCCGAAAGGTCGGGTAAAATTTTCTTCTTTCGGAACCGAAGGCGGTGCTCCTTCGTTTTTCGATAAACGCCTCTTTTTACCTATCAAACGCCTTTTCGCCTTATGCCCAACTATGCGCCCCGATTTGCTGCCTTGGCCACCGATTACAAGACCTTTGTTATGGAATTTCCGCAATTGCGAGCGGTTTCTTTGGCCCAATGGATTTTGGAGTCTGGCAGGGGTTTTTCCCAGCTTTCGCAACAATACTTCAACTATGCGGGCCTCAAGTTTCGGAACGAGATGCAGGGTTTTGCGGTTCCCGTTTTTTACATGGCCAGTGATGGCGGGGATTATTACTGTGGTTTTGCGGACAATCTGGCGTTTATCCGCGGTTTTTGGAGGTTTATGGACCGTTCACCGTATTTTGGTTGGAAAGCACATTCCCGCTCGGCAGAAAGCTACCTTAACTTCATTGCGCCTCGGTATTCCACCAATCCGGCCTATGTGGACAAAGTTCTGAACCTGCTTCCGGAGGCCCATCAATTATTGGGCATGGTTTCTCAGCCCACCCCACCCACCCCGCCAGACGACCACGCGGGGCCGGGCACCTCGGAGCCTTATACCAAGCCCATTGTTTCCGGTTTTTTTGAAAGCCCCAATGCCGAGTCTCGCAATGGAACCACCATTTCCCGCATCATCCTGCATTGCTCCGATAACCCCAATCTGGCACAGGTCATTGCCCAATACCAAAACCCCAAGACCCAGCGTTCGGCACATTATTTGGTGAACAAAGACGGCAAAATTTACCAGATGGTGCGCGACTCAGATCGGGCGTGGCATTGTCGGGGGGCAAATGCCAACTCATTGGGGATTGAACTGATGGCTGCACGCAACGAAGTGATGACCGCAGCCCAGCAAACGGCTACCATTTCCCTCATTCGCTGGATGCTCAGTACGTACCGCATTCGTCCGGATCAGATTTTTGGGCATCGTCATGCGCCGGGTTATACAGGTGGTGTTAATGGCACCTTTTGTCCCGGACGCTTGTTTGGGGATACGACGGAGGCCGCCTTGAAGCGCTGGGTGAGCCAAAACTTCTGGGCCAGCCCACCCGCCAACCCGAATCCACCAGTGGTCACCAATCCCAATACCTCTTGGGTTCCAGCCCCACCCACAGATCCGAACCGCCGTTGGGATTTTTGATGAGTCCGCTTTATCTTTTATGTACAAGGCGTTTAACCGGAAGAACCATGTTGTATCTTTAGGGTTCTCCTTAAACGCCTTTTTCTTTTCTTTAAATCCGAATACCCATGAACGTTCTTTATAAAAAAATCCTCGTTTTATGCGGCTTCCTATTGCCTATAACGGCTTGGGCACAAAGCCGTCCGATGTTGAGTGCCAATCTGACCACCTTAGACATAGGCGACTGCACCTTTAACACCACCTGCAACAAAACCTTTACCTTGTCTAATCCAGGAGGCGATCCTATAACGGTAGAAAAAATAAGTGTTTATGATACACATTTTACGATTTCTCCTGCCACACCGTTCACTCTCTCGGCTTCCGGAAATCAGGTGGTCACGGTTTCTTTTTCATCCTCCGAAAACCTGACGTATAAAGATATCCTCACCGCCGAAGCGCAAAACGGTGTCGAAGTGGTGGAGGTGGCGCTCTCGGCCCGTGCGGTGTATAACGAGGACTACGGAAGCAAAACCGATTATTACCTCGCTACCCAAGACTTGTGGGGAGAAGCCCTAAAAACGGCATTGAACAACATCATCAAGAACAATACCAACAATAGCTACAATACGTCTCGTGATGCCATGTTTGGAACGTCGGTGGATGCCATCAATAACGGAAATGGAACCAAGACATTGGAGTGTATTTATACCGGACGCTTGATCACGATGTCCACAAGTACCGCACGACCCAGCGCGTCATCGCCCGAATACATAAATACCGAGCATACGTGGCCCCAGTCCTTTTTTAACGAGAATAATCCGATGGTCTCGGATATTCACCACCTCTATCCCACCGATGTGGATGCCAATAATGAGCGTTCCAACTTTCCATTTGGGAATGTAAACCGTACAGGAGCTGGGGTAAGGTGTCACGACAAAGACATTCCTACGCAAAACGGTACCTGTAGCAATGCCGGTTCGGGGGATTGGAGCTATTTATTGAGCAATGTTTATGAGCCACGAGACATACAAAAAGGCAATACCGCCCGTTCGTTGTTTTACTTTATGGTACGATATGGCAACCTCGGCGGCTTTTTTACCGCCGCACAAGAAACGGCCATCCGTGTATGGCACGCAAACGACTTGCCCGATGCCAAAGAGAAGGCCCGCAATACAGGCATTATGAACTTCCAGAACAACCGCAATCCGTTTGTGGATCATCCTGAATTTGTAAACCGGATCTCTTCGTTCTTCGGGACGGCTACGGGTGCGCCCAGCAATGCCCTTCCCGCCAGCGTGCCCACCGCCGAAAACTTTGGCGAAATTGGCCTGACACAAACCTTAGAAGCAGAAATCAATGTAATCAATCGGGGAAATGCCGCCTTTACCTATACCACTTCACTCTCTGGTGCGGGTTTTCAGGTGGTTTCTGGAAGCAACGGATCCGTTCCAGCCTATGGCTATACGCCTGTTCGTGTACGATTTGCACCTTCGTCTATCACCTCGTATAATGGCCTGCTTACCATCACGCCATCTACGGGCAGTGCCCTGAATGTGAGCCTTTCCGGTACAGGGAACTCGGCTACTGCACGGGAAACAGACCATACCCAACCCGCTGTTTTTGTGGTCGAGAAGCCTTATCCTAACCCGTTTGTCGGTACTTCTACGCTGCGTTTTGCAACCGGAAAAGCCGCACACATTACACTAACCTTGCATGATGTATTGGGTAGAACCGTACAAACCGTTTTGAATGAACAACGGGGAGATGGGCAGCATGAAGTGGACATCCATGCCGCCTTGCTGCCAGTCGGCGTGTATATTTATCGCCTTTCGGTGGATGGTCAGGTTCAGACGGGTAAACTTATTCGTCAATAAATGGCTTATTTTCAAGTGCTAAGCCCGGTATTATTATCGGGCTTTTTTTATTGTAGATGACTCACAATATTGGCTTATGGGAGGTGTTTTGTCTTGTAAATAGAACAGGGTTTATATTATTCTTCAACCAAAGATCATCTTAATGAATAGGGGATGGGTCATTTGTTTTTTAATTTTAAGCATTATCAATATTGTTGTTCATGCAAACGACCCGCGAATTTATCACCCCAACCCTCGTACTCTTGTTGGTCATACAAGGGCTGGTTCCGTTGTGGGTGCAATTAGACTTTTCGCGACGTCAGGATTATATACGTAAGGTACTGTGCATCAATCGTGGCAATCCGGAGATGAAGTGTAACGGTAAATGCTACTTAAAGAAGCGCCTTATTAAAACAGATCAAGAACAACAAAAACAACAACAAAGCACGACTGAACATCAAATTGTCGGCTTAGTTTATGTGGCCCCTCGAAACGAGGAGCTACCGGAAATAGGGGGTGCTCTCCCGCCATCCCGCCATCCTCAAGCCGAGGAACATCCGCTTGAGGGAACCCCCGTAGATATTACACATCCACCCAATCTTCTGGCCTAAGCCTATTTAGGCCCATTCGTTGAATCAACCCAATAACCTGACCAATGCCGAGTTTGAGGCATGGACGTATGTTTTATCGCTTATGGGATAATTCCAACGCCGTGCTGCTGATTGTGCATGAATTAAGGTATTTATGATGGTGTTTTTTAAACATCCATATGGGTTTTTATTGTTTCAGAAATATCATTCAATTATCCAATTAATTATCCAAAAAGATTTAACTATGAAACTCCAGTATTTATTGTTTGCCTGCTTTTTATTCGCCGGCTCCGGTTGCGACCTTTTTGAAAGTGATGGCTTTAACGTGGATGACAAGGGAACCCTGAAAGTTGTCTTCGACAATGTTGTAGGAGACAAAGACCTTACCCTAAACAGCGGAAGCTATGTGAATGCCGCAGGTGAAACCTTTAACGTGACCACCTTGAAGTATTTCATAAGCAACATCAAACTTACCACCGAAGAAGGCAAAGTGGTGGTATATCCACAAGAATCTTCTTATTTCTTGTTAGACGAGTCCGATCCGACGAGCCTCACCCTCACCTTAACCGACGTTCCGGCGGGCAATTACAAATCCCTTACATACATGATTGGCGTGGACAGCTTGCGTAATACGATGGATGTCTCCAAGCGGACTGGAAACCTCGACATTGCCGGAAAAGCAAAAGGCATGTATTGGTCTTGGAACTCCGGATACATCTTTTTCAAAATGGAAGGCGCTTCCCCACAGGCCAAGCCTGCCGCAGATGGAACCACCAACTACCGCTACCACATTGGTCAATATGGCGGCGGCTTTGGAACCCCACCGGTAAAAACCATCAACAACCTGAAAAACAGTACCCTGACCTTTGGAACCGATATGCTGAAGGTGCGCAAAAATAAAACACCTCAGGTTGAGGTAAAAATGGATGTCTTGAAGGTATTTACCGGACAGTACACCATGAAACTGGCCGAAAATCCGGTCATCATGGTGAATCCATTAGGCGCGAATGTCTCTGCAAATTATATCCAAGCATATGCGCTTGTAAGCATGAAAAACAACGTACCCTAACTTGTAATCACATGAAACGCGTCTGGATGCTCTTCCTGATCGCGGGTTGCTCGACTGTGGACCCGAAGCCGGAAACACCAACAGAATACACCTTTAAGGCTCCTGAAGGTTTTCCGGCTACGGCCTACCGTTTCGAGAATACCCCGATCACCCAAGCCGGATTTGAATTGGGCCGATCCCTTTTCTATGATGGTAAACTCTCGCGTGATGGCTCCATTAGTTGTGCCGATTGTCACCAACAGGAGGCCGCCTTTTCGCATTTTGACCACGATGTAAGTCATGGAATAGACGACCGCTTGGGGACGCGCAATGCACCGGCTTTGTTCAATTTGGCCTGGCACTCCGATTTCTTCTGGGATGGTGGGGTACATGACTTGGACTTGCAGCCGCCGAGTGCCATCATGAATGCAAACGAAATGGACGAATCCTTAGATCGGATTCTGGAAAAACTACGCAAGGACAGTAAATACCCTGCCATGTTCCGGGCGGCTTATGGAACCGAAGAGGTAACAACAGCCCGTTTCCTGAAATCACTCTCACAGTTTATGCTGTTGATGATATCCTCCAATAGCAAATATGACCGTTATATTCGTAAAGAAGCTGGTGTAACCTTTACCGCCGACGAACAGGAAGGTTTGCGGGTCTTTAACCTAAAATGTGCCACATGCCATCCAGCACCGCTGTTTACAGACCTGAGCTTCCGGAACAATGGCCTAAAACCCACCCCAAACCCCGATTTAGGGAGGGCGCTTATTACCCTGCGCGACGAAGATCGGTTGCGGTTTAAGGTCCCTTCACTTCGGAACATCACCGAATCCCCCCCTTATATGCACGACGGGCGGTTTTCTTCGTTGGAGCGCGTGTTGGAACATTATAACAGTGGTGTGCAGGCAACCGAAAATTTAGATCCGTTGCTCAGTCAGAATGGGCGTCGGGGGATTGTCCTTTCGGATGCCGAAAAGCGTGCTTTGATTGCCTTTATGAAAACCCTGAAAGACGATACGTTCCTTTCGGATAAACGTTTTTCTCATCCTTAATCTAAAATAAAATAGATGTTTATGAAAAAAATACTATTCATTGCGGTATGCTTGCTTTCTGGTACAGCCGCATTTGCCCAGCACAATAAGCACGACATGGCGCATCCCAATCATATTGGTGGGGGCATCATGAAAACCATTGGGGGCGAGGGCTGGATGTATCATGTGCATTATTTACGCTTCCTTCGGGGAACGGGGGATAAATTTGGGGTAGGTCTTGGGTTTGTTGGCATGACCGACCACGATCAAAAAGGGATATCAGTGCCTTTGGTCTATAAACTGACGCCAAAATTACACGTTGGCGCGGATCCAATGTACCTGAAACATCACGACGAATGGGAGTTGGGCGCGGGATTAAACGTACACTATCACATTCCGGTTGGCCCCATTCATGTAAGTCCCACAGTTGGTTACATGATTGGGCACGAAAACCACCTTATGGCAGGGGTACATGTAGGGCTTGGCTTCTGATGCCTCGAAGGAAACTGTTTGGTGAAACAGAGCCGCTCGGTGCCGTATTTACGACGGCGTTGGGCGGCTTTTTATATACCATAGTGTTGATCCTATGGCCTAACATGGTCTTCCATGCGATTCAAAGTGTCCTATCCCGCCAAACAAAGCAATCCTCCTTCTCTGTGTAGCGTAAGGTATCTTTTAGCCTTGCTTTAGTCTTCATAAAATCTTAGATTATCATCTCTCAAAGTATGTAATCAGCAAGGCCATTGAGTTTGTCTTGGCTGTCCATGAGAAAGGACTATAAGGCATTTTTTTATTGATGCCGTTTAAAATCATTCAGATGAGACCCAAGCCCATGAGCAGAAAAGTACATCAACCACACATAAAGTGTTAAGTACGTGGCGTCCAGAACCCACGCTAAAAAACGGGGCGTATTCCGAAAAGCCTTACGAGTAGGAACATATCAATAATAAAGGAGAAGGAAAATGAAAAAAAATGTAGCAGAATTTGTCGGCACCTTTTGGCTGGTATTTGGCGGTTGTGGGAGTGCATTATTGGCTGCTGGCTTCCCCGATGTGGGCATCGGATTGGTGGGCGTATCCTTTGCATTTGGCTTGACCGTAGTTACCATGGCTTATTCTATTGGACATATCTCCGGCGCACACCTGAATCCTGCTGTCACGATCGGGTTATGGATGGGTGGAAGAATAGCCGCGAAGGATATTTTGCCCTACGTGGTTTCTCAGATACTGGGCGGAATAGCCGCAGCAGGACTCCTTTTTGTGATTGTTACAGGGAATGGGAGCGAGATCGGTTCATTTGCAGCCAATGGCTATGGAGAACACTCGCCTGGCGGATACAGCTTGGTGGCCGCTCTTGTTACCGAATTGGTGATGACTTTTATGTTCTTGTTCATCATCTTGGGAGCAACAGATGAGCAAGCACCCAGTGGCTTTGCAGGTCTGGCTATTGGTCTTGCCCTAACCCTGATTCACTTGGTCAGCATTCCCGTAACCAATACGTCCGTTAATCCGGCGAGAAGCATTAGCCAAGCCATTTTTGTGGGCGATTGGGCACTTTCACAACTATGGCTGTTCATTGTGATTCCCGTCGTTGGCGCGGCATTGGCTGGTATGGTCTATAAATACCTAAAGTCAACATGAGGCACATGCGAGGCGTCTGTTGTAACGTCCTACGGGGGCGTAAATGGAAAAACCGTCTCTCTACTTTGTTTTAGGGCATCGTCCTGTATATCTAAAAAGCATCCCGCTTCCCAAAAAGTAGCGGGATGTTCATTTATCATCCCTTAGTCTTGTATCTACACTGATCAAACATGCTGATCTATCAGGATTGTATTTCCATCGGGGTCTTTCAATACAAAATGTGCCGGACCATTTCCCGATTCATCGGTCTCGGTATCTAAAGAAATACCATTTGCTTTGAGGTGTTTTTGGATGTCACGCACATCGTCAAACGATGGCATCGGCTGTGCTGCTTCGTCCCATCCAGGGGTAAAGGTAAGGAGATTACCTTCAAACATGCCTTCAAAGAGGCCAATTAAGGCATTTCCGTTCTTCATGACCAAGTATTTATGGTCTAAACTTCCGCCCAAAACAGAGAAGCCCAAGTGCTCGTAAAAGGCCTTGGAAACCGATAAATCTTTTACACTCAGACTAATAGAGAAAGCACCTAAACGCATGATGAATCTGTGGTTTGAGGTTAGGAGGTGATTTGGATAAACCAATAACGAATAAGTGGTAAGATAAGGGTGACGGAGGTCTTTTTAAAAGTGTATCACGGGTTTATAAGGGCTGTCAGGGTGGTTCGGAGGCTAAGATTCTTTTAACGCAATCGAAAAGCCATAGAATACCGTAGAAGAGGCGGCAAGGTCAATTTCCCAGCGAACGATGCCCGTATTCTTACGAAAGGTAATCCGACCAGTGGTATCATGGATATTCCCAAAAGTGATCTCGTTCGGAATATAGGTTTTTAGCCGAATATCATAAGGACCGTAACTTAATTGGTCTTGATTCGAGATGGTCAGTTGGCCATTTGTGGTGGTAAAAAACCATTCTTTGGTAAATGTCGTAGGACTTTCGGTAGCGGGCAAGGTGGAGCCGATCGGTCGGGCCAAGCGCTTTCCTTCAAAGGACTCTGTTATTTGGCAGGTGCGGCCTCCTTCCTGATTCGTACATGTCTCCACCGTAAATACCGAAACACCCTTGTATTGCACCTCTTGTCCATTACTCGGAAAGCGGCTCGTTCGGTCGTAGGTCCAGGTGTTTCCTGGCAAAACCAAGAAGTAAAGGGTTTCTTCTACACTGTCGCAGGCAGGAATCGCCAAGGCCATCATCAGCGTAAAGCATGTGGAAATATAAAAGGGAGAGGAAGCCATGTGGGTGGGATCTTTTTAAAGTTGTAGTGGAAAGACCATGTAGATTAAACGCAAAAAAGAAGCCATATGGCTCATGGGAGGTTATGCCCCTGAATTGCTTCCACGCCGTTTGCCTTCCATCATGTAGTGCATCGAATACGGATAACCGCCAGCCTGCCAAATGGCATCAAAACAAGGCTTAAGGACACGATCCACCTCGCCTTCAAAACTTTCCAATAACACTTCTTGAACCATCAATACATCACGGTCTATGGTGTGGCCGGGCAGTATTTTACGGCTGTTGAGGGCAATGTAGTGCCCACGGACGCCCATCAAAGACAACATCACAACAAAAGGAGGGGCTGCATTTAAGCCTTCGTAAAGGGTTCGACTATCGGTTACCGCCCGAAGAATGGCTTCTTCAAAAATTTGGGTGTCTAAGAAGGGTTTTTCATTTAATGCTTGTGTCAATAATACGGCATCGGTGTATTCGATGGCCCCATTTCGGAAAAATTGTGTGTAAGCCCCAGTTTCTTGCTCGGCATTTCGGGGGGCATAAACCAAAAAACCATCAAAATTATACCTATATTTGGGGCTTCCTCCTAATAACAGGCTGAGTTTGTCTCGGACCAATCCGGAATGTTGGCCTAAATCTACTTGTGCCGAAGGATCAAAGGCATTTAGAGGCAATAAATGAAACACTATTTTGGGTTCGTCGAAGAGCCGAACGGGGGTTTCATTGGCCATAATCCGGCTAATGCGCTCCATCCGAAATTGCCGTAACTGATGGGTGATACCCTCCGAAAGGGCAAAAAGGGCACGGAGGTCTGTAACATCCAGCGGATATTTCCCCGAAGCATTGCGGGCATAAAATCGAAATGCGCCCGTATGGGTCACGGCATGAGGAAGTGCCCAACTGCGTGGGATTTGTATCACGGCTGCCACCCGGCCATTTGAGAGCGGAATTGGATGGCACCGGATGCCGGTGATACGTGGCTGAATGGCATCCCGAATCATGCTTTCAAGGCCATTTACCCATACCTCTACGTCTGGAATGTCCATCCCCATCAAGTCTTTGGCAATTCCTCCTTCTTCCGACATCCCAAACACCAGAAATCCGCCCGAAGCATTGGCAAAAGAGACCACATCCGCCAAAAATTCTTTTTTCTCGCTATCTGTCACCAGGCGCAAGTCTTGCTTAAAATCCAATTCGCGGCTTTCTCTAACCCCGTCCCGTATAAGGTCTAAAAGATCTGTTTCGGTAAGAGCCTCAACCGATTTTCCAACGAGCGCCATATGGTCTTTGGTTTTTTGGTGAAGATACAACTTTCCGTCTTTGGGGAATAGTAAAAACCGACGGTTATAAAAACATAACCCACATGCTCGGTAAAGAGGAAACATATGGAGGTTGTTTGAAGAAATAGAAGTTTGAAGCCTTCCACGATTTTTCTGAAACAAAAACCCACGTATTGACGTTATCCGGATCCAATGTTCTTTGTATGTATGGGGATGACTTGGTTTCGACGGGTGAGAAAAACAACAGGCTGCGTGTCGAGTTGCTCAGTGGCCTACGTTAAAAACGCTGGGAAACAATAATCGCCAACGATTATTCTTACGCGATGGCTGCCTAACCTTAGTTGTTAGCATAGTTCCATCTGTCGGTCGGTTTTCCTACTCATCGGTAAATCGAATCGGCATCATATTTTGATGAGTCGTGTGCAAGGGTGCAGATCGAACCTGCGACACACGTATGAACCGATCTGGCTTCCGGCCCGGCTTAGTCGGCTGGCTAAGACCGGAAGCGAGACCCAAATAAGCCGGATACACATGTAGAGGCTTGGATTGTTGGCTCATTCGGACCCGGGTTCAACTCCCGGCATCTCCACCAAATACATTACACAACCTGTTTTCCTATGGAAGGCAGGTTTTTGTGTTTCACCTACTGTACCATCCCCTATTGGTTATCCTGCGGGCACTTTTTTTTGTATATTGGGTATTATAAAGACAAAAGCATGATAGTTGATTTGTAAAAACAGCCATGTATAAATATTTATTATTATTGTTATTGCCAGTTGGGTTACTGGCCCAAGATTGTACAGAGCCAGAGTGGTTCCGGACACCACCCAAAATGGAAGGCTGGCTGATAGAGCCGGGTATGGGGGAATCCAAAGATCCCCACTGGGCAAAAGACCGTGCGGTTGGTCGTGCCCGTACCGAGATTGCACAAACGGTGAACCTCTGGGTGGAAGCGGTAGAACGGGAGGTCTTTACAGATGACTCCAAAAGTAACGAAGTGCGGGCCGTCTTTAAATCGGTGTCGGAGCAATATACCTCCACTGCGCTTAATGAAACGCAAATTCTTAAAGCGACACTGCCTTGTACGATGGGCAGTAATTATCGCGTATATGCCTTGGTCGCCTATCCACATAAGATAAACTTTCTCAAAGACTTGGGTTATAAAGTCGAGCGGAACGATCAGGAATTGTGGAACCGCCTTCAAGTGGAGCGCCCACTTCCTCGGATTACGCCACCAACGGTTGCGAGGCCCTTGTATCAAGTCCGCGAACCTAAAAACAACAGGGTAAAGCCTAACCAACGGAATGTAAGCGGCCCGGCCAGACGTACGTCGGCACTCCAGCAAATCCGTCAATCGCCGGCAGTCAAACGTATTGTGATGGAAGTGGATGGTATCCGAACAAGTGATCTTAAATTCCAGTCTAACTAACGCCTATAAATATACATCGGGTCATAGATATTTCCTTTCTGTATTAGGTGGTTCATGACTGATGTAATCGTGTCTGGCTTTACGGTCAGATACTTATTGGATCATCTATGGTTAAGTCTTTTAGAAACAACTCTTTGTTTTGGTATAAACCTTTTTATCTCAATAACTTATCTAAATCATTTTCTTATGAAATATTTTAATGCAATTGCTGTTTTCCTTACAGGAAGTTTGCTTTCGGGCTGTATGTTTCTCAGCACTTTTCAAGGTCCATATGGACTTGAAAAAGGGGAAACGGCCTTAGGCTTCGGTGCATCTGGACTGGGTGTTTCGAACACTACGGGTGAAAATGATGGCGCTTTTGGGCTGCCGGAAGTCCAAATTCAGCATGGGGTTTCCGACCGTTTGCAATTGGGTGCACGGCTTGGCATTGGGGTTTTGGGAGGAGATGCGCGGTATCGTGTATGGTCGGGCAGAAAGGTGGGCGCAGCAGTGGGTGCAACAGTGGCGCTTGCAGGTGGGGGCTTTAGTTTCAGTGAATCGGATCAGGAAACATATGTTTGGGGTTCGTTTATCCCTTATGTTTCCGTTGGTACTGCTCGGATTTGGGGAGGTGTACGTGGGTTTTCCTTCTTTGCGGGTAAACCCGAAGATTTGGAAAATGCCAATTTGGGAACGGGTATTTTCCTGAGTGGCGAATTGGGGCGTGGCCGATTTCGCTTTATCCCAGAAATTGCTGTTCATAACAATACAGAAGGCAACGGAAACTTCACCACCTTTGGCGTTTTGATGCGTTATCGTTTTGGTCGCTAAGAGCCAGCGGCGAATCAGATCGAGTCTTCTTCGCGTTTTTGTTGTTGGCGGCGCTCTATTTTGGTCCGGTCATCCCTCAGACGCCGTTGTAAAACCCCGTCGGGACTGATGTTGAACCGTATCCCAACAGTGAGGACACGTTGCATGCCTTTAAAGTCCCAGCCCGATCGGTCGTTGAGGTGCCCCAAAAGTTTCAGGGTGTTTAGAGCACGCTGCTCGCCCCGGATGACCAAGGAAAGGTTGCCACCTTCTTCTTTTACGAGAGGAATGTTCAGTTCTGCGCCCAACCCTGCATAGACGTGTAGATGATTTAAGTATCCGGAAAGGCCGGGGCTGGTTGCTCCTGCGGTTCCCAGAATAGACCAATACTTCCGATTATAGGCTACTTCTACGTTGCTGTTGCCCCCATAACCATATGCTAAGTATTTGATTATGTTTTTGTTACCAAGCAATGCAGGGTTTTGGGTCTGGAAAAAATATCGAAAACCATAACCGATAGAAAACCGCTTGCCTGCCAAGGAAACGGTGACACCAGGTACTTCCATAGCCTGCATAACGAGATGTTTGTCACGACGTTCTGTTTTCCGTATGGCGCAACAGTCCACCTCCCGCCGATCAAAGAGAGATGAGCCTCCGCCCGATATGGTGACGTTTAAACTTTGTGCCGTAGTTACAATGGGCATAAAAACCCATACGAATATAAATAAAAGGTGCTTTTGCATGTCGAAATGGAAATTTAAAACAAGATAAACAATATACGCACATTTATAAGAGCAAATACAGAACAGGACCGAATTTAATCTCATGGATAAGGGGAAAACGAGCAAGGTATTGATAGGGAAAGATGGTATAGAATGGCAATGGTCCGGTGGACAAAGAAGCCTTCCGGACCATTAGAAGACGGTCAGACTAAGTTGGTATTTGAACAGAACAAATTAGAGTCTAAACCCCAATGTAACGCCCAATGTAGAGAATTCGTAGTCGTCTTTATAGCGTTGTAACAAGCCCCTTGCACCAACTGCCCAATCGTGGCCCAGACGCCTTTCATAAGAGATCATAAAATTGCGGCCCTTTTTGTATTCGTCAAGGTCCACTTTAATTTCGCCACTGGAAGGATTTTGGTCGTAGCGCCGCGAAAATCCATACCCAAGTTTGATGGATCGCTTCCACGTCCGAATGGGCGCCCAATAAAAATTGAGGTTGGCAGAAACGTGATCTGGGCGTTTGAAAGAGGCAAAATTGTGGTCCTGAACGGCCAGTTGGACAGAAGGAGCAATGCCCAGTTTTCGGGTAAGGGGCTTGTCATACTCCACCAAATAAAGTCTTCCGTCTACTTGATCACCATCTTCGCGCCAGCCAGCAGCGCCTATTTTAAACTGGCTAGCTCCTCTGAATTGTGCAAACGTGACACCCGAAAGAAGGGTTAATAAGAATAATGTGGTAGGAAAAATACGTTTCATGGTGCTCCTGCTCGTTGTATTTAGGGTTTCTTTACGTTGTATGAAGGCATAGATAAAGACAAAACGAAACAGTTTTCAAAAAGGTTACAAACACAAAACGAAAAGTAAGGAATGGCTTGCACTCGACGTTTTGGTTGCGTAAACTGAATTTTTACTTCATATATCCGGATTTGTAGATGCGTGTAAACTTTCAAGAAATCGAACAAGCAGCCCAAAGACTTCGGGGATTTGCGCATAAGACCCCCGTTCAGATGTCCCGTACTATCAATCGAAAAACGGGTTGCGAGGTTTATTTTAAATGTGAGAACTTTCAACGAACAGGCTCTTTTAAGTTTCGGGGTGCTTTCAATGCACTGGCTGCCCTCTCTGAAGAAGCACGGGAAAAAGGAGTATTGACCTATTCCTCCGGAAACCATGCCCAGGCATTGGCGAGTGCAGGTCAGATTTTAGGCATTCCGGTCACGGTGATTATGCCTTCGGATGCTCCCTTAGTGAAAATAGAGGCCACACGTGGTTATGGCGCCGAAGTGATTGCCTATGACCGTTCCGAACATACCCGTGAAGCATTGGCAAAAAATCTACAAGAGGAAACAGGCCGTACATTAATTCCACCCTTTGACCATCCCCATGTGATTGCTGGTCAGGGAACGGCTACACGGGAATTAATCGAAGAAGTCCGGCTTTTGGATGTGTTAATCGTTTGTACGGGTGGCGGAGGACTTTTGTCTGGAAGTGCCCTCGCCGCAAAAACAATGAACCCCCAGTGTCGTGTAGTAGGGATAGAGCCTGCTGCCGGAGACGATGTTACCCGTTCTTTTCAAACGGGGACCATCCAGTCCGTCCATAATCCTAATACCATTGCAGATGGTGCGCGAACCCATGCACCCTCCGCGTTGACCTTTGGCCTCATTCAGGCTTATGTGGACGACATGCGGGTCGTATCCGATGAAGCACTGGCCCGTACCATGTTTTTTATGTGGGAGCGCCTTAAATTGGTGGTGGAACCAACAGGTGCCTTGGCAACTGCGGGTTTGTTCCATGCGGAGGTGGTACGTCCTGGTCAGCGGATTGGGGTAATCATTTCTGGTGGAAATGTGGCGCTTCAGGATATCCCACACTTATGGAAAGTTGCAGGGTATGCCCTGAGTGGTGCATAAATACACCTTGTCTAATTGGTGGTATGCCGGAAATGTCCTTACGATTAATAGGAAATAGCCTCATGAAAACAAAATTAAAAGGAATGATCATGCTATGCCGTCCATTAAATACGTTCATGTTTTGGATCAGCGTATGGATAGGGGCTTGGTTGGAAGGAGGGCAAACAATGCTGCAAGCGTCGAGTGGTCTAAGTGTTCTTGGGGCGGCATGTTCTGCAACAGCCATTGGTGCAGGATCGAATGCGATTAACGACTATTTCGATATAGAGATTGACCGAATTAACCGGCCCAACCGCCCACTGCCTTCAGGTGTTTTGTCTCGCCAAGAAGCTTGGTGGATTTGGGCGACGCTTTCATTCTTCGGCATGGGCATGGCCGTAATTGTGTCTGTTATGCATCTTTTTATTGCAGTGATTTGCGTGGGTTTGTTGTATGCGTATAGCCGCTGGTTTAAGAAAATGCCATTTTGGGGTAATCTGATGGTTGCAGGAATTGGATCGCTAGGCATTGGGTATGGTGCGCTGATCATGGGTGGCGTGCAACGGGTGGCGTGGGCCTTATTGTTTGCTTTTTGGGCAACTTTGGCACGGGAACTGGTGAAAGATATACAAGATATGCCGGGAGACCAAGTAGTAGGCGCACGGACCTTGCCCATCGTTTGGGGGGAACTTCCGACCCGCATCTTGGCCAGTTTTTGTATAGGTATAACCGTTCTTATTACGCCTTTGCCTTATTTGTGGGCGCAGTACAATGGCATTTATCTGATGATCATCGGGTTGACGAATGCGGTTTTTATTTATGCGGCGTATGTCTTGGCGCAACAAGAGGAACAACAGACTGCGCGAACCAGTTCGTTGCTGAAGGGCGGGACGATGCTGGGAATGCTGGCCCTTGCAACCCAGCCTTTTTAGCCCTTTGCCCGATTTATCGTTTCCAGCAAAAGAGAATCAATGAAAAATAAAACCCTCCCCGCAGAAGTTGCCCGTAGAATTCCTCCCGGCCAATTCCTCACGCAGAAGTTCCCAGTCTTGACCTACGGAAGCACGCCCAAGATTAAAACGGAAGACTGGAGATTGCAGATTTTTGGTGCTGTAGCTTCAGAAGTAACATTGACTTGGGATGATCTGATGTCGCTTCCACAAATAGAATTGAAAACAGACTTCCATTGTGTGACCACCTGGAGTCAATTAGACAATGTATGGAAGGGCGTTCATATTCGGGAAGTTCTGAAGCAGATTAAGATATTACCCGAAGCCTGTTACGTGATGGCCCATGCATACGGCGGTTATACTACCAATATGCCGCTGGAAGTTCTCGATGACGACGACGTATTATTGGCCTATGGACACAATGGTGAATGTCTGACCCCCGAACATGGTTTCCCTATGCGGTTGGTTATACCCAAAAAATATGCCTGGAAAAGCGCAAAATGGTTGAGTGGCCTTGAATTCATGCAACAAGATCGGCCTGGTTTTTGGGAACGGAATGGCTATAGCATGAGTGCCGATCCTTGGCGCGAAGAGCGTTATTGGTAGATCAGACCTCAGGGTCTTTGTTTTATTCCGTTTGTACTGTACCCATGATCAATCCATTTCCTCCCGAACTTATAGAACAGGCCAGAACTGGCAACCAAGCCGCCAATAACCTGATTTTTTCTAGGCTTCGCCCACTACTACAGGCTTATTTTGTGCGTCAAATCGGCATGAAAGATCATGTGGAAGACCTTGTGCAAAATACCTTGGTTCGGGTTCATAGAAGCCTTCCGGATTTACAACAGGTGGATCGTTTTAAAGCATTTGCCATGAAGGCTGCCTTATTTGAATTGCAAGATTTATACCGAGGGCGGTATGGGATTCGTGAAATGGTTTTTGATCCTGAAGAAATGCCGGACCGTGCCACCATGCCCGAAGACGTTGGATTACAAATGGACCTCCAAAAAGTTTTAGATGAGTTAACGCCCAAAGCGCGACAGATTATTGAACTCAAACAACTGGGTTATCCTTACGAAGAAATTGCCCAAATGTTAGGAACCACCGAAGCCGCGATCAAAATGCAGGTGAAGCGTGCGTTTGATCGCCTCCGAGCCTTACTAACCCAAGCTTTAGGCGTCTTTCTGTTACTCTTTTTACCAAATTAACGGCTTTCATTACGATCGTCTCCTTTATCAGCATTGTTATGGACGCACTGTTACAATATATCCCACTCTGGAATGAGCTATCCCGTGAAGAACGAGAAAAGTGGTTAAAAGCCGCACAAGAGTCGCCGGACTTGGCCGCAGCTGCGAAGGATTGGGATGCATTTACCCGCCGCTTGCGCCATCACTTGATGACGCATATACCGGATGGAGAAGTGTTGGTGCTACATGCACTGGAAATAGAAGCACCAGAAAGTTTAACACCTGAGGATCTCGAAAAACTATCCCGTAATCGGCCTCATTTGGAAACGGCTTTTCGTGAAATCGCGGCATTACCCTTAGTAATAAACCGCATCCGGACGGCAATAGTAGATTTTGATTCTGAATGGATGGCCCAAACCATACCGATTCCTGCAAATGCAAAAGCCCCGCAAACCACATCGGTACCACAAAATTGGTTCTCTCGATACCCGATAACAAAGTGGGGGGGGGGCGTCATCCTGACGGTTGGTCTTATCATGGCGGGAATCTGGGCACTGCGGACCGTATTGTCCTACACACTGAGTCCTAAGGTGGACGATTATACGACGGTTTTGCCCAACCCATATGATGTAGAAACCATCCAAAACAAAACTACCGAGCCACAAATAGTCGAATTACCAGACGGGAGCACAGCCACCTTGTTTCCCTCGTCTTGGCTTCAATATACACGTAATAATTTTAGCCGCAGAATTCGGGTTGCGGGGAAGTTTTTCTTTGACATACAAAAACAGAAACTACTATTCACCATCGAAAGTGGAAATGCTGTAACCACCGTCGTCGGAACAAGTTTTGCGCTGAACACCACACCATCTTGGACTGAAGTGGTTTTGGTGGAGGGCGAAGTGATGTTGGCGCCGCGTCGCGATCAAGCCTTGGTCGTTAGACTGGCTCCGGGCGAAACAAGCCGTGTGGATGGGCAAAATGAACCAAGTGCACCACAAAAAGCGGATTTTGGACAGGCGCTTGAATGGACCGGAAAGTTTTTCTTTCGGGGTACTTCCGTATGGGATGCGGCGATTCAACTCGAAAAAGCTTACAACGTGAACATCCAAGTAGCCGATCGTTTAAACCTTGAAACCATCGAAGGAACCTTTGGTCGCGACGAAAAACTTGGCGACATTCTGAATAAAATGGCTCTTGCCTTGCAATGCAGTGTCACGAAAAAGTCAGAAACTGTTTTTGAATTGAAATAGTCTGTGAACCATTCGGCACATTTTTTTGTCCAATCAGCCATAATTAGTTGAAAGATCCTTGATTTTTCTCTATCATCCGGATACTATCTTTCGTCATGTTAAACCGTATCCGAAAGGTTTCTCGAAATACGGTTGACAAGTTCGTTAAACCGCATTAAATCGCTTGCAGACTCCGTCCGTATATCGCAACATGATTCTCGGTTTCATCTTCCTGATGACTCCGGTTCTGTTGTGGAGTCAACAGCAAATGCACTCCCGTTCCTTGGCCGATGCACTTCGCGCCCTCCGCTCCAAAACCGGATTAGATGTGGTTTTTTCGTCCGGATTGCTGGCGGGAAAAAGTACTACATGTCAGATTGAAGGGCTTGCACCTGAGGGAGCACTCCGTTGTATTCTACAAGGAACAGGTCTTGTTGCAAAAAGTACTGGTTCCACCCGGCAATGGGTGATTGTGCCTGCTGCGGTTTCGCCACTTATTCAACCTACAGCCCCCCCACAATATGAAGCTAGCGGAACCGTTCGGGATGCCATTACGGGCGAAACCCTTATCGGTGCGAGCATCATCATTGAATCCGCACAACGTGGAACAACAACAGATCGGGAAGGGCGCTTTAAGATTAATCAGATCTCTAATAAAAATATCGAATTACGAGCGTCTTATGTGGGTTATGAATCTGTTATTCTTGAGGTTGATCTAACCGGAAAACCCATAGACATCAGGTTGTCTCCGTCCAATACTTCTTTAGCACAACTTGTGGTAGATGGACACCGAACGGAAGGACTATCAGAAAAAGCTACCCCTGGCGTCTTGACCCTCTCTTCACGCCAGTTGGAGCAAGCAGGCGCTTTCCGGGGACAAGAGGATTTGTTTCAGGTGTTGGACGGGTTCGCAAGCGTAGGACGTTCATCCGAAGTAAATGGGGATTTGGTTGTAAGGGGGGCCGATGAGGGGCAGGTTCGGTATATGGTGGATGACATCCCTCTTTTCACGCCCGGTCGTACTTTTGGAGGTTTTTCCACTCCACAAACCGATTTGTTACAAGGGGTTACGCTCTACAGGGGATTAATTCCTGCCGAGTTTGGTGGGCGTCTTGCTTCCGTATTAACCACAAGCCTTAAGGATGGGATAGGGAACAAGCCCTCTTATTCGGTTGGATTGAGCCAGAGCAGCGGTCGAATAAGTGCAGAGTTGCCCCTTTTGGCCAGCCTATCGGGCATGTTAGCGCTTCGACACTCGGTTCAGGACGTGTTGCGTCAACAGCAAACCCTTTATATCCAACAAAAAAACCGATTACAAAACATTTCCGCCCAATATGGCTATGGAGATGCCACTGCAAAGTTTAGCTTCCGACCCTCTCGGTATCATCAGGTATCAATTAATCTCTATCAGGGTTCAGATGCGCTATCAGCGGAAGGAAACGAGTCACTTTTTCCACAGCTAAAGAAAAATCCCGAATATAGCACAGGGTTTAGTTCAGGCTTGACATATGGGTGGCGAAGCCATCAGGCTGGTATTCGGTATCAGTTTCTACCTTCTAACCAAATCATTCTTTCCGTAGCTTTGTATCATTCCGGCTACAAAATGACCGAGATGAACCGTATCGGGGTTGTAAAAACAACCGGAAATGCAGTAGAGGCGTTTGAGTTTTATCAACGGGCATCATACGAAAACGAACAGTCCGAGGCAGGGATCAAAGTGCGGACAGATGTTCAGCGTGGGCGTCATACCGCACGTGTTGGGGCAGCGTTGGTCCGGCATGAGCTGGGAAGTGTACTACAGGGCATGATCACCAATACAGCGTCTGGAATAAATGAACTACCTTCGGAGGATACCATTTCTGGCGTATCTAAAGAAAAATCACCTTTTGCACCGAATCAGAAAAATTTTCCCTATCATACGAGCCAAAAGGCGACGGAAGCCTTTGTTTTTGGCGAAGATGTATTACAGTTGGGGCATTTACAAATAGTTCCTGGTATTCGTTTTGGAATTTTTGACCGCCATACTTTTTTTTCTCCTCAACTTTCTGCTAAACTATCTCCTACAGAAAACTTGGTACTAAAAGCAGGAATCGGCTCACAAGCCCAGTATTTACATACCCTACGAGATCGTCTTGGTTGTGCCTATAGCGTAGAGTCCGGAGGATGTGCCAACTTGGGACGATTATTTATAAGGCCCAGTCATGGCCATCAGGCCAATGCCGGAGTTGAATGGATGCTGCATCACGCGTTTCGTTTGGAGATAGAGGCTTATTGGCGGAAGTCGGGTAATCTGCTCATTGCCGATCGGCCTTACAGGGTGCGGGACGGTTTGGAAGAGCCCTTGATTGAAGCGGGTCAACAGATGGAAAAATATATTCCGGGACAAAATCTTGCATTTGGTCTGGAATCAACTGGATATTGGAATCTGAATAACCATTATTCAGCGACAATGGGCTATGTGTATGGACGATCCTATTATCAACTTAAGGAGGCAAGCCATACCCTTTCGATTCCAGCCCGCTATGACGCTCCCCACAGTGCTTATGCAGCGGTGCAATATCGGAAGAATGGTTGGCTAACCACCCTTTCCGGTCAAATTCGCTCCGGATACCCCGTTCATACCGAAGGGTTTTCGCTCATTTCGATGACGGATCCCGAAAAGATGTGGAGATCTCGTAGCCCCTCGATAGAACGCTTGAATACTTATCACCGCCTAGATATTTCGGTTGGTAAGCGCTTAAATCATAAAGGCAGAACCTATGAATTTACGGGTCAGTTGCTTAATTTTACCAATACGACAAATGATTTAGACCAATTGATAGATGGGACTGGGGGCATGTATGCTTCGATCCATGGGAGCGGCGTGAAACCAGCCTTTAACTTGAAAATTTCTTTCTAATCTCCACCTTTGTTTATTTGCGTTTTTGATACCATTCTGTGTAACATTTTTTTCTTTTTCAGGTCTTAAAATTGTCAGATTTGGTTGTACATTGCATTCTAAACTGGCAGGGTAAAGCCGCCCGCCTGTGCGGCGGTTTTCCAAGCGTGGAGCAAGATGACACAAGACATAAGTTATGAACAGGCCCTAACAGCCTTTGCACATAAAAACTTCCGCCCTTTGTATTTTGTGTTCGGCGAGGAGAAGTTCCTCATGACAGAGTTACAAAATACCCTACTGGAACATGCACTCGCTGTACATGAACGTGATTTTAACTTAGATATATTGTATGGATCGGACGTGGATGGCGCACAAGCACTGTCATATTGTCAGGGATATCCAATGATGGCTGAACGTCGCGTGGTCATTATTCGGGACTTCGAGAAAATGGCCAATAACAGTGTGTTTGCCCCTTATGCCAAAAATCCCAATCCAGATACAGTGGTGATGTTGCTGTGTGGAAGTAAACCCAATTTAACCAATAACCCTTATCGGGCGCTGAAGTCCTCGTCTGTTGTCATAGAATTAAAGGCCATAAAAGAAAATCAGGTGGGTGGATGGGTGCAAAAACAAGTATCCAAGACGGGGAAAAAAATTCGTCCAGACGCGGTACAAATGCTGGTGGATTTTAATGGCAACAACCTGCATACATTGGCCAATGAAGTGGATAAGTTGCAGGCATATGTGGGGCATAAGACTGAAATTACGCGAGATGATGTATTAGATGTTGGCGGACATGCCCGGGAGTTTAATGTGTTTGAGTTGCAAAAAGCCGTCGGCCAAGCTGACTTCCTGGCAGCGCTGCACATCGTGGAACACATGTTGCAACAAAAAACAAACAGGGCTGGCGAAGCACTGATGATGGTTTCCATTCTAAGTGCTTATTTCCAAAAACTCTGGAAACTTGTGGGTTGCCAAAACCTGAATATGTCGGATAAACAAATGGCGGAGCGGGTAGGTATTTCACCCTATTTCATCAAAGAATATGTGATGAGTCTCCGTAAGTATCCGTATTCGAGTATTCTCCGCGCCCTAAATGCGCTATTGGCTGCCGATTACGAATTGAAAGGCGGGTCTTCCCGTAATCCCGAGTTAATCTTACATTTGTTATTATTAAAAATTATTCCGCACCCAACCACCCGCGCCATTGGCTATCAGACGACTTCCAAGGGTATTACCATTTGACGAGACGTAGTAGCCTCTAATCGAAATGTAATAAACTAAGCCCTGAAACGTTCGTAAATAGGGAAATAACCTACCCAAAGGTGCTTCTACTGAAAAACAGGATAAAGATATATGCCAAACCTGAATAACAAACAGTACCAGCCGCTCTTACAACTGAGCGATGAGGATTTGATGGCCGAATTCCAGAATGGTCGTGTAGAGGCTTTCGAGATCTTGGTCCAACGGTATAAAGATCCCCTTTCTAATTATATATATCGCTTTTTAGGGGATATGAAGGAATGTGAGGACTTATTGCAGGAAACGTTTCTGCGGGTTTACCGCAATCGTCATTCGTATCGTCGGATTGCCAAATACTCTACGTGGCTCTATACCATTGCGGGGAACTTGGCCCGGTCCGAGTATCGTAAACGGAAGCGTCGGCGGGTCTATTCGTTGCAGTCGGTAAACCGCGACGATGAAGAATATGAGGTGGAAATCCCAGATGAAACGTACCTCCCCGATCTTCAGACGGAAAGTTTGTTGCAGGACAAATTTGTTCAGGAAACCTTACGACAGATCCCTGATGAATTTCGAGAAGTAGTAGTACTGCGCGATATTCAACAATTGTCATATGAGGAAATAGCCGAGATCACTGGCCTACCAATGGGAACCGTTAAAAGCCGGATAAACCGTGGTCGTACCAAGTTGCAACAAATGCTCAAAGATATTTATGTTCCGGGCGATTAAAGAGAGAACCTTTTTTATGCCTGCGAGTAGAAGAACACCAATGTTACCCAAAAACATTGGTGTTTCTTTTTACAGCCCGTTTTTTTGTTTCCCGGCCTATGTCCCAAAGATACAACCCGGAAAATTTCCAAGCCTACGACCCTTTGTTAGAAGAATTTATGGTGGACTATGTGGACGAGACGATGGATGTTCACACCCGGTCTGCGTTTGAGGCTTATCTATGGGATCATCCCGAATTACACGATCAGGTGCGTCGGATGCAGGAAATTCGGTCCATGATGTGTGGCCTAAATTGTGGCTGTATGGCGCCCCCAGGATTTCAAGCACGATTGCGTAATAAACTGGCCTGCGAGATGATGCGGGAAGAATTACCAACTTCGCTTCCGTCCGAGCATACCCCTGCTTTTCATCTGGTTGCTTCCGTTATTGTGATCCTGATCACATTTGGAAGTTTCTATTGGGTTTTAGATCGCTTTTCATCGAAAGAATCACCAGCCCCGTCTCCTAATGAACTGACCGGTGCGTTGCAAGCGCTTCCGGTTCACGCCTACCAAACGGCTGCGGTATTTCCATCTAAGCGGGCAGCAAATCAACCATCAAAAGCGGAAGTTCACAACAGCCTTCGCAAATCCCTTCCCCAAACCGCCCCAACACTGGCCCTCTCATTTAAAAAAACCATCACCTGCCCGCATCTCTGAATTCACCGTCTCGCAGCGGCATCACTTTTTGTTTTCCTCCCTTGTACCTCATACAAACCATAGCGTATTTTAAGGTGTAAATCCCCTTTACCTTAAACCATATTTACGTGTCAAAGAAAAAAAACATAAAATCCGTACAAGCAGATTTGGGGCAAATTGTCGCATTAATCATACCAACCAATCACATATCCGAAAAGGAAGAAATCGAATACGGATTGTTTGAGTATATTCGTAATGCAGACTTTTCAACTGCTGTTGTAATAGGGCATCTTACAGGCCAAGAAACCGGACGGATTTCGCTCTATAATGGGGACACCTTTCCCATTCAAGATGTACACCTCCCGATCAATACCGAACTATTGGATGAGTTGTGTGACGAAGAAGATGACTTTTTTGCGGAAGACATTGGTCATACCCAGAATCCGGCAATCATCCGGATGGTAGGATCGTTATTGGGTGTTCGGGAGACTGTAGAGGTTTTACCGATTATTCTAGGTAGCAACCGCTTATCCATTGCCGAGGAGTTGGGCCATGCTTTGGGAGAAGTGATGCACAACCGTCATTTGCTTTTGATATCGGCCATCGAAATCGAGAAAGTGGCTCAAGCAACGTTGGGAGCGTTTATAGGTTCTTTGGAGACCATGCAACTAAACCCATTGATCCGTATGGTACAATCGGGCGAAGTAAAGTTAAAGGGCGGTAACGCAAGTTTTATTGGTACGCTATTGGCCGCTTCCCGACGTGGAGTGAAGCAAGCGAAGGTATTGACTACAGCCAACAATCAGTTTATGGGTGCGATTTTGTACCGGTAAACAGGTAAAAAGTATTGTATGAGGCAAACAACCCTGACACAGATTAAAAGGAATCTTGGTACAAGTTTTATAAGACAATTTGTTTGCGGAGTCGTGCAACCGGAATGTTCATGTGTTCGCGGTATTTTGTGACCGTTCTTCGTGCAATATGGTAACCCTTCTTGGCCAGAAGTTCAACCAGGCGCTGATCTGAGAGGGGTTTTGCTTTGTTTTCGGCCTCGATGATGTGTTGAATGAGCGACCGGATTTCTTTATTAGACACCTCTTCACCGCTTTCGGTGGCCAAGCCTTCTGAGAAAAAGTATTTCAGTTCATAAACACCCCATTCGGTTTGGACATACTTATTAGAGACTACCCGGCTGACAGTGGAAATATCCATTTCAATTTGTTGGGCAATGTCTTTTAGGATCATGGGTTTTAGGTGTCCCTCGCCAAACTTAAAAAAGTCTTCTTGTAGCAATACGATGGCTTGCATGACCTTCAACATGGTTTGACGTCGTTGATTAAGGGAATTGATAAACCAACGTGCCGATTCAATTTTTGATTTAAGAAACTTTCGGGTTTCGTTGTCCTCGGTTCTTTTTTTGTCTTTATACCCCCCTGTTTTTTTGCGGGAAGCCAAGGTTTCCCACATCTGGCGGTATCCCCTTGAAATACGCAGTTGCGGCAGATTCTTGCCATTAAGTGAAATGACAATTTCCCCGTCGGTGTACTCCACCATAAAATCGGGGGTGATGTAATTTTCAGAAGGACGGAATAGACCTTCGCCAGGTTTGGGATTCAGACGTTTGATTAGATCATAAGCGTCTTTAAGTTCAGACTCATCTATGTCTAAGCGGCGCATGATGATATCAAAGTGTTTCATGGCAAATTGTTGATAACACTTCCGTAACATCTGAATAGCGGCTTCTAATCCCGGTTCATCATTGGGCATTACATAGAGTTGAACCAGAAGGCACTCGCGGAGGTCTCTGGCGGCAATTCCGACGGGGTCGAATCGTTGGACTTTATATAGAACCGCTTCCACCTCTTCCTCGGTAGGCATAAGTCCGGAATTAAACATCACATCATCGGAAATGGCTTCGAGGGATCGTCGGAGATACCCATCTTCATCTATGGAGCCAATGATTTGTTCAGCAATCAGGTATTCCTTTCGGTCAAAATCTTGGTGTCCAATTTGTTCCAAGAGATGCTCTGAGAGGCTGGCAAAGTATTGCGCAGGCATTTCACCATAATCTTCTTCGGAACTACCTTCTACATTTGCCTTATAACCATACAATTCATCTGCCGGGTTTAAATATTCATCCCAGTCAAAGTCGTCGGTCACCGATTCGCCTTCGCCTTCGTTTTCTTCGTTTCGTTCTTCATTTTCCTCGTTTCGCGGCTCTTCGTCGTTCAACCCCTCCTCTAATAACGGATTAATTTCTATTTCTTGCTTAACACGCTGTTCTAAAGCCAACGTAGGCAATTGCAGCAGTTTAATATATTGAATCTGCTGGGGGGATAGTTTTTGCTGGAGTTTCTGCTGTTGGGTTAACCGTACTCTCGTCATGGTGGTCTTATGGGTCTATAAAGTCTTCTGTGCCAGTTCTAATCTGCGCATTTCCGCAGCCTGCTTAAAATGCTGATACCATATATCGCCATATTTCCGGACGAGTGGATCGGCAAGGTAATCTGATAAATAGATGCCGGTTTTTTTTCCGCAATTCCTACCCGGCGCACAAATTTCCCATTTCTCGTAATTTAATACTTCTTGCGTGCCGTATCTTCTTGCACGGATTGGATACAGATGGCAAGAAACGGGTTTGGGCCAGTCCACTTCCCCTTCTTGGTAGGCTTTTTGGATGGTGCATTTGGCGATTGGGCCTTCGTAGTACACAAAAACACATTCCGATCCATCTACACAAGTAGTGGCATATCGGTCCGGAACCACTTCTTCCCATACCCCTTCCCGTTGTATTACAGCACGGGCTTCGGGCCGGAGTCGTGGCTCTATGATGGGCAAAAGGTTTTGGAGAATACCACGTTCTTCGGGAAGTAAAGGCGCGCCTTCCTCGCCTTGTACACAACAAGCGCCCAAGCAGCCTCCCAAATCGCATGTAAAATGGGCTTCTGCAACTTCGTCGGAGATTAGAATGTCATCTACTACAAACATAATGCCTTTTTTTGCATGATAGCGAAAAACACGCCAAGATCAAAGTCTTTTTTCGCCTATTTGCCGGAAGGATTTGAAATGATAAAAAGACTTTACATATTTTTTATGGCATTGTTTTTTATTATTATAGAGACAATTAACCACTGCGCAGGCAAGGGTATTTCTCCGATATAAACTCATTTTTAATAATTGATGAATAAGTCAAATTCGGTATCAGCATTTTCAGAAAGCCCCGTTGAGCGGGACTTTGAGCGACAAATTCGGCCACAGTCGTTGGATGATTTTGTAGGACAGGATAAAATCAAACAAAACTTGCGGGTTTTTATAACAGCGGCGCTTCAGCGGAGTGAGGCACTGGATCATGTCCTACTTTCGGGGCCGCCGGGCTTGGGTAAAACCACATTGGCATCTATCATCGCGGCAGAACTGGGGGCACAAATAAAGGCGACCAGTGGGCCTGCCTTAGACAAAGCCGCCAGTATTGCTGGTCTGCTTACCAATTTGGAAGAAGGGGATGTGTTGTTCATAGATGAAATCCATCGCCTAAGTCCAGTTGTTGAAGAGTATTTGTACTCTGCAATGGAAGACTATCACATAGATATTTTGCTGGATTCCGGCCCAAGTGCCCGAAGTGTCCGGATTTCTCTACCGCCGTTTACACTGATTGGTGCGACGACACGAAAAGGATTGTTGACGGCTCCGTTACGGGCACGGTTTGGCATAGATTTTCGGTATGATTATTATGAAACATCTTTATTACAGGCCATTGTTACGAGGGCTGCACGGATTTTGAATGCGCCCATTACCGAGGAGGGGGCTTTCGAGATTGCGCGTCGAAGCCGTGGTACCCCACGAATTGCCAATCGTCTCCTTCGGCGTACCCGCGATTTTGCACAAGTGGAACATAATGGAACCATTACCACCGAAGTGGCACGTTTGGCGTTAGATGCGTTGGATGTTGATGATGCGGGTTTGGACGAGATGGATGCACGCATCTTGCTTTCATTGATGGAGAAATTTAACGGAGGGCCTGTGGGGCTTTCCACCATTGCGGTCGCCGTTGGTGAAGACTCCGGCACTTTGGAAGAGGTGTATGAGCCTTATCTGATCTTAGAAGGGTTTATGGCCCGAACCCCTCGTGGGAGGGTGGCCATGCCCCGTGCGTATGCCCATTTTGGGCTGACACCATTGCCCAAGCAGGCTGATATTTTTGGGACTTAGTGGTTCGGGCTTCCTAAATTCTTTGTATAGAAAAAAAGAGGGGACGTAAAACTTTTTTTGGGGTTTATACGTTGTAAGAAGATCTTCAAAACGAATGTATCATGAACCTTCAAACATTGATCCGGACAACCATGCAACTCACGCTCAGAACCGCCCTGTTGTTTGGGAGCATATTTACGCTTTCTGCTTGTCGTGATCAGGCGCAGTCACAACAATTTAAAGATGCCAAGCCGCAACAAGTGGAACAAACGAGTCGTGACCGTGCGTCACTGAACATTGATCAATCCCGCCAAACAGCCATTACGAATGCCGTAAAAGTGGTCTCTCCGGCGGTAGTGAGCATCAATGTAACAGAACTTCGAGAATACCGCGATCCGTTTTTTAACGATCCCTTCTTTTCACAGTTTTTCCGGGGCCGAACCGAACCGCAGTATCAGGAAGTTAAAAGCCTGGGTTCTGGTTTCTTGATTTCGCCGGATGGCTACATTGTGACCAATGACCATGTGGCAGGCAATGCGACCAAAATCACCATTGCTTTTCCGGATGGCTCCAAACGTGAAGCCCAGTTGGTGGGCACAGACCGCATTACGGACTTGGCTTTGCTAAAGGTGGAAACCGACAAAGCCTTACCCTATTTGTCCTTTGCAAACTCGGATGAGGTAATGGTAGGAGAATGGGTGATTGCCTTTGGAAATCCCTTCGGGCTGTTTGAGGCTACACAACCAACGGTGACTGTCGGGGTGGTGAGTGGGGTGAATCGGAATTTGGGGCCTACACAAGGCCACTCTTATAAAGGGATGATCCAAACCGATGCTTCGATCAACTCTGGGAACTCTGGAGGGCCTTTAATGAATGCAATAGGGCAGGTGATTGGGGTGAATACCGTTATTTATACCCAATCTGGCGGCTCGGTAGGGGTGGGATTTGCTGTTCCGGCAAACAAAGTACAGGAAGTTGTCGGACAACTTAAAAAACGAGGATCTGTTGCAAGAGATGTATATACGGGACTTCAGGTCCAAGACATGAATCCATACGTAGCCCAGCAATATGGTATTCCCAGCCTGATTTTAGTAAAGGGCGTTCAACGAAATTCACCAGCTGCAAAAGCCGGTTTCCAGTCAAATGACGTGATTCTAAACATCAACGGAGAAAAAGTAACCAATCAGGAAGAAGCAGGACTACAATTGGCCGGCTACCGTGCGGGCGAGAAAATCACGGTTACAGTATGGCGTGAAGGCCGCGAAGTAACCCTTAGCATGACACTGGGCCGCCAACAAAGCCAAGGGGCTATGTAAAGGACTCTTAGGCTAAGCGTTGTACAAAAAGACATTGTTTGTACAAAAAGGACATTGAGAGACCTACAATGTCCTTTTGTCGTTCAGATCGTTTTAGCCGTTCGTGGTGTGTAACATCAAATGGCCAAACATATCTTGGTAGTCCACCATAGAAGCTTCAATGACTTTATGCGCTTCTTCTCTGCCGTATTGTTTGGCAATATGCACATGCACTTCTTGTCCCGGGACCAATTTATAGGTCGTGAAATAGTGGACCAATCGGTTTACGAGCATGGTAGGCAAGTCTTCGAGGTCCCGGCAATTGGCCCAAACTTCGTCATTGTCTAAAACGGCAATGATTTTATCGTCGGCCTCTCCATTATCTACCATCTGTAAGCCCCCTACGACCCGTGCATGGAGCAGAATTTCCGATTTATTGATAGGACGCTCCGAGATGACGCAAATATCGAGCGGATCACCATCGCCATGAGTGGCATCTGGCGCCAGATTGCTGACACGTGTTCCGCAATACGTGCGTGGGATGAAGCCATATAACGTCGGTGGAAGAGAAGAAGTCCGTTGTGGGCGATCTACTTTTAGATACCCTGTATTTTTATCCACTTCATATTTGATGAGATCGAAAGGGGTTATTTCTATATAAGCCTGCACAACATCCGGTGCGTTTTTCCCAGCCTCTAACCCGTGCCATGGGTGTGGCCGCCATAGGTGATAATTTTTTTGCGACATTGGTTCTCTCGAAAAAGTAAAAACAAGGTACAAAATAGGAAGCAGCGACGGCAGTTTGTATTAACGGGATTATTCTTTGCTAAAACCTATCTGAAAGAAGGGCGATTGCCTTATTGCTTAACACTGTTCTTGCTCTTAACCGCATTTTATTCGCTATAGAAGCCAATATTTCCGATCTTATCAAGATCAACAATTATGTTGAGTCCCAACCCCAACCCTTACCCTTATGGAAATTATCACCTCAACTACTGGTTTTGCTGAGGAAGCATCGCTTATGGATAAGATGGATGCTCTTAAAGTTTTGGAACCCGACGTGGACGCCTTTATGCAACTCCACTTACAAAAAAGGCGGCTTTGGTTTTCGTCGGACTTTCTTCCGGCAGACGAAAAAGCTGTTGATCCTGAGAATGATACATTTTATAACCGCTTGCGTGAACGTGCACGGTCTTTAGGAGATGCTGCGCGTGTCTCGTTAATTGTTAACCTTTTGACGGAAGAAGGTTTGCCACACTTCCACCGCCTCATCTCCACCTATCTCGGCGACGAGAGTGTTTGGGGACGCTGGAACAACCTCTGGACTGCTGAAGAAGACCGACACGGCGCAATTCTCCGAGATTATATGCGCGATTCCCGGATTGTAAATTGGGGTGTTGTAGAGTATATGCAATATGCTTATCAGGAGGCAGGCTTTAATCCAGACTGGGACAAAGACCCATATCGGGTTTTTGTTTATACATCGCTTCAGGAACGGGCCACACAATATGCTCACCGAAATACGGCAAAATATGTGGGAGAAGATGAGCCTGTTTTCCAGAACATTGCAAAAAATATTGCAGCCGATGAAGCCAAGCATTTTCAATTTTATAGAAATGTATTTAAAAAAATATTAGAAATAGATCCCAATCGTGCACTCCAATCGGCTTTAGCGATTATGCCTAGCATTGATATGCCTGGGTATCGAATGCCAAATTTTAAGGATATGGCTGATGTGATTCGGCGCGTGGGGATTTATACACCGTGGGACTACAAGGAGATTGTAGAAGAGGCGATGTCTTTTTGGAAAATTGATCGCCTCACGGGACTGAGCGAAGCCGGACGGAAAGCACAGGACAAAATCATGGGTATTCCAAAACGACTTCAACAAATTGCCGAATATATTGAACGGAGGACGGTCAGTAAAACGTTTTCGTTTGATTTTATTTATGGCCGCCTAATCGCTTTTGAGTAAGCACTATGAACCCCAAATATTGGAAAGGCTCCACACATGGAGCCTTTTTTTATAGTGCTCACTTTATACAAACTGTTCCACTGCGGGAGCAATGATTTTGGCACGGTTCAGGGCGCTTTTCTCTAATTCCATTTGCATTAGAAACCGGTTTTGCAATGGTGCTTCGAGCATTTGAACGGCATCCTCCCAGACCTGATTCCGCCAATGGGTAACAAACCGTGAGATCAGCCATTCATCCATCGGCCCCATGATGGCGTCCACAACAGCGGTCCATTCGTCCTGTTCGGCTAATATGTCTGACTGGACAGCATTAATGGTTTCAGCAATGATCGTATTCACCAAGTCGTAGTCTTCGCGTCGGGCAAGTCGCCATGAAGTATTCTGATTGGCCCACTCGCCATCCATTAACTCGACTAATGTAAGCGCAAGATCGTAATTGATATGGGCATTGACGCCCAAGAGCAGGTCGCGTACTGCAAGCGTTTGCGGAAGATGGGTGTGTTGATGGGCAAGATACCAAGCGGCAGGGCTTTCACGTGGATTTCGTTCAAAAGCCTCCAATGCTTCGAAGTAATACTCGGCAAATCTGGTCAAGAGTCGTGAGACCCATGTCGCATCCTGAAATCTGTTATTATCCAACGCTGTTAGCATGTTTTGGGTCATCATTGAATAACAGCGTAAGAAGGTGACACGACGATCTTCCGTGTCGTCCCAAAGCGCGATCAGATTTTGCATCCGATCCGTTACAAGGTAGTTCATGGTTTTGTGTTACGGTAAGGAAATGTTTACTTAGAAAAGTATTTATTAATGGTTTATGAAATATTCTTCAAGGCTTGTTGATAAACTTCGTCGAAGAGGTAGGAGAGTTTTGGATGTGCGTCTCGGCATCCATTCACCACACGGTGTGCCCAGTCTAAGTATGCAAGCCGACGTTCTGGGGACCATCCGGCGGGAGGGTGTTCCAAAATATCACGGATATTGCAGATCTTATCGGCCATTTTGAGGCACTTGGCCTTTTGCGAGCGATGTGGGGCGTGTTCTACCTGAAGGGTTTTTCGGATTTCTTTGGGCAATGATTTGTCATCGGTCAGTTCGCGCACCAATTCCGCAACTTCGGTTCCAAAGTGGTCTAACAATTCCTCGAAATTGGTTTCGGTGTCTTCTACGGTATCATGAAGAATAGCGGCCATCAGGAGAATCGGATCGTCTAAGCCTGCTTCTACGGCAAGTACCGAGGCAACAGCAATGGGGTGGTTGATGTAAGGGGAAGCTGTTACATCTTTACGGCGTTGATGGCGGTGCTTTTCTGCTGCAAAGGAAAGAGCACGAAAAATAGAAGCGTTATCCATAGATGTATAGGAAATGTGAATGGGCTAAAAAAGAATATACGGTAAAAGATTTGGGAGGGGGTAAAAGCAGCGGGATGCCGATGAAAAACCCGTGTTTCTTTCATACGTTTTGCCAGCCAACTCAGGGCCTGTCGTCCAGTTCGGCGCGGATTTGGTCTTCGGCGAGTTGTGCCATTTCTTCGGGTGTTTTTCCTTTCGGCTCGATGGGTTTCAGGGTTTTCCAAGAAAGTTTCTGGAAACTCCGGAATGGGAAGGATTTATAACTATCGAGTTTGCCTGTTCCATTGATTGCCACTGGCACCACAAGTGCACTGGGAGCCTTTTTCATTAAAGCGCCCAATCCTCCTGCCGAAAACCGCTTCATGCCTTTAAGCGAACGGGTACCTTCTGGGAAAATACAAGCAGAAAAATTGGATTCTTCGATCATTTTGGCCAAGCGAACAATTTCTGTAATGGCCTGCCGCGAGTCTTTGCGGTCAATGAGTGCAGCTCCGCTTTTTTGTAGGTTATATGAAATACTGGGAATCCCTTTTGCCAATTCTTTTTTCGAAACGAATACCGGAAAATTTGCCCGCAAGTACCAAATCATGCCGATAATATCAAACATACTTTGGTGATTGGCTACAAAAATAACCGGACGATCTGTGGGCGTTGCTTGAATTCGGCTAAAAGATAGCCGCGTCCCCAATAGGTATAAGCCGTGTAACAGGAAAAAATTTAAGACATGCACCACCCGTTGATGTGCCCGTTGGCCAAATAGATGATATGCAAACATCTGCAAAGGGTGGAAAATGAGTAGCGCGAGAAGAAACCAAAGTCCGTATAGGACACTTAAGGGATAATCCAATAACCGCTTCATACAAGCAAAATATCTAAAAAGGCTTGGTGATTGTATGCTAAAATGAGACCATAAGATACGACCAAAGTACGGGATGGCCTGCGAACATCCCATAAATCCACTTCGTATTACCCAAGGCGTTTAATATTTGCCATCAAATGCAAGTTACACTAATTCATTATGAAACTGTTACCTATCAATGAAGTAGGCGTTATTATCTATGGACAACAAAAAAGTCCCTTATCTGTTAGCTTATGATTATTCATTTTGTCGTGCACTGCTTCAGGATAACTGGGCGATCGGTGGTAGGTCTCTATTTCCTTTTTAGCCCTTTGCTGCTGATTGCGCAAGCCGATGACAGCCAATTTTGGTCTAAGGCGGTATTTGCCACAAATATAGGCGCGAAATCAAAAGTTGGACTTGACTATGAGACGAGGTTTAAAGAACAAGGATCCGTTTTGGATGCGCACTATTTAACAGGGTCTTATGGGTATAGAATTAAAAAATGGATTGAAACCGGAGCTGATTTTCGGTACAAAAAGGGTTTGGGAGAGACAAGTATGCGTGCATCTTTCCAAGTGGCGTTACAAAAACGGGTACAAAGTATCCGGTACAAAGCAACCGCTAAAACCCTCTATGAATGGTATTTAACACCCGAAGACACTTCGGCAGAGTGGACGTTTAGGCCCGGTGCGGAATTAAAATGGTACACGGGACCGGTGCGGTGGACAACAGAAGTGGAGCCGCTTTGGCTAATGGAGAATGCTGCGTTATCCATTAAGCGGGTTCGTTGGAAAACCGGATTTGAGGTTCGGATTTCGCGGATCATTGCCCTTGAGACCTTTTATATAGCGCAATGGCGTTACAAAAAAAATGACACACCCTACACCCACATTGGCGGGATCGGGCTTGGTATCGGACAATAATTCTGGGCTACAGTCTGTGCTAAGGACTTTTCTTCCCATAACGCTTCGAGACTTAGATGCGGTCTCACTTCAAAACCGCGTGGATACCAAGTTTCTGATTCCCTCCTCGGCATTGCCCGATGTACTGGGCCGTATCCAGCAAGATTACGGTGTTTTGGAGATTGGGAAAAACCGAATTTTTCCATACGTGTCCTGTTATTTCGATACGCCTGATTTGCAATTTTACCACCATCATCATAATGGCCGCCCCAATCGGCTTAAGATTCGTTTACGTCAGTACGTACTTTCTGATTTGTTTTATTTTGAGGTGAAGCAAAAAAGATTTAGTACGAGGACCGAAAAAATACGCCTAAAGCGCGAGGATTTGTCCACAAAACTGAAACGTGCTGAAGAAGCATTGATTCAAGATACCTTTTCCCTGAACCATGAAATCCATCCACAACTTACGACGCGCTTTGATCGGATCACCTTGGCAGGAAGTCAACACGAGGAGCGCGTTACGATAGATACCGGATTGCTTTTTTTGCGAAATGGGGCATCTGTTCAATTGTCTGAAATCGTTATTGTAGAAGTTAAGCAACCCCGAAACAACCTCCACACCCCCATTCGGCAGGTGCTTAGGCAATTGAGCGCTTCTCCAAAATCGTTTTCGAAATATGCGATTGGGATGGCTCTTACGACTCCCACACTTCGCCAAAATGCTTTTAAGCCTGTTTTCCTAAACCTGAAACGATTCTATGATGGAAGAGCTTTTTAAAATCCATACACCTGATTTGTCCATGTTCCTTGCCCGCGCATTACTCAATGCGGCTTCTATTTTTATTATTGTTCGTTTAATCTATTATCCAAGGCACAAAAATAAAGATTTTGTGTTCACTTTTTTTCTCTTTAATGCTGCCAATTTTATTATTTGTTTGTTTCTAAGTACTTCAAAATTTGAGATGGGGTTTGCTTTTGGCTTGTTTGCCATATTCTCCATTATCCGCTACCGAACAGTAACGGTTCACATCCGGGAAATGGGTTATTTTTTTGTTGCGGTTGCATTGGCAATGATGAATGCACTGGCGGCGATAGACATGTTGTTGTTGTTTGGGAATGGATTGCTTTTAGGGCTGGTTTGGACCTTAGACCGTCAGGATAAACTTATGCACGAAAGTTATCAGGTCATTTTATATGAACGTATTGACCTGATTTCGCCGGAAAAACGCGCCGAACTCTTGGCAGATTTGAAGGTGCGTACTGGTATCGATTACCACAGGGTAGAGGTTGAACGGATAGATTTTTTCCGAGATACCGTTCGTCTCCGTGCGCATTATTTTACCCAGCGGGTGGAAGGGGCCAGAGAGGCTTCGGGAGGGGATGATTAAGTAGCCTTCTATCAAAATTTGGCGATCAAACCAAACCTTATTCCACATTGGCCCATGTTCTGCTGTATCTTATGAGTGAAACCTGCCTTTTTCGGTTCATAACAGAAGGAGGAACATGAATCTGTCCGAAATAAAATTAGATGCCATTCAGGTGCGGGTCTTGGCTTCATTAATTGAAAAAGCCCGAACAACCCCGCAGAATTATCCGCTCAGCCTGAATTCTTTGGTTGCGGCATGTAACCAAAAAACAAGCCGAAACCCCGTCATGCAGTTAGACGAGCGCTCGGTGTATGCGGCCATCGAAGCGTTACAACACAAGCGCTTGGTGCAATTAGACTCGGCCTCCGGAAGGGTAAATAAATATCGCCAGAGCCTGAACCGCGTTATAGACCTTGATCCTCAGGAGTTGTGCATTTTGGCCGTACTTATGCTACGTGGAGAACAAACCTTGGGAGAAATCAAAGGAAATGCTACACCCATGTTCCATTTCGAATCGCTGGAACAAGCCGAAAAAGCCTTAAATCGTCTGATTGCATGTGAAGAACCGTTAGTGGTTCAATTGCCAAAAAGGCCCGGTCGAAAGGAGGCCCGGTTTTTACATTTGATGGCCGGAATGCCAGACCTATCGGAATACGAAAAGGCTGACCATGTTTCACCATCTATGGGGTTAGACGCCGACCGAATAGATAAATTAGAGGCAGAGGTCTCGGAACTGCGGCAGGAACTGAACGCCTTAAAAGCTGCTTTGGGCGTATAACCGTTCTTTAAATCTTTAATGCAATTATATGCCCACGTCCTATATTGCCCCCGATGTACATGGTCATTTTGGCCGGTTTGGTGGCGCTTTTGTTCCGGAAATCTTGTATCCGGTTTTGGCAGACTTGAAAGTTGCTTATGCAACTGCGCAGAACGATCCCGCATTTATAGAGATGTATCACTCCTTATTGCGTGAATATGTTGGACGTCCTACGGCACTTACGTTTGCACCCCGTTTAACAGAAAGAATGGGTGGGCCGCGTATCTATTTAAAGCGTGAAGACCTTTGCCATACAGGTGCGCATAAAATTAACAATGCGATAGGTCAAATTTTGCTTGCCCGAAGAATGGGTAAAACCCGCATTATTGCCGAAACAGGCGCTGGGCAACACGGGGTCGCTACTGCTACCGTTTGTGCACGGTTTGGGATGACGTGTGTGGTGTATATGGGCGCAGAAGACATCGAACGACAAAATCTTAATGTTCAACGAATGCGCTTGCTTGGGGCTGAAGTGCGCCCGGCCACTTCCGGAAGCCAAACCCTGAAAGATGCCACCAATGAAGCGATCCGAGACTGGGTGAGCAATCCACACGACACCTTTTATATCATTGGATCCGTAGTGGGGCCACATCCATACCCCATGATGGTGCGGGATTTTCACCGTGTGATTGGCGAGGAAACCCGAAAACAACTGTTGGCAGTGGAAGGACGCGAAACGCCGGATGCCTTGGTGGCCTGTGTGGGGGGGGGATCAAATGCGATGGGGCTTTTTTTTCCATTTATCAATGAAGAAAAAGTACGTATTTTTGGTGCCGAAGCGGCGGGTGAAGGGCTGGAAGGTCGGACTGCTGCAACATTAACTTTAGGGGAGCCGGGGGTGCTGCATGGCGCCATGAGTTTATTGCTCCAAGACGATCAAGGGCAAGTAGAACTGGCTCATTCCATTTCTGCCGGCTTGGATTATCCGGGCGTCGGGCCAGAACATGCTTATCTAAAAGACTTAGGAAGGGTTCAATATTATCCCATTACGGACGCTGAGGCCATTGCAGGGGTACGGCTCCTCGCTGAAACAGAGGGCATCATTCCGGCACTCGAAACCGCGCACGCCATTGCATTGCTTCCAAAAATCACCGATACCATGCACCACGACGAATTGTTGGTGTTGTGCTGCTCTGGCCGTGGAGACAAAGACATGGGTACAATTTCACAATATCTCTAAATGGACAATGCGATAAAACAACCACCTATTATTATATCTGAGGGGTGTCCATAAATGATTTTGGATCATTAATAGCCATTTTCTCGGATCAAA
>ERZ761602.1487-NODE-1487-length-42203-cov-7.203924_pt1 | contig 42203 bp, 34 predicted proteins | sample MGYA00512165_ERZ761602 | MGnify/ENA primary metagenome ERZ761602 (study PRJEB28899, sample SAMN02445085) | bioreactor sludge metagenome | biome: EBPR sludge; isolation source: Thorneside wastewater treatment plant | place: Australia: Brisbane, Thorneside...
GGGCGACGCGCTAGCGTCGGGGCCCCTGGGTCGGGATTGGCCTCGGGCCGGGCGGGGCGCCCCCCCCTTGACCCCAGCCCAAGAAAAGACAGAAACTAGGTGAATGCTGGCCCTGCTCCTCGTGCTTGCGACGCCCCCGACTTGGACGGGCACGACCCTGAAGGCTCCCGGTGCCCTACCCGGATGGGTCGCGGCCTTTGGCCCCCAGGCAGCCGTTACCGCGACATCCGATGGAGGCAAGCCGATCCTGGCCCATGCAACCTATGGTGAAGGTCGAGTCCTGGCCCTGGGTCACGGAGCACTCTTCGGAAATCCGACCAACGCCGACTTTGTTCGACAAGCCCTTGAGTGGCTCGCTCCGGGCAAGCGGATCGTGGGCCACTTAGGGACAGGAGTCCCCGAGCCGCTGGGCAAAGGTGGCTTCACCTGGGTCCCACTCCAGCCAGACTCGATTGGCGAAGCCTCCAAGAACGTCGACATCATCGTGCTCGACATGGGGGCTCTGGACCGAAATCTGGACCAGGTCGCACCCCTTCAAGAGGTGATCAAGTCCGGAAAGGGACTGTTCGTCATGGGATGCGCGTGGGGCTGGCAACAACTAAATCCCGGCAAGTCACTGAATAAAGAGTTCTCTGCCAACCGGCTCTTGGAACCCATGGGGCTCTTGCTCACCGAGGGCATGATCGACGGACAAAATGGTGGATTTAAGCTGGAAGCCCCGACCGAGCTGCACCACGGGGAAAGAGCGGCGACCAAACTGCTGACTCGGCGGGCTCTCACTCCCGAGGAAGCCAAGACAACCACCCGCACTCTGAGTTCCATTCTTCACGGGATCAGCCCCGAAGCCAACTTCTACCGGGTGCTGACCCATGGCCTCAAGGCAGTTCCGCCGGCGGTTCCAACCCGCGAGAAGCCCGTGCGGATCACCCAAGTCGCCGAACGATTGGCGATGCAAGAATTCGACCGCGACTGGCGCGGCCTGGCTCCCTCCAAGGTGAAGGCACATCCCGCCAGCGCCGACTTTCCGGGCGCGGTTCCCGGTGAAGCACCGCGCGACACCGTGACGATCTCCACCGGCGGGGGCAAGCGTCGATGGTGGAGCACTGGCCGATACGCGCCTCCCGGAGAGCTGGTCACGGTGGAGCTTCCGGCCGGTTGGAACCCAAAGCAAGTTCGAGTTAGAATCGGCGGTCACAGCGACGCCAACTGGCACCACGACTCCTGGGAGCGATTCCCCAGCATCGACCTCGAACGCCCCGCGACCGGGCCAGTGACCCAGATCGCCAGCCCCTTTGGCGGCATGGTCTATCTCGTCTCCGATCAGAATCTGCCCTCCGGGCGGGCGACGATCCGTGGATCGGTCGCGGCTCCTGTCTTCTTCCTAGGAAAAACCACGCCCGAAGAATGGAGGACCCTCCGCAATGCTCCCGCTCCCTGGGGAGAATTGGTCGGGAAGAATTCGGCCATCTCGGTACCTTCCTCGGTTCTCAGAAATCTGGCCGACGCCAAAGCCGTGGCCCAGTATTGGGATGAGGTCGTCCAGGTCTGCGCCCGGTTCTATTCCGCTCCGGTCGAGACCGCGGACGAACGCTACCAGGTCGACCGGCAGATCAGCGCCGGATACATGCACGCGGGCTACCCGATCATGACGGGCGACGACGTCAGCGAGGTCTTTGTGAACCTGGATATCCTCCGCGGAAAGTCGGGCGGTCCGCTTTGGGGCTTCTATCACGAGGTCGGCCACAACTTCCAAGTTCAGGCGTGGACCTGGGACGGCTGGTGGGAAACCACAAACAACCTCTATTCGCTCTACGCAGCCGAGTTCTTCAACGGAACCGGCGTGACGGCCCACCCGGCGATGGCCCCGGCCGAGATCCAGAAGCGGGTCGATCAGGTGGTTGCCGCGAAGGGTAGCAAGCGGATCTATGACGCGGACCCCTGGACAGGCCTGACCTTGCTCGCCCTTATTCAACGGGAGTTTGGGTGGGAAGTTTTCACCCGGCTCTTCTTGGGCTACACCTCGGGCCACGAGATCCGGACCGAGCAACAGCGGCAAGACCAACTTGTCCTGCGACTCTCGCGGCTGGTCACCCGCGACCTCGCGCCTTATTTCGCCGCATGGGGCGTGCCTATCTCCGACTCGGTGCGAGAGCAAACGAAGTCGATGTCCGCCTGGTGGCCTCGCGATTGGCCGACCAACAGGTCTTAAAAGAGGACTTATCGGTCCTATTTCTGGTGTTGAGGCTTCTTGGGTTCCGGTCGGAGTGGGGCTGGGCCCGAAGGGTCCTGCCGGAGAGCCACGATCGTCTGAACCTTCTCCCGAACTTCGAGTTGGAGATTGACGACCATGCCCACTGGGTCGCGATCCCCAAGCGGTGCTAATGCGCCCTCTGCAACGGCAAGGGTCTGGGTCGCAAGGTTCGCCCAGGGTCCTGCCATCGGTTCGATAATCAGAGACTCTCCAGACCGTCCCGCCACGCGGCCCCGGACGGGCGCGGCGATCAACTCGGCCACTCCCGACTTCCCTTCCGAACTGAACCAGGCGAGCCCGCCCGCCTCTTTCCCCATCTCCGCGCCCTTGGCGTAGAGGGCAAGCGGTCCAACGGAGAACCATTGGCTCTCCCCTTCCCCGACAGGGTTTGCGACGGGTCCAGCAAAGGGTCGAGGTTCTTGGCGGTCGAGCTTGAGGCTGGATCCAGCCTCGCCGAGAGCCACAGATGGCACGCGCTCGTCGCCCTTTTCTTCGATCCGGAGGCTGATCACCACTGCGTCACGGAACCCCGCATTGGGATCCAGATTGGCGGTCAGGAGCAGCCGCCCCCCTCCGTCATTGGTCCCGCCAAACTGCCGAGATTTCGGCTTCGATTCGCTCAGCTCTTGGATGCGGTAGTCCCGTTCCAACTCGATCCGCACCCGCGCCAAGCCATTCCCCCGCGAAGACTGCCCGAGGTAGAGATACCGCGCGCCATTGAGGTCTCTCAGAGAGGCGAGACGCAGCGGCCAGGCCGGATTTTGGTCGATGAGGACATCACTCCCTTGACCTCCAGAGATCTCTGCCTTTTGCAGCCCAACCCAAAGGTCCGAACTCAGCTCGCCATCGGCCAAAGTTAAGAAAACTGGGACCGAAAGACCCGGATCGACCGGCTTGGTTGTTACCCTGGCTCCCCCCGAACCCGCGACGGGATCCTTTCCACTAAACGTCGTGTCGCGGAATGGCGAGGCGGAGTTGGTGTTTCCTCCGCATCCGAGCCCCGCGACGAGGGCCGCTACGCAAGCAAAGAGAATCCGCTTCATTGGGTTTACCGCACGTTGAAATACTTGGCTTCTGGGTGGTGGACCACGATGGCGCTTGTCGATTGTTCGGGAGAGAGCATGAACTCATCCGTCATCTCGACCCCGATATCTTGGGGATGCAAAAGCTCAAAAAGCTTCTGCTGATCTTCCAAGTTCGGGCAGGCCGGATACCCAAACGAGTAGCGCGCGCCGTGATACTTCGCACTAAAGAGTAGACGCGTCTCGTCTGGCTCCTGGTCATCGATCTTCAGCTCTTTGCGCATTTGGAGGTGCCAATACTCAGCCAGAGCCTCGGCCGTCTCGACCCCCATTCCGTGGGTGTAGAGGTACTCCTGGAAGTCGCTCCCGGCGAAAAGTCCCCGCTCGTACTCGCTGATCTCGGTTCCGACCGTCACCAGGCTGAAGCCAACGACGTCGGGCCCCTCTTCTTGCGTCCGGAAAAAGTCGGAAAGACAAAGCCGCCTCCCCTCGCGCTGCCTCGGGAAAGTGAACCGCAGGCGCTCCTTCTCTCCCGATTCGTCCCAAATGATCAGGTCATTGCCCTCACTGTTGGCCCAGAAGTAACCCCACTTCACCCGCGGCCTCAGGCGCCGCGCGAGGTCTCGCTTGAGCCGGTCGAAAATCGGGCGGACATTCTCCTCTAGCCAGGCATTGAACTCCGGATTCGACATCGCCGGATCCTTCTTGAACTGCCATTGCCCGCGCCAGAGGGCCACCGGATTGATGTATTTATAGATCTCGAAAAGGTCAAATTTCTCGAATTTCCTTGCGCCATAGAAGGGCAAGACCGGGGGTTCGACTCCGCGGGCAACGTCGCTCAGAGTTCCATCCCAAACGTAAAGGGCCGGATCCACCTCGCCCACGCGGTGACTGCTGACCCGCTGATAGGGGGCGTCTTCCTCTTCCTTTGCGAGGACCGCAGTCGGGGCCGAGATTTGGTCGGTGCAGAGTTCTCCCATCAGCCGCAACCCCTCGAAGGCGTCTTGGGCATAGAAGACGTTGCCTTGGTAGATCGCCCTGAGATCTTCCTCCACGTACCCGCGGGTAAGCGCGGCTCCGCCGAGGATCACCGGGGTCCCGTGCTCGCCCCGGTTGTTCATCTCGATGAGGTTATCGCGCATGATCAGCGTGCTCTTAACGAGGAGCCCGCTCAGCCCGATCACTTGGCACTGGTGCTCACGGCACTTTTCAAGAATGGTGTTGATCGGTTGCTTGATCCCGATATTGACAACCCGATAGCCGTTGTTGCTCAGGATGATATCGACGAGATTCTTTCCGATATCATGGACATCTCCCGCGACGGTGGCGAGGAGGATCGATCCTTTTTCCGATCCCTCGACCCTCTCCATCAGGGGTTCCAGGCGTCGCACCGCCGCCTTCATCACCTCGGCGCTCTGGAGGACGAAGGGGAGTTGCATCTTCCCCGCTCCAAAGAGTTCGCCGACGGTCTTCATTCCATCCAGCAGGATGTCGTTGATGATCGCGAGTGGCTCGTAGGTCTGCAGCGCCTCGTCGATGTTTGCTTCGAGGTTCTTCTTGATCCCGTCGATGATGTGCTTTTTGAGCTTCTCTTCAACGGTCAAACCCGCAAACGGGTTTGCCCCCGTGTCCGCCGCTTTGACGTTCTCAAAGCGAGCCATCAGTTCGATCAGCGGATCATAGGTACAAACCCGTTCTTCGGTCACTTCTTCAGTTTTTCCTGCAGTTCGGGCAGCGCTTGGTAGAGGTCCGCCACAAGTCCGAGGTCCGCGATCTCAAAGATCGGCGCATCTGGATCGGTGTTGATCGCGACGATGATTTTGCTATCTTTGATGCCCGCCATATGCTGGGTTGAGCCCGAAACACCGGCCGCAATGTAGAGGTCCGGCGCGACGATCTTGCCCGTTTGACCAACTTGGAGTTCATTCGGTGCAATCCCGCTATCGACCGCGGCCCGGGTGGCTCCGGCCGCCCCTCCAACTGCGTCAGCAAATCCTCCGATGACCCGCTCAAACGTGTCCGCGTCCTTGAGCGGTCTTCCGCCCGAGATGATCACCTTGGCCTGAGTCAGATCGGGCCGGGCCCCACCTCGGCTACTCACCGACACTCGGGTGACGGCACTCGTGCCGGGCAAGTTCAGGTTATCGGCCGCCACTTCGGCTCCCGGAGCGGGCTTAGAAAATCCGCTTGGGCGGAAGGTGAGTACGATCGGATTTCCGTCCACCGCCACGGTCTCGATGAGGCTACCGGCGACGATGGGCCGCTTGAATTGGCTCGGACCCTCCGCCGCAATGACATCGGTGACCATCGGCGCATCTAGGTGACCGGCCAAGCGGGCCAGCGCGTCCTTGCTTCGCATCGCCGAGACACTGGCCAGATGCGAGTATCCACCGGCGAGCCCGGCGACAGCGCTGGCGATGGCATCGCTCGGAGGAAGCTCCGTCCAGCCGGTGGCGAGAACCTTTTCGGCCCCGATACCGGGTGCGGCCTGGCCGGTCAAGAGCAGGACATCAAACGGTAGGCCCAGAGCCCCGGCAAAGCCGGCTCCGCCCAAAGCGTCGGTCGGATCAAAGGCGACCAGAAGAAGGCGGCTCATGCTCCCACCCCGCGGCTACTCAATTCGTTCATCAGTTCTTCCACGCTGGCAACCTTTTTGCCGGCCGCCCGAGCGGGAACAGACTCCACCTTGACCGAGCGAACCCGGGTCCCGCCGGGGGTGACCGGTGCGCGTCGGTCGATCGGCTTGCTGCGGGCCTTGACGATCCCCGCGATCCCGATGTAGCGAGGTTCGTTGAGGCGGAGATCGGTGGTAATCACCGCCGGAAGTGGGAGTTCCAAGGTTTCTTCTCCCGTATCCGTCTCTCGACTCACGGTGGCTTTTCCGCCCGAAAACTGTACGTTGCAAGCAAAAGTGGCCTGGGGCCAGCCCAGCCGTGCCGCGAGCATCTGGCCGACTTGGTTGTTATCACCATCGGTGGCCTGCTTGCCCATGAGGATCACGTCTGGAGACTCCGACCGCACGACGGCCTCGAGCTCTTTGCTGAGCGAACTCGGGTCATAGGCCTGATCGGTCTCGACCAAGATCGCTCGGTCGGCCCCCATGGCCAGCGCCTTCTGGAGCTGCTCGGTGCATTCCGACCCGCCGATCGTGACCGCTACGATCTCAATCGATGGGTCCTTTTCCTTTTGCCGAACGGCCTCCTCGATGGCGATCTCATCGAACGGGTTGACGTCGAACTTGACATTAGTGGTGTCGATGCCCGAGCCATCGGCGAGAGGTCCCACCTTTGCATAAGGATCGATCACGCGCTTCACCGCGACTAGGATCTTCATAGCCAAAAAGTGGCTCCAGCACCCTTGCTGAAGCCACTTGTAAGGATACTAGATGCCCCTAGCGGGTTGCCGGGGCTTCGGCCATCCCGGCGATCCGCAAGCCGACGAAGGAGTTGGCCTGGAGCACCTTGATGCTCCGGATCCGGTTTGCGCCGGGCTGGCGGCTTGCCGGGCCGGTAGGCTCGACGATAAATGCGCTGATTCCTCTTTCTCGCCATGTCCGGAAAGTCGGGACCGCGTCGCGCTCGGCCCGGACGTCGTAGCCATATTGGATCTCTCGGCGGGTCACACGTCCGTCATCGGTCGTAATTTCCAGCGTCGCGACACGGTCGCCGAGCTCCATCGGAGCCGCCGTAACCACTGCCATCGCGACCCGCGGCAACGGCTTATCCAGGGTCAAGAGGGCCTCGACCGGTTGGGCCGCACGATCCCGAACCAAAACGCTCTGGAGCGGAATATCCATCGAGGTCAGCATGTGCGGTCCGACTCGGATCTTTCGTCGTTGGGCTTCGCCCGCTCCAAAGGCGGTCCCTTCGATGGGCCGGGTCGGCACTGGGCCACCGTAAAATGCCCTCTGGAGGGCTTCGTACGTGTCGTAACCAATCTGGCCAGGGAGGTCCTTGCGTCCGCTCCAGGCATATTCTCCCGCCAAGATATAAGCAGCAAACTGATCAAATTCGCGGAGCATGTTGGACTCGTTACTCTCATATCCAGCCCAGGTGCTTTGGAGGACGCCGGTCCCGGCGTCGATGGCCGCGTGGATGAATCCATAAACATTCCCGGGCCGGTTCCAAGTCGTCGCGATGGGGATGTGCCCCTCTCGCTTGAAGAGGTCCAGAGACGTGTAGATCTTCGGGTTGGGGTCGTCCTTGTAATGCCAGTCTCCGATGAGAGTGCCATCCGGGAGGGCGTCGCGTCGGGCCTTGGCATCGGCGGGAGTGTGCCCGTGGGCGGCGTCGGGGGCCTCACCAGGAGCGAGCAACTTATCGCCCCAAACCATCATCTTGACGTCGTGCTTCTTGGCCAATTGACCAAGCCACTGAACGTGGGGCACCCACAGATCGGTGACGAGTTTTGGATCATTGGGCCAGCCGCGCATGTCCACCTCATCCAGCCCAAAGTGGAACGTATCCGGATTGAGCAGCTGGTCGGCCTCGGCCCACAGAGCGCCGAGAACCTCGCGGGTCCGTGGCTTTCGCGGGTCGATGGAAAACAGGACTTCGGGGTTGAAGGCGAGATCGCGATTCTTGCCATTGTTGAAGATCCAGCCCATGTGCCCAAAGCTCTGGATCAGAGGCACCGGGTTGATCCCCGCAGCTCGGTAGAGGGCGAAAAGTCGACGCAAGTCCTCTCGGGTCATGAACTGATCCGTCTTGATTCCGGGCAAACTCCTCCAGTCGGTCCGCTCGCACTGGAGGACGACCTGGTTGAACTTCGCCGGGGCAAGAACGTTCTCCAACAACCGCGTCTGGAACGCAAGGGCCTCGGGACCGACGAACATGTGAACACCCCGGTAGGTCAGGCTTGGCCAGTCGTCGATCGTGCCCTGAGGTACCTGAAACTGTCCACGGTTGGGCCTGGCAAGCTGGATCAAACTCTGGACGCCGTGGCGTAGACCTTGAGCATCCTGACCAATGACCCGCACAAGTCCGGGCTTCGATTCGATTCGATACCCTTCTTTCGCGAGGTTGATGTTATCGACAACGAACTCAACTTTTCCAGTGCCAAATGTTCCGCCTGACCACCGTCTCGCCAGCCCTGTTCGGAAGAGCTGGACGAGCTCCTTCGGCCCCGTGATCTCCCCTGGCAGCGGGAGCTCGGCCGCAGCCATGGTGCTCTTCTTCGGCTGTGGAATCAGGGGCAGAGGCGCGACGGGTCCGGCGATGATGTCGGCTTGACTCTTGAGGTCCACCCGGACCAGAGGCGCTGCGCTCTGGGGGCTCGGCTCCCACTTCATGGTCACCTTCCCTGTCGCCGGTTGCCCCTTGCTCGCGGGGAGCTGGAGGGCGCCGATCCAGATCGTCTCCCGGCGCTCGCGGGTCAGGCGTGGGTCGTTGATCCCAAACGGAGATCGACTATGCGTCAGCGTCAGGCGTCCGGCTGGACCCTGCAGGGTGATCGACGCCGGACCTTGACCCCGGAAGTGAGGGTAGCGCGGAGCTTGAGGTCCGGTCGTGTCTCGCCACAACGCCGCCTCGGGGGTCAATTCCGTCTTCTGAGGATCGAAAACTGGGGCCCATAGATTGCCAAAGGTCTTCTCCACGAAGACATCCCCTTCTCCATTCCAGTCAAACCGGTAGTCGATCGTGAGCTCGTTCCCCTTCAGCCGGTACTCGATCTGCCCCGTGGCGTTCTTTTCGACCGCGACAAAGGTCACGCGGATGCTGCCATCAGGTCGCTTCTCGATCTGCTGATCGGTCCAGCTTGAGCTCAAGAGGCCTTGCCATTCCCCTCGAAAATACTGGTACATGGACCCCCGCAAAATGGGAATCCCTTGAACCGTCCAGCGAAGCCCGGAGCGGTTGATGTAGTCAAATTCGGCCTGGGGCTGCAGGGCCGTGACCAAAAGCGCGGTGGAGAGCATCATTTCTAGTATGTTCAATCGACGTGTTGACGCCTTTTCTGCTTTATACTAATGGGAATGCGGAACCGTGCCGGATGGATCGTCGGCCTGTCGATGTTGACGGGCGCAGGGTGGGCTCAGGTGGACTACCCCGAAGCCACGTGGTACCCGGCGGCGAGCGTCAACTTTGCCACCAGCAATCGCCCGAGTAGCTACCCGATCACCCACGTCGTGATCCACATCATGGAGGGTTACTACAACGGATCGATCTCGTGGTTCCAAAATCCGGCCTCGCGCGTCAGCGCTCACTATCTCATCCGAAGCACCGATGGGGCCGTCGCCCAAATGGTCAGAGAAAAGGATTTGGCCTATCACGCCGGCGTGAGCTTCTACAATCAACAAGCGGTCGGGATTGAGCATGAAGGATTTAGCAGCAATCCTGCACTTTGGTACACCGACGCCCAGTATGCGTCGAGCGCTCGGCTCACTCGGTATCTGACCGCAAAGTTTAACATTCCTCGCACCCGCACCAACATTATTGGGCATAACGAGACAGGAAGGGCCACCAGTTGCCCCGGTCCTTGGGACTGGACCAAGTACATGGCGATGGTCCGCAATAGTGCCGCTTTGGTCGGATCATCCGTACCCATTTATATTCAACCTAATGCGACGTTCCAGGTCACGCTGACCTTTCTCAACCAAGGCGACGATAACTGGGCCGGAACAGGGAGCGATCCCTGCCGCCTCGGGACGGTGGGAGCCTCGCCCTATTGGGTGAGCGGCGAGTGGGTCAGTGATCAGATCGTTGGCGGGCCGACGACGACCACCATCCCCAATGCGAATGGGACGTTCACTTTCAATATGCGCGCCCCGGCAAGCAATGGCACGTACACCCAAGACTTCCAGCTTCGGCGAGGGAGCATCGGCCCATTTGGCCCCATCGTTCCCATCACGTTTAGGGTAGGACCCACGGAGAAGATCATCGACAATACGGATCCTGGATTCAGCGTCACGGGAACCTGGAGCACGAGCACCAGCGGAACCGGCCGCATCGGGGCCGACTTCCGCAACCGCGCCGTCACTCCTAAGTCGGAGGCGACCGCGACCTGGGCACTCGACGCCCCGGCCGAAGGGTTCTATGACATTTATGCGAACTGGGTCAGTGGCACCAATCGCCAAAGAAACGCCCTCTTTGAGCTCGTCGACCGCCGCGAGAACATCCCCGTTTTTGTGGATATGACGCAGAACGGCGGGACCTGGAACAAACTCGGCCGGATCTATCTGCGCCAAGGCGGCGGACGCGTCCACCTTCGCTCGTTCGGGAACACCTCTGGTCAGGTCATCGCCGACGCGATCAAGATCGAAGGACCGTATCCGGGACTGTAAGTGTGTCGCCGTACGTCTCCCGAGTCGCGTAATAGTAAGGCGTCTCGCTCTCAAACTCCGCCGCGCAGGTGTCCACCATCTTGTAGGCGCCTTGCTCGTCGAAGTGGCTGATCTGAGTAAGGACCGCCATCCAGAGCCGTACTTTGGGATCGAGGGCATCGTAAGTCTGCCAGAACCGGTCCACTTCCCCGCTGATCTCGGGATTTGCGCTCACCGAGGCGGCAAAGTCGGCCATCGCCGCCTCGAAGCTCTCGGGGCTCACGTCCCCGCTCTCCTTGAGTCGGGCTCCGATGGCGGCGGTTTCGTGCTGGATCAAGGCAAGCTTGTTTCGCATTTCGGCGAGGTCGCGCTTGAATTCTCTGGGGATGCCAACCAAGGATTCGATGACCGAAGCCGAGAAGCCGTTTTGGAGCGCCAGATAGATGGCGGCCGAAATGGCTTGATGGTCTTCGACCAGGGATTCCAGCTGCGTAAGAATCTTCTCTAGTTCGACTAAGGTCAACATGTGGTTGAGGAACCAGGGATCGACCCGGCACAGGCGGCTCACTTCGGGCACGGTCATGCCCCGGCGCAAGCCTTCGGCGATCGCCCAGAGCCGCTCATCGGTCGGCTGCTTGATCGCTTTGTGCAGGGCCTCGTTCGGCATGAGTTGGAACTTCTCGTGCCTGAGGTCCTTTTGCTTGACCTCCAGTCCCCGGATCGCCTTCATCAGTGCGCTCGGGAAGTTCCGGTCCATCGCCATCACCTCGCCGGTCGCCTTCATTTGGGTGAAAAGGGTGCGGTCGCCTCCGGTGAACTTATCAAACGGCCATCGCGGAATCTTGACCACGCAGTAGTCGAGAGCCGGTTCGAAACATGCCTTGGTCGTGCCCGTGACCCGGTTCTGAATCTCGTCGAGGGTCTTCCCAACCGCGATCTTGGCGCTGACCTGGGCGATCGGGTAACCCGTCGCCTTGCTCGCCAGAGCGCTGGATCGGGAGACCCGGGGGTTGACCTCGATGACGTAGTAGTCGAAGCTGTCGGGGTTCACAGCAAGCTGAACGTTACACCCACCCTCGATCCCCAAAGAGCGGATGATCTTGAGCGAGGCCGTCCGAAGCATGTGGTACTCGATATCGCTGAGGGTCTGGCTAGGTGCGACCACGATCGAGTCGCCGGTGTGGACCCCCATCGGGTCGAAATTCTCCATGTTGCAGATCGTGATGCAGTTGCCCTTGCTGTCCCGCATCACCTCATACTCGACCTCCTTCCAGCCGAGGAGCGAGCGCTCGACCATGATCTGACTGCGCATCGAGAGCTGGAGGCCCTTGGTCCCAATCTCGAGGAGTTCCTCCCGTGAGTTGGCGATTCCGCCCCCAGTCCCGCCGAGGGTATAGGCCGGTCGGACGATGCAGGGATAGGGCACCCGGTCCAAAACCGCCTCAAGTTGCTCGGGCGACTCGATGATCCAGCTTTCGGGCACTGGCTCTTTGATCTCTCGCATCAGGCGACGGAATTCCTCGCGGTCTTCGGCTTTCTGAATCGCCTCCAGCGGAGTACCCAAGAGCTTCACGTTGTACTTAGCGAGGATCCCAAGATTGTGCAACTGAGTCGCCAAGTTGAGCCCTGTTTGTCCCCCGAGGGTTGGAAGCAGACCATCCGGCTTTTCGCGCTGAATGACCCGCTCACAGAATTCCGGCGTCAACGGCTCGATGTAGACCGCGTCGGCGGTTTCCTCGTCGGTCATGATCGTGGCCGGATTGCTGTTGATCAAGACCACCCGATAGCCCTCCTCGCGGAGGCTCTTGCAAGCCTGGGTTCCGGCGTAGTCGAACTCGGCGGCCTGACCGATCACAATCGGGCCGGAACCAATGACGAGGATCGTCTTCATTAAAGGTTCATTTTGACTTACTTGGAAAAGGAATGCCGGGCCACTACCCTGCGGCCCTCCGCCCTCAGTTCAAGTTTGTCACTTTTCTGTGGAAGGATCGACGCCGTCCCGCCTCTCAGGCTCAACTCCGTTTCTCCGTCTCGGTGAAGCCAGAAGAGTCGATATCCCGCTTCGCGCGGTTGCTTGACGTGGATCCGGACCGCCCGCCCGGCGGGATCTTCACCTTGCTTGAGTTCGCGAAATCGGACCGCCTCCTTGGGTTTCCGGTTGTCGATCAACATCCAAGGCTCTCGAAGGGCCTGCTGATAGGCCAGGGTGATTGAGGGTTGATCCAACACACTGTAGTTGTTCTTCTGTCGTCCCTCAATCGCCCACTTCGTTGCATCCATGCTCAACCAGCAGATTCCCTTGACGCTCGGATAGATCAGCGGCAAGCCGTAGTACATCTCTCGGAGCCGCTCGATGGCGAAGTCGTTTCGAAACTTACGGTCCAGGCTGCTCATGTGGCTGCTGGCATATTCGCAGATCAAGATCGGGTGACGGGCACCATAGAGCTCATCGACGTGCCGGACCCCATCCAGCGGGTGCCGCCAGCTCCCATCGCGCTTGGGGTCGTTGTCATAGAAGGGAACGCTGTAGACATTCACCCCCACCCAATCGACATACTCTCCCCCTGGATAGTAGTCCTCGATGTGGCGCTCGGGGATCTCAAAAACGCACCAGACCATCGCCACATTCGGGGCCTCTTCGCGCATCACTCGAGTGACGATGCGCCATTTCTCGATGTAGAGTTTGGGGTCCCCGCTATAGCGAACCCAATCCCCATTCATCTCGCTGGCAAAGCGCAAGAAGATCGGCACTCCGGCCTGACCGCAAGCCCGGGCGAAGCTGCGTAGCCACTCATCATCCTGGACTTTTTCAAGGTATTTGGGTTCCCACGCGATCTGGGGCAGCGCTCCATTCTCCTTGCAATCTCGGACGAATTCGGCGGGAAAAGGCTGGTCGTAGCGGAGGTAGATGAAGGCCATCTGGTGCTGGATCCCGGTCCAACGGTTGAAGACCCCAAGATCGCGGCGCACTTTGCCGTTGGATTCCGTGTAGGTCTCGGTGATCTGGGCCTCGTTGTCGATAAAGGCTCCGGAGAGAAGTCCGGCGGCGGGTTCATGTTTGGCGAGAGGACGCTTCGGCGGCTCCTCATCGGGGACGAAAGCCCGGAGCCAGGTCTCGTACCGCTGGCTCCACCGGCGGTATTGAAAGGCCATGTTGTCGTCGCCTTTCTTGAAGAGGATCTCGGCCCCGAGGGCATAGGCCTTTCGGGCATCCTCGAAGTTGCCGACTCGGACCGCCTCTTCGGCCCAGATCCGGTGGTCGGCGGCGGATTGGGAGTCCGTGGCGACCTTGCGCAGATAAGCCTCTCGGTCGACTCGGAGGGCGACGACCTTTGGCCGGGTGGCGTCATAGACCCCCAAAACCCCCGCCAATACTGCGAGCCCGCTGGCAACCAAGACGAAACCTTTCACCATCTTTGGCGGCAAGGGTACCAACAAAGAACGAGGCTCCGGGTTTCCTCGACGGCAACCCGAAGCCTCGTTGTCAGTTAGCGAGCGAGCTTATTCGTCGCCGGTCAGGTCGAAGTTGTTCGACAAGACGATGTAGTCGAAGATCGTAACGGTGTCGTCGCCGTCCAAGTCCGCGAACGCATTCCCGGTGAAGCTCGGATCCGAAACGACGAGGTCAAACGCGGCCGAGAGATCGATGTAGTCAAAGATCGTGACTGCGTTGTCGCCGTCGACATCCCCGTTCAGCATTGCGAAGTTCGCATCCGAGACGGTTTGGCTTCCGTCGACGCTGATCCGCTTGCCGAGGAAGTGTCGAGTCTTGACTCGAACCGACGCGTAGTCCGGGTTGTTGGGCACCGAGTAGTTGCCTTCGGCATCCAGACCGGCGGTCACGGTCGGTAGAGCGTTGCCGTTGATGTCCGATGGCTCCAGCGTCACCGAGCGCGGGTAAGTCCCAACGTAATCGGTCAGCTCGACTCGTCCGGAAAGGACCGGAGCCAGCGTTCCTTCGACTCGCAATCCATCCACCAGGATGAAGAGCGGATGGTCCGCCGGGCGCGGGGAAGCAGCCGGGTCGAACATGCCGACCATCGGATAGCCGTTGGTGAAGGCAGAGTCCGTGTAGGTCAGGATCGACAGGGGACCGGTGGAGGCGCCATCGGTGCGTTCCATCACAACCTTCACGTCGCCACCAATTCGCTCCATGGTGACCTTGACCCATTGTCGACCGGGAGTTCCGGCAATCGGGAATCCCGCGGCGGTCGTGAAGTAACTCGAATAGTGAACGTTGGTGTTGTTGTGGATGCCGGTCCCGGTCGCCACCCAACCGCCATTCGGGGCCAACTGCTCAAGCAAGCCGTTATAGAGTCGGTAGTCGCGAGTCGAAGATCCGTCGCCGGTGTACTGGAAGAAGTAGCCCGAGCCACCATCTCCCTGCATGAATCCGGGACCGCCGTTGTGCTCGATCCCCAGACCGCCCAATTGCGTCGAGGTGGCACCACTGGTGACCTCGTACCAAATGTAGCAGCTGAGCTTGTAGTCACCTTGAAGTCGGGCGAGTTTCGGGATGACCTGAACGGCCTCAACCGATCGAGTCTCTGCCAGGTCCTCGTTCACCCGGATGTATAGGCCTTTGGTCGTGGCTTGGCCAGGCGCGGGCGGAATCGTTCGTCCCGGATCGGCACCGGTATAGGTCAGCCCGTCGTAGGGCCAGGCCACTCCGTAGTCGAAGGCAAACTCCACTTTCGAGTCCACCGGAACGCTGGGAAGGGCGGTCGTCGCGTTGCGCTTTTTGACCAAGTAGTTCGCCGATGAATCGGTCTCAAAATCGTCTTGGAACACCACCTGCGCCATCGCAGAGGCCCCGATCAGTGCGGCTGCCACCGCAGAAAACCATCGAAGTGATCGCATTTGTCTCCTCTTGTCGGGCCGGTCGAACAAGCATCATTGCCGTTGACCGCGCCCCGAACTTTAACACTCTAGCCCAAAAACAGAAAAGTTTGGCCCGCATTTTTGCGAGCATTCTCATCGAACCCGTGAAGAATCACGGGATTTGAATTGCCAGGGGTAACATCCCCCCGCCAATGGACCCTTTCTCGGACGAGAGGCATGAACTTACCGGTAGCTTGATCTCGATGGAATTTGGTCCCGCTGGCCGAATCCAGCAGCTCTGGGCCTCCGATCCTGCCCTGCCCGACGAGGGAGAGGACTTCCAGTTCGTACTCCCCCCTTTGAGCTTTGGAGAGGAGGCGGCCGAGGACCTCTACCCCGGGACCGTTCTGATCAGCGCCCGCACCAGTCCCGAGGAGCCCTGGATCAGCAGCCGCAACGGCCCTTTGACCCGATACAGCGCCGACTCCACCGAAGACGAGGATGACGACCTGATCATGGACTTCGGAAGCGAGTCGATCAGCATCGAGTACGACTTTCCTTTTCTTCCCGAACTAGAAGCCACCGGGAAGTTCTATGAGATCGCCGGCCAGATCCCCCAGATTGCCTGGGATCTGCACATCAAGAACCGAGGTCGCAAGGTCATCGAGATCGGCGAGCTCGGCTTCCCCTTGCCCTTCAACAACTTCTATGATGGGTTCGGCTGGACCGATGAACAGCTCCAGCGGCTCTGGACGGGGAGACTCTATGTCCACAAGTTCATCGGCGGAGCGGCGAGCTGGATCCTTGCCCAGCGGATGACCGCCGAAGCCCCTTCTCTCCTGGTCTTCCCCGGAGACACCACCAGTTGGGAGTTCTTCAGCCATGTCCCCAGTTCGCTGAACACTCCCCACCAGTGGGAGGGCATCCCGGTCGTTTATGTCTATAGCCGCGCGCTGGTCGAGCGCGAAGGTTGGAAGGGATGGTGGAACCAGCACACCTCGCTCATTTTGGAACCCGGCGACAGCCGAACCTTCCATATGCGCTTTGCCCCCACCGAGCGCGACAAACAAGACGGCGTGAGTAGCACCCTAGTCGCCTGTGGCCGACCGAGCGTTCGTGTTCTGCCCGGCGCGGTGGCCCCCGCCGATGTCGGCATCGCAGTCGAAGTTCAGGGCGTGACCCCGACCAAGTTCTTTGTGAGCAAAGAGGCCCAGGTGGAAACCGACACCGACGAACAGGGCGGCTTCTGCTTCGTTAAGCCGAGCGAAAGCGGCCCCCTCATCGTCGGATTTGAAGATCAACTGAGTCGTCGCAGTCTGGTCCATCTGATGTTCACCGACCCGATCGAGAAACTCATCCGGAACCGGGCTAAGTGGATTGCCGACCATCAGGTTCACCAAGATCCAGAGACCTCACTGGATCGGGCGATTCTACTGGCCAATTATGAGAGCGGCGAGGTCGTCACCGACCCCGAAGAATACGCCGGAGCCAGCGGAATCGAGTGCAGCAGCGCCGACGCCCTCTTTCTGGCCGAAAAGAACACGATCTATCCCGACCGCCGAGAAATCCGGATTGTCGACGATTATATCGAGCACTTCCTGCTCGACGACGTACAAAACCCGGGTGACATGAGCGTCGGTTCGATGCTGGACCTGCCCAAGGGAGTCGGGATCTACGCCGGACGCCCCCTCACCTATCCCAACATCTTCAATCTCTATCACTCCATGTACAGGGTGGCGAGCACCTATGGCGAGACCCAGCACCGGCCCAAGGTCTATCTGAAGCGAGCCGCCGATACGGCCATCGCCATGTTCGAGTTTGGGTGGCTCAACTACGTCCGCACCGTCGGGATCCTGGGCTACGCCCGTCTCTACGACATCCTCGAAGACCTGAAGCGGGAGCGGATGAACGACGAAGCCGCCCGCCTGGAACGCCATGTCCGGCACAAAGCCGAGGAAATGGTCAAGCAGGCTTATCCCTATGCCGGAGAATCCGTGCTCGATACCAGCGGATTCGAAGAGGTCCACGCCGCCGCCGTCTTCCTCGAAAACGACGAACATCTTGAGCGCACTCTCCGGTGTGCCTATGCGGCCCGCTCGCTGGCCCCAAGTTGGTGGTGGTACGGCAGCGACAAGCGAAGCTGGGACGGAGCGGACTCCACTCCGCTGAAGGCGCTCATCGACCGCGGCGAAGCCTGTCTCGCCCACACGACGATCCCCAACTCAAGCCTTTTCTTTGAGCAACTTCGGCGGGATTATCTGGCGATTCCCGACGCTTATATGCGGCTTGCCTTTGGCGGGATGCTCGGCCCGTGGGCTTTGGTCCGCAGCGACGGCGCGGCCAGCATGTGCTACTGCCCCGATCTCAGCAGCCGTCACCATGGCTATAACCCTTATACCGGCGCCAGCGGCCTCGGCTATTTCCACTATCTCCGAACGGTGGCCGCGTATGTTCTTCCCAATCGCAGCGCCGGGGCATTCAGCTTTGGTTGCCACTTCGACCAAGACGAGACCCGGTATGTCGTGCGGCCCTGGGACGGAGTCGGCAAGCGCGTCGTGCTCCGTCAGATCGAAGCCGAATTCGAGCTCGGCTTTGGCCGGATCGAGGAGCTGACGCTTGACCACCGCAAACGATGGGCCGAGTTGCAAGTCGAAAACCCGAGCGATAAAAATGTTCGTTCCTTCCTTAAGGTTCGGGGGCTGTGGGGATCCGTGCTCCAGGTTCAAAACCGCAACGTCGAAGTCCAGCGCGGGGTGGCCACGGCCACCATCGACCTTCCAGCGGGTAAAACCGTGAGTCTCTCGATCAAGGTAGTCCGATGAATATTCCTCAATGGTGGCTAGTGCTGAGCGGAGTCTTCTTCGCGCTTTCTATCCTGCTCGTCTTTGGCCTCCTGATCGCCCTCTTCTTCTTGATTGGCGCCATCAAGGAGATCGGCCAGAAGGTCTCCGCCCTCACCAGCCGGGTTGAATCGATGACCGCCCAGGTTGAAGAGCTGGTCGAAACCGTCCAAGTGACCACCCGAGGCGTCGGCCAGAGGGCGGTCTCGATCAGCGATTCCGCGGCCCTGATCTCCCGAGGGCTGGCCCAGAAGACCGACATCATCGCAACCGGATTCTTGGTGCTGAACGTCTTGCGTCGGATTCTCGCCGCGCGGCGCCGCTAGAAGCGTTCGTCATCAAGGCAGTCGTTCACAAAGTTCAGGATCCCTCGCGACTGCGTCGCCGGTCGCCGCTTCGCAAAGTTTAGGACCCGGTCGAGAGACTTGGGCAGGAGCCCAGATAGTCGCCGGATTTCCGCGCGATGGTCTTCGGTAAAGCCACCTTTTGCGTTTGCTTTCAGAAACTTCTTCAGCTGATCTTGAACTTTGGTGGATGTGATCGGAGTTGTCGCCGGGACCGCGTTTCGGAGGAGTTGGTCGACAAGATCCTCGGAAGAAGCCGCGCGACTGGAGCCAAAGATGTTGAAGATCGTCCCCCCGCCAGAACTGTAGTACTCAAGGTCGAGAGCCTGCTCCCCGAAGGTCCGCAGGTCCTTACGGAACGTGATCCATCCCTGCCCCTCGGCCTTTGGAAGCCGGGCGATCGCGCGGTCGTTCTTGCGACCCACGACCGCGGCCCAGGTCCATTCGGCTTGCGACATCCCAGCCGTCGAGTCGCCGTTTTCTTGGGTGAAAACCTCGAACCAACGGGTGCGCCCCATCTGCAGAATCTGCTCGTCGGTAAAGTCTTGACTCTGGGCGACCAGCACGGCGCAAAAGATGCTCGCAAACATGCGGTGATTATCCCCACAAATCAGGCCGAAAATTGTCGATATGAAGGGCAAAGTTTCGATCATCCTGGGTATCGGCGTTTTCTTGCTGGGCGTTTCCCCTGGCCTCTTCGCCAAACCACGCACGACCAGCGGGCCAAAGCCGAGCGTCACCGGAACCATCCTGGGTGAGCCGTTTGGAGCTCCGTTTGCCCGTCTCAAGAAGATGCAACCGGCAGAAGCCAAACTCTCGGGCAAAGTCACAGATCGAGCCCAGAGCTACGAAATTGCGTTCCACGTTGAGAACGAGTTCGTGCCCGATAACGAGATCTCAATCTGGTTCAACTTAGAGGTCAATCAACCCATCGAAGGTCTAAACCTGAACTGGAAAGCCACGAAGTTCGGTACCGAGGAACATCGGCTCCAATCGTTCCCCGTGAAGAGACCGGCCAGCGTAGGCCGGGGCATCACAACGGTCTTCGTCCGCCGCGAAGTCCGCGGCAAATCGAAAATGGAGAGCTATAGCGATCAGATCTCGGCCACGATCAAGCTCGGCAACATCAAGAATGGTCGCATCCCAGGAAAGATCGTGCTGCGCCTGCCCGGTCGTGACGGAGCGATTCAGGGCAGCTTTCTGGCCCAAGTCACCAAGTAAACTCATGGCGTGATCGAAAGCCCGTTTTTGCATGCTCTCTCCCAGCGAGTCCTCGTCTTTGATGGCGCGATGGGAACCGAACTTCAGCGGGCTGATCTCGATCGCTCGGCCTTTATCTTGGACCCGAATGCGAACCTGCCGACCAAGGCGCGAGCTGCGGCCGAGCGGCTGAATGGGGAGTATCTGGAAGGTTGCAACGAGATCCTCAACCTCACCCGCCCAGATGCAGTCCAGGCCGTCCACGAGAGCTACTTGGCGGTCGGCAGCGACCTGATCGAAACCAATACCTTTGGTTCAACCAGCGTCGTCCTCGGGGAGTACGACATCTCCGAACTCGACTACGAGATTTCGCTGGCTGCCGCCCAAATTGCTCGCCGGGCCTGCGACAAGTTTTCGACCCCTGAGAAGCCCCGATTCGTCTGCGGCGCTCTCGGCCCCGGCACCAAGCTGGTCTCGCTGGGACAGGTGAGCTGGGAGGAGTTGGTCCGAACCTACCGCGAGGGATTCCGCGGCCTTCTAGAAGGCGGGGCCGACGTCTTGCTCCTCGAGACCCTGCAAGATCTTCTCATGGTGAAGGCGGGTCTAGTCGCGGCCCGTGAGGCCATGGAGGTGACCGAGCGACGTGTCCCCATCATCGTCCAGGTGACGATCGAACAGATGGGCACAATGCTCCTCGGATCCGACCTCCTCGCCGCCGTCAACATGATCGAATGCTTCCCCGAAGTGGTGGCGATCGGGATGAACTGCGCCACCGGTCCGGTCGAAATGGCTCCCTATGTCCGTCAGCTTGGCCAAGTGAGTACCCGGCCCCTGAGCATCCAGCCCAACGCCGGACTACCAGTGATGGAAGGTGGCCGAGCCGTCTACAAACTCAGTCCGTCGGAATTGGCAGAGTTTCATGTTCGGTTTGCTGAGGAGCACGGAGTCGCGATCGCCGGTGGATGTTGTGGCACGACTCCTGCTCACCTGGAAGCTGTCGCCACGGCTGTCGGGGGCCGTCCCCACGCCAGCTCCGCTCACTGGATGCAGGTGCGACACCTCTACCCGGGATTCGATTTCCACCTCAATACTCGCGAGCGCGAGGCCGGGCTTAAGCTGGTCGGTTGTTCGTCGCTTTACCAATTTCAACCCTACGAGCAAGACAATAGCTTCTTGATTATCGGCGAAAAGACTAACGCCAACGGCAGCAAGGCCTTCCGCGAGATGCTTGCCGGCGAAAACTGGGAGGGTCTGACCGAACTCGCCCGCGAACTGGAGGGTGAAGGCTCTCACGTCCTAGATGTCTGTGTCGCCTACGTTGGCCGCGACGAGGTCCGCGACATGCAAGAGCTTCTTCGGCGCTATAACCAGCACATCACGGTCCCGCTCATGATCGACTCGACCGAGGTGCCGGTCGTGGAGGCCGCCCTGCAGATGGTCGCGGGCAAGCCGATCATCAACTCGATCAATTTTGAGGATGGCGAGGAGCGAACCCAGAAGGTTCTCGGACTCGCCCGAAAATACGGGGCTGGGGTCGTCGCGTTAACCATCGACGAAGATGGGATGGCCAAATCTCGTGAGAAGAAGTTCGCCATCGCCGAGCGCCTGATCGACCGGACCCGAGCCGCCGGCCTCCCCGACCACGACCTCTTCATCGATGCCCTGACCTTCACGCTGGGATCCGGCGATGAAGAGTTCCGCGAATCGGCCATCGAGACGATCGAGGCGATTCGCATGATCAAGGCTGCTTATCCCCGCGTGAATTCGACGCTCGGCGTGAGCAACGTGAGCTTCGGCCTGAAGCCGGCGGCCCGACACGTACTCAACTCGGTCTTCTTGCACCACGCCCGAGAGGCGGGTTTGACAAGCGCCATCGTGCACTTCAGCAAGATCCTGCCCGAGAGCCGCATCGACGGAGAGATCTGGAAGATCGCCGAAGACCTGGTCTTCGATCAGCGAGCCTTCGCGGTCGCGCAGTAGAAGCGGTCACGGTTGGCGCGGTGAGCGCGCAGCGATTGCAGTGCCACGACTTCAAGAGCCCAATTCGTGATGATACGGCACGGGCTCCTTGTGGGCGTCGTCGGTTTGATAGAGCTCACCGGTCTTTTCGGCGTGGACCACGGCTTGCAGGCTTGCGAGCGCCACCTCGACTTGCTTTTCTTCCGGTTCGATGGTGGTGAGAAACTTCTGCGAGGCGAGGCCCGGCCAAAAGGCGATGTTGACCCACCGCTGGTCGCGCAGTTTGCCCGCCAGTCGCAGCAATTCATAGCTGATCCCCGCGATCATCGGAACAAGGATAAAGAGTTCAAGCCCGATCCGGGCCAAGGCATCGAGGTACCAGGTTCCCGGCTGACCCGTGATCGGGTAGCGCGGTACGAAAGGTAACAGCAACAGCCCGACCAAGAAAACGATGACGGCAAAGCTGGTCCCACACCGAGGATGGAGCCGGGTCTGGAGTTTGCATTCCTCCATGCTGAGCGGTCGATCGTGTTCCCACGTGTTGATGGCCTTGTGCTCGGCCCCGTGATATTTGAAGACTTCTCGGATCGCGGCAAGACGGCTGATGCCCCACAGATAACCGAGGAAGATCACGATCTTGATGAGCTCAGCCAGGATATTCGTGAGAGTTCCCTTCTTGTCACCGGCTTGAACCCCTGTGAGCTGAGCCAAAAACTGCGGGATCGCGTTGAAGATCACAAAGCCGAGACCCAGTCCTACGACCATCGCGAGCACGATCTGCGCCTTCTGCCAGAATTCGTCCTTCTTCTTTTCCTGGGGAGAGCGCAGGTCCGGCACCTCTCCGGCTCCTTCTTCAGCACCCCCGGGCGATCCTGATCCATCACCCTCCCCGCCGAACTTAGGGTCAAGTTGAACCTGGCTGGCAAAATTCATCGCCTTGGTCCCGAGCGTCATTGCGTCCAGAATCGCGAACGTCCCACGCAAGAAGGGCAATTTGAGCCACCGCTGCCGACCGATCCAGGTCTTTTCAAGTGGCTCTGTGCGGACCACAATCTGGCCGTTTGGGGCGCGGCACGCGATCGCATAATAGTTCGGCGACCGCATCATCACGCCTTCGACGATCGCCTGTCCCCCAAAAGAGAGGTAATCGGATTTGGGCATCGACCGATAATAGCACCGATGCCCGTCCTAGGACTTTCCTCTGGTTTTCGCAAAAAACTAGATTCAACGAACAATTCGGCAACGCCAGCGTCTAAACTACTCGTACCTCATGGAGGTGAGATATGAAAGTCGGAACGTTACCGAACAATCTGCAACTCACTCAGGAGGAAGCCTTCGCGCTGTTGAGCTTGTGCATGACAAGCCCCAATAAGCTCGATGGATTATCCGAACAAGCACTCCAAAAGCTGGCAGCCTATTGCGCGCAATCATCTCCCGATCTTCTATCGGGCTCCAGCCTCGGGGTCTCTGAGTACGACCGGGTGGGATGAAAATCCCGCCCTTTTTATTTTTCTTCCCGACTCGCTTCTCGCAGGGCCTGAATCAGCTCGACCTGAATCGACGTCGCCGTCACATCGCTCCGCGTCCGCTCAAGGACCGCGCGTAACGCGTCGGTCGTGCGCCGCAGCCCACCCGTGAGCCCATCGGGGAAATCGAACCCGATCAGCGATTCATAAACGGCCTCCATGATCCCAAGTAGCCTTTCGGCTTCGGCCATGTTTCCCGAGCGGACCTCATCAAGGACATAGCGGCGGATCTCGCTCGCCGCCTCGCCCATGCCATGAAGGTAGCTTGCCGCCTGGACCTGCAACTGGTTTGCGGTTGGAACGGGTCGCCCGAGCGCCATCGCCAGCACGGCTGCGGCCTCGACCAACTCCTTTTCGGCATCTTGGAGGTACCCGGCATAGAGGATCTCGGGGCTGTCGTCGGCCGCCGAGCGCGCGTGGGCAGCCAGAGCTTTGGCCTCATCCAAAAGGCGCTGGGCTTCGTCAAACTGACGCCGGTGGCAAAACCGGATGCTCTTGCTTGCCGTTTGGATAAGCTTTCTCGCTTGACCCAGGGCCTCTTCTCGAGCCTGGTGGAGCCGATCCATCACGGGCCGAACTTCGGCCATTGCTTCGATCCAAGAATGTTCGTTGCTCATAGGACGCGCCTCCGGCGCAAACTCACAAAGTCATGATGCCCGATGATGATGTGGTCATGGAGCGGAATCTCGAGCGTCCGGCCTAACCCGGCCAGCTTGATCGTGATATCGATGTCTTCTTGGCTGGGTTCGGGGTCACCGCTCGGATGGTTGTGGACCACCACGATGCTCGCGGCTCCCTCTCGAATCGCCTCGCGGAAGACCTCCCTTGGGCCCACGACCGACATCCCCACCGTCCCGATGTGGATGGTCCGAATACCAATGATCCCGTTCTTGGAGTTCAAGAGCACAGCGCAGAAGTGTTCCCGGTTCTCATCGGCAAGATGGGCAAATAGGGCCGCGATGTCGTCGGGACCGTTGATGGTTTTCACCTGTCCTTTGGCACTCATGCCGCTCCGGCGGCCAAGCTCGATCGCCGCCAAAAGGCGCAGCGCCTGATACTCTTCCCCGCCGATCATCTGTTGGAGGTCGGCCGGTCCCAAGTTCCCGATCATATTGATGCCGTAGCGGCGCAACATCGCCCGGGCCAGGTCTTCTTCTTCGTCTCCAGGCGTTTTTGCGGGCGAGGCCATGACGGCCACCAGATCGACCGGTGAGGCAGACCGGATCCCCATCCTCACAATTCGATCTAGGGCGGTTTCCGGCGTCTCCAAAGTCCTCCCCTAGTCGCTGGCGACGATGTTCACGAGCTTGCCGGGGACCACGATCACCTTGCGGATCGTCTTGCCTTCGAGCAAGGCGGCGATCTTGGGAAGTCCCTTGGTCGTGGCTTCCAGAGTCGCCTGATCGGCGCCCGCCGCCGCCTCAAAGGTATCGCGGAGCTTGCCGTTGACCTGAACGGCGATGGTGACCTCACTGGCCTGGGCCAGCTTCGCGTCAAATCGCGGCCAATTGGCCCGGTAGGTAAAGCCCTCGCGCTTCAGCTCGTTGGTCCAGAGTTCGTCCGCGCTATGCGGCGCGGCTGGGGCCAGAACCAAAACGAGACTTTCGGCGGCCTCGCTGAGGGCCAGTTGCACATCTCTTCCCTCCGGGTTGGTCTTGAGCACCTCGGCCACTTCGTTCAAGAAGATCATCATCGCCGAGATGTAGGTGTTAAAGGCAAACTTCTCGATGTCCTCGCTCGCTTTTTTGATCAGCTGATGGGTGAGCTGACGGATCTTCCGCGCGGCTGGGGAGAGTTCGAGCTCTTGGATCTCGTGGGTCCACTCGAAGACATAGTTCGGCGCGACGTCGCTGACGAACTTGAAAACCCGATGCAGGAACCGCACGGCCCCCTGCATCCCCTCGTTGCTCCACTGGATCTCGGCATCAAAGGGGGCGACAAAGAGCTCATAAACGCGCAGCGCGTCGGCTCCGTATTGCTCAACCGCCTCGTCGGGGGTCACGACGTTGCCTTTCGATTTACTCATGCGAGCCCACCGCCACGTGACCTCGTCTTCCGGTAGCTGGGCGGCCTCTTCAAAGCTGATGAGGATTCCATCGTTCTGCTCCTCGATGCTGAGCTTCTCGCCCGGCTTCGGCTTGCGATAGGGGGTTCGTCCGAGCACTTGGCCCTGGTTCTCCAGCCGCTGGAACGGCTCCTTGCAGCTCACCAAGCCAAGGTCGTAGAACACCTTGGTCCAAAACCGGGCGTAGAGCAAGTGCATGACGGCGTGCTCGGCGCCCCCGACGTAACAATCGACCGGCATCCAATAGTCGGCCTTCTGCTTATTCCAGGCCTCCTCGAAGTTTTCGGGATCCAAAAACCGCAGGAAGTACCACGACGAACAAGCAAAGCCACCCATGGTGTCGGTCTCTCGCCTGGCCGGGCGACCGTCGTTATCGGCGATATTGACCCAGTCATGAATGCGGCTGAGAGGCGAAGAGCCATCGTCACTCGGCGCGTAGTTTTCCACCGCAGGCAGGGTCACCGGCAAGAGCGAGTCGAGTACGAGATGCTCTTCCCCATCCTGAGTGTGGATCACCGGGATCGGGCACCCCCAGTACCTTTGGCGAGAGATCAACCAGTCGCGGAGCTTGTAGTTGACCTTGCGTTCCCCGATCTCAAGCCCTTCCATCCACTCGCCGAGCACGCGCTGGGCCTCGCTGACCGTCAGATAGCTGTATTCCCCGCTATTGATCAGAATCCCGTCTTTGGTCTCAAAGGCCTTGTTCTGAGCGCGGAGAGCCTCAACCGTCCGGCTGAGAATCTTCCCATCCTGGTTGCTAAGGTCGTCGCTTCCCTCGCCGAGCATTGGGGCGATGACCGGCTTGATCTCGATGCCGAACTTCTGGGCGAAGTCAAAGTCGCGCTGGTCATGGCCGGGCACAGCCATGATCGCTCCGGTGCCGTAGCCCATAAGGACGTAGTCGGCCAGGTAGATCGGAACGTTTGCGCCATTGGCCGGATTCACAGCATAGGCACCGGTGAAGCATCCCGTCTTTTCTCGCTCGGCGTTTTGGCGGGTCGCTTCGTCAAAGCTCTTGGCATGCTCCTGATAGGCATCCATGGCCTGCGCGTGGGGTTCATCGACCAGCAGCTTGATCTGCTCCACCAGAGGATGCTCGGGGGCCATGACGCAGAAGGTCATGCCGAAGATCGTGTCGATCCGGGTGGTGAAGACGCGGAACTTGTGGCGGCTGACCGGGGCTTTGGGCTCTAGGTCGATATTGACCCCGGTGGTTTGCTCGATGGTGCGGGTGACACTCTCGGCCAGGTTGGCGATCGCGTCCATCCGGGCCTTGACCACCGGGTCCAATCCTGCGGCCGCCGCCCGAGTTCGCTCGGCCGAACCGGCGACATCGCTTCCTGGTTCGGGAACCACGATCGCCATCTCGAACTCAACCCCCTCGCTCCGGCCGATCCAATTGCGCTGTTGCTGCTTGATCCCTTCCGGCCAATCCAGTTCGTCGAGGTCATCCAAAAGGCGCTGAGCGTATTCGGTGATCTTGAAGAACCACTGGGGAATCAGCTTCTTTTCGACCAAGGCCCCGCTGCGCTCGGCGCGCCCCGCGATCACCTCTTCGTTGGCCAAGACCGTCTTGTCGATGGGGTCCCAGTTGACCTCCGCGTTGCGTCGGTAGGCGAGCCCTTTCTCATAGAGCTTCTTGAAGATCCACTGGGTCCATTTGTAATAGCTCGGGTCGCAGCTATAGAGCTCCTTGTTCCAGTCAAAACTCGTTCCGACGAGTTCCATCTGCCTTCTGTAGGTCGCGCCGTATTCCCTCACCATCGCATCGGGATTGCGTTGGCGCTTGATCGCCTCGTTCTCGGCCGGAAGGCCGAATGCGTCAAATCCCATCGGAAAGAGAACGTTGTGGCCCTGCATCACCTTCAGGCGGCAGAGGACGTCGGTGGGGATGTAGTTTCGACAGTGGCCGACGCTGAGACCGGCTCCGCTTGGATAGGGAAAGAAGACGAGGCCGTAAAACTTCGGCTTGCTCGCGTCTTCTTGGGTCCTAAACAGATCCGCCTGGCGCCATTTTTCGCGCCAGGCGGATTCAAAACTACTCGGCTCGTACCGGTCCGCCATCGGAAAGGTTGTACCCGTTGGGGCCTGTTTCTCGGTCGAGTTTAGGGATTATCGCCGTCGCCACCGCCGCCCCGTCGTCGGCCCATGCCGCCCCCAGGACCACCGCGTTCTCGCATATTGGCCACTCGCTCGGTCCAGCGCTTCAATTCTTCTTGATAAAGAGCATTGAAGGAAGCGGGAAGACTGCTCATGGTGACCATCCCCGAGCCGACCAATTCATAGCCTTCGAGGTCCCCGTTCATCTGGTAGTCCGTCGCCAGGAGCAAGGTGAGTTCGATCTCGGTCTCGCGGGCCATTCGGAACTTTTCGAACTTGCGGGAGGTGTTGCGAGCCCAGTCGGGGGCCGCGTCCTGGTTGCTGGCAAATACGGTATTGCGGGCGAGTTCACTGGCGTTCAAGAACGACTTTTCGCCCTCGGCGGTGATCCCCATCAGGGCTTCTTGAACCTCCACTTGGGCTCGAATTCGGGCCGTGGATGGGATTCCGCTACTCAGGACGACCGTGCGCTCATCGCCGACGCTCATGTTCGGGTTGAATCCCCCGAAGCCACCAGGGCCTCGGCCACGGCCGCCTGGAGGGCCACCGGCGACCACGACCGTGGTCTGGACGTTGGTGCCTCCACCATTCTGATTGGTGGTTCGTCGAGGTCCGGCAAAGTCATCGAACACGATGCGGTTGAGTTCGATCCGCTGGGCTTCACCGAGCATGCTCAGGGGAAGTCCTGCCTCACTCTGAAGAGCTTGCTTTTGGCTGCTCGTAAGAGTGCCGTAGAGCCGGAGCCACTCCCGATTCTCACCCAAGATCGAGTCCCGATCTCGGCGAGAAAACTCGGGGAAAAGCGCCCCAAAGGCGAGCGAGTCCAAGTCTGTTCGGCCCGGATAGAGCGGTGCATTCAGGGCAAAGCCAGCCCGCTCGTCGAGCGTGAGGTACCCCTTGGCTTCGAAGCTCTTGATCACCTGGGCCAACGCCGGACGGTCGGTGTGATTAGCCCTCGCAGCAGCCGGGTCTTGGGGCCTCATCACGATCCAGCCATCCTGGAACATGACGTTCATCGCGCCTTCTTGCTGAAGGGCTTGGACAAAAGCCTTGGTCGTGAGTCCTTCCGCAAACTGGTTGGCGAGGCCCATCAGTTGGTCGGGGACGGCCGCGATGACGGGTCGTTCGCCGTCCTTGCTGACCGCCTTGAACGAATCTCCGAGGAAGAGCGCGAGGGGCTCATTCAGGTGGGGTTCGGCGAGGTATTTCCGGAGGTCCGCGGGAGCGACGTTCTTCGATTCAGTCTCACTCGTGAATTCCACGCGACCGGCGCCGTCAGCCTGGATCATCCGCTGGACCGGACCGGTTGGGTTCGCCCCGGCGACGAGCTTGGCAAAGGCCGCACTTTCCGGCCGAAGGTCGATTGGCTGCTCATCCGGCAACACGAACTTGGGCGCGGGAGGATCGATGATGTTTCCGATGAAGCCAAATCCACTGGCCTGATTGACGCCATTGGAGTTGGCCGCGATGAACTGGAGCGTGAAGGTATCGCTGTCGCCATTGCGTCGGACCACGAGCATCGCGTAGGTGGTCGGTCCCGACGCGGCTTCACCGCGCTCTCCGCCCATCATCATGCCGCCGCCCATGCCGCCCATCCGGCCCATGGGACCCTGGAGCTGACCGCCCGCAGCCATGTCCGACATCAGCCGTTGGTCGGCCACCATTTGTTGGGCGTACCGTAGGCCGTTAGGGCCAAGGCGTCGCTGCATCGACGTCGGGGCCGAACTGAAGACCAGACGACCATTGGGCCGAATGCTTGCCAGCAGAGCGGGATCAATTTCTCCCGTCGCGAGCATCGTCGTGCGGGTTCCCGGCAGGTTGGAAGCCGTCTGGGCAAATCGCCGGCCCATTTCGCGCATCCCACCGCCGTTGCCGCGCTGAGCCTGCTCGATATTGCGGCCTAGTTCTGAGCTTGCATTCTGGATCTGCTCTTGGGTCAGCGGCTCGCGGCTAATGTCCTTGGTGGCCGCCACGATCACCCCGCGAAGAAGTTCCGCGCGTTGGGCTTCGCTGGCCCTCAGTTCGTCGCGGGCTTTGCTGGGTTCACGGACAAGGCGGAGTGTATTCTCACCCTCTTTCGCCCATTCGGCGTTCAGAGTCTCGGCGATCTTCTTCAGAATCTCGCTCGTGGACCAATCCCGAACGTAGAGCGTCAGCATTTCGTCCCGAATCGGCGTCCCGCACTTCAGGTCTAGGCCCGTGACCTGAGAAAGCTCTTCCATCGCCCGAGAAAGGCTCGTCGGTGCCATCTTTACGGTGACCTTCTTGCTCAGATCCATCCCGTGCGCCATCGGAAAAAGCACCGCCGATAGCGCTAAACACCACAACCCTCGATTGTTCATCATTTGCTTAAACAACGAATGATGTTTGAAGTTCGGTTCCTTTTCCTTATTGGAGGTTAAATATTAACCATGTTCTGGGAAACTGAAACACCAGGGCGGCTCGACCGCTTTCTGACGGAGAAGATTCCCGACCAAAGCCGATCGCGATTGGCCAAATTGATCGAAGAAGGAAAGGTCCTCGTCAACGGCCAGCCCGCCTCCAAGTCAGGACATCCTCTCCGGTCCGGTGATCGGGTGGACGTTCCCGACGATCTCGGCCTCCCTGTCCACGATCTCACCCCCGTTGCAATCCCGTTCGAGGTGGTTTTCGAAGATGAATCCATCTTGGTTGTCGATAAACCTCGTGGCTTGGCAACCCATCCGGCGGCCTCGCTCAAGGAGCCTTCGCTCGTCGAAGCCCTCTTGGCATCCTCGCGGTCGCTCAGCTCAGGTTCAGCAGAATGGCGACCGGGCATCGTCCACCGACTCGACAAGGATACGACCGGCCTGCTCATCGTCGCCAAAACCGACCAATCCCACCGCAAACTCGCCGAGCAAATCGCCCACCGCACCGCCAGCCGCCGCTACCTGGCCTGGATCGCGGGAGTCCCACCCCAGCCTCGATTCCTCATCGACGCGCCCATCGCCCGAGATCCCAAGAATCGGATTCGAATGGCCGTACTGGCCGAAGGCAAAGCGGCTCGGACCGAGATTTGGACCCTAGATGTTTCCGGAGACTCCAGCCTCGTCGCCGCATCGCTCGAAACGGGAAGAACTCACCAGATCCGCGTCCACCTCAGCAGTGTCGGGCATCCCGTGCTCGGCGACCGGATCTATGCCCCAGCATCGCTCGCAACCCCGCCACTCAGGCTCCACGCGGCATATCTTCGGCTTCGCCATCCAGAATCCGGCGCGGAGATGGAGTTCGCCGTTGCGCCCCCGGTCGATTTTGGTCCAGTCTCCCGCGACTGGGAAGAAAAAATCCGGCACCCCGGAGACCGGACCCCATGACCTTGCGGAGATGGGAGCGGCCCACTCCCGCCGCCGAGATCGAAGTCGCCACCGATGCCGAACTTCGGCAGATCCGCCAAATGATGCGCGACTATCAGGCCGAACTCGGCGTGGACCTCTGCTTTCAAGACTTCGAGACCGAGCTAGAGCAGCTCCCTGGGCCCTATGCCCGTCCGGACGGGGCGTTGCTCTACGCATCGCGCGCGGTCCATCCGTTGATTGAGGGCCACGAGATCGTAGGCATCGCCGCCTTCAAGCCCATCGGCCCGGGTGTGTGCGAGCTCAAGCGCTTCTATGTCCGGCCGGATTGTCGGCAGCTCGGAATCGCGTCGCTTCTGCTCGACGCTGCGCTCAACCGGGCGGTCAAATCGGGGTACCGCGAAGCACGGCTCGATACGCTCCGCCGACTGGGCCCTGCGCTCACGTTCTACGAGCGGAGAGGTTTTCTTCCATGCGAGGCCTACGTCCCCAACCCAGAATCCGACGTCGTTTACATGAGCCGACAGATTGGGATCTTTGCGAGTGAGCCGTTTGGCAAATATCTGGACTGGGCAGGGAGAATCTCCGAACTCCCCGAATCGCTCAGCAACCCGGCGACCCAGGGCCTGTGGGGATACCTTGCCGGGCATTTTGAACACGGGCGGAATTACCGCGAATCTGAAGTCAATGCGGTCCTCGATTCGCTTTCCTTGGACCGAGACCCGGCCCGACTGCGGCGGGAATTGGTGGATCGGGGGTGCCTGAATCGCACCCCCGATGGCAAGCAGTATTGGCGAGATTAGCGGAACCGGGCCGTGTCGATCATCCGCTGGAAGTGCGCGGTGAAGGCCTTCTCGTCCTTCTCGGCCGGGATGCGAACGCTCAGCGCGAGAATGCGGTGATCTTTGTTCTTGAGAATCGCATAGCGGCGGGAAGCAAATCCTTCCGAATTCTTCACCTCGAAAGCGATGCTTGGATACCCACCCTTGCTCTCAAACTCGCGGTAGGGAGTCGGTTCGCCCCTCTCTTCTCGGTTGATAAAGTAGAGCGAGACGCGATACAGATCATCCCAGTTGCTGGGTTCGCCGCCACCCGTCATCACTCCGAGCTTGCCCTTGCTTCCCTCCAGACTCATGTCTCGCTGGCCCCATGGGGTCTCGCGTCCGATACTCCATTCCTTCGGAATTTCGAAGCTATATCCGGGAACAACGACGCGGACGATTTCCTTGTTAACGGGTTCAATCGTGACGTCCGGCGCAACTTTGGGAGTGCTCAGAAGACTCCCCAACAGAATGCTCAACATGACCAAAGCTACGTGATGGACGGAAAGATCATTCCCGAATAATCTTTTCTCTGGGTAGCATCCGCACGTGAGCTTGCCGCTGCTCCTGATCGACGCCTTCACCGACCAACCGTTCCGAGGGAACCCCGCCGCGGTCTGTCTGCTGGAGCACGAGCCGCCGTCGGCCTGGATGCAGAGCGTCGCGGCCGAGATGAACCAAGCCGAAACCGCCTTTGTCTGGCTCGAAAAGGCCGATTTTGGTCTGCGGTGGTTCACTCCCACGGTCGAGGTCGACCTCTGCGGCCATGCGACCCTCGCCGCGGCCCACGCCCTCTGGGAAACTCAGCGGCTTGCGCCGGGTGAAGTGGCCCACTTCCAAACTCGGTCGGGACTCCTCAGCTGCCGCCGAACTGGGGAATGGACGGCGATGGACTTCCCCGCCGAACCGCCCGTCCAGATGGACACCCAATACGATTTTTCGGCTATGCTGGGGGCAGATCCGATCTGGACCGGTCGCAACCGGATGGATTACTTTGTCCAGCTCCACTCGGGGACCGCGTTGCGCGAGATCACGCCAGACCTAGCCGCCATCGCCGAACTCCCCGCCCGAGGACTCATCGTGACCGCCAGAGCGGATACCGCCGACTACGATTTTGCGTCGCGATTCTTCGCCCCCCAGGCGGGGGTTCCCGAGGATCATGTGACGGGCTCGGCCCATTGCGCCCTCGGGCCATTCTGGGCCGACCGAATCGGCAAGAGTCAGCTGATCGGGTTCCAAGCCTCCAGCCGCGGCGGATTCGTTGAGATCGCCGTTCTGGAGCAGATGAGGGTCGAGCTCCGGGGCAAGGCCTTGACCGTGCTCACCGGAACTCTGGCCGTTTGACGACCCTTACTTGAAAAAGTCGAAGTTCTCAAGCCGGGACTTGATCGACTGGAGGAACTTGCCCGCGACCGCGCCATCGATGATCCGGTGGTCATAAGTCAAAACCAGATTCATGATCGAACGGATGGCGATCATATCGTCCAAGATCACCGGAACCTTCTTGATCGTGTAGGTCCCGAGAATCGCCGCCTGCGGGGCGTTGATCATCGGAGTCCCGAGTACGGCACCGTAAGACCCAGGGTTGGTCAGGGTGAAGGTTCCGCCCTGGACGTCGGCCACGCCTAACGAATTCGAGCGAGCCTTGGCCGCGATCGCCTCAAGGTCTTTGGCGAGGTCGATCAAAGTCTTGCTCTGACAGTCGCGGATCACGGGAACGATCAAGCCCTGGTCGCCCTTAGGTCCGAGCGAAACCGCGATCCCCATGTGGACCTTGTTGTTCATCACCACCTGATCGCCTTGCAGACTCGCGTTGGCCAGCGGATACTCGAGAAGGGTTTCGGTGATCGCCTTGATGAAGAACGGCGTGTAGGTCAGCTTGACGCCGTAGGTCTCTTGGAAACTTTCCTTGTTCTTCTCGCGGAACTTGACCATATTGGTCACGTCCACTTCCGTAAGCGTCGAAACGGTCGGCACTTGCGAGCTTCGGACCATCGCCTCGGCAATCATCTTGCGCATGCCGACGAGCGGGACGATCTCTTGATCTGGTCCGGCCTGAACTGGAGCCACCGGCTTGGGTTCGGGGGCCGCTGCCGGACTCGCCTTGGGCGCCGCTGCGGCGATCGGGGCTCCGCCACGTCGGGCGAGATAGCTTTCGAGATCCTTCTTGTTGACTCGTCCGTTTTCCCCGGAGCCAGAGATGCTCGCGAGCTCAGCTTCGCTGAGGCCGTGTTCCTTGGCCATGCTCCGCACCAACGGGCTATACCACCGGCGCTCGCCCTCGGTGAGCGCAACCGGAGCCACCTCGGCCGGAGCGGCGGTTTGGGCAGCCGGGGCCGTCGGTTCTGCGGCGGGAGCCGGGGTGGCGGGACTCTCCATGGCCTCGCTGCCGTCTTCGATCAGGCCCATGGCCTTGAAAACCTCGACCGGCGCGCCTTCAGGAATCAGAATTTTGGAGAGGACCCCCGAGGCCGGGGCCCCGAGTTCGGTGTTGACCTTGTCGGTCATGATTTCCACGACCGGTTCGTCCTCGTTGACGAAATCGCCTTCCTTTTTTAGCCAACGGCTGACGGTCCCTTCGTGGACACCTTCGCCGAGTTCGGGCATCAAGATCTCTACTGGCATAGCTTAGTCTTAGAGTTTAGCCCTTTTCGCGCCAGAACCACAGTGCAGGGAGGGGCGAGAGGACAGATAAGTCTGATTGGACATATAGGACTTATAGGACCTATAAGTCCGTTCACCCGTCCGGAGCGAGTATCCTAGCAACCCCACTGGGATGCAGTTCCACTCGTTCGTCTTTCTCGTCTTCGCGGCCGTCTTCTTTGCCGCGTGGTACGGGCTCGGCGACCGCCCCCGGGCAAAGCAAGTCCTGCTCATCACGGCCTCGTGGTTCTTCTATGGGTTCGCCGAGTGGTGGTTCCTCGTCCCATTCCTCCTCACAGGAACACTCGACTACTTCGCCGGGCTGGCCATGGGCGGCGATCCGCCTCGCAAGAAGCTCTACCTCGCACTCTCCCTGGGGGCAAACCTCGGAGCGCTCGGATTCTTCAAGTACTTCGTCTTTTTCGCCCGGAGCTTCGAGTCGGTGGCCGGGGCCGATTGGGTAATTCCCAATATCGTTCTTCCGGTCGGAATCAGCTTCTACACCTTCCAGAGCATGAGCTATACGATCGGGGTCTACCGGGGCGAACTCCCCCCTACCCGCGATCCGCTAACCTTCTTCTCCTTCCTCTCGATGTGGCCGCAGTTCGTGGCCGGACCCATCGAGCGAGCCGCTCGCCTGATCCCCCAACTGGAAAAGCCTGGCCGCGCCACCTCCCAACAGCAGTGGGACGGGATGCGGCTCATCAGCCTCGGATACTTCAAAAAAACGGTGGTCGCCGACAACTGCGCCCCCATCGTTAACGCGGCTTTTGCCAGTCCGCCACCGGATGCAGGAGGACTCTTTTGGTGGGCTATCGGACTCCTCTTTGCCATCCAGATCTACTGCGACTTCAGCGGATATTCCGACATCGCCCGCGGCCTCGCCAAGTGGATGGGGATCGATCTGGTCGTCAACTTCAACGGCCCGTATCTTGCCGAATCCTTTAAGGACTTCTGGAATCGCTGGCATATTTCGCTCTCGACCTGGTTCCGCGACTACGTCTATATCCCGCTGGGAGGCCGCCACAACGCCACCCGCAACCTCTGGATCACGATGTTGGTCAGCGGGCTTTGGCACGGGGCCGCCTGGACGTTTGTCATCTGGGGCGCCCTCCACGCCACTTATGTCACCTTGGAGCGCCTTACCGGCTCGGACCGCTGGCTTCGCGGCCTGGCCGGTAACCTTGTGGTGATCGCCGGAGTGACGGTCGGCTGGATCTTCTTCCGGGCCGAAACCTTGCCCCTAGCCCTCGATGTCACGGCTCAGATGTTCTCTCCTCTCTCTTGGTCCGTGGCATCGGTCGCGGGTCTGGGGCTCAAGCCGTTCGTCCTGCTTGGCGGCGCGATCCTGGTCTGGCTGGGGTGCCGTTTCTGGAAAGAGCGACCGGTCTGGAATGAGCCGACCCTCCTGCGCCAACTCGCCCTGGCCCTGCTCCTGATGTCCGCCGTCTATCTGCGGGGTCCCGGTAGCACCTTCATCTATTTTCAATTCTGATGACTCGCTCGCCCATCGCCCCGGTCCTCGTTCTTGCCCTTGCCCTGATTGGCGCGGCCGGATATCTCGGCCCCCAGGTCAAGAGCCGCGAAGTCGTGACCGCCAGTTTTTGGGCGCGCAAGCTCCGCGCCCCCGCCGAGTTTGACCTCGTGGTGGTGGGGGACTCCCGCGCCTACCGTGGCCTGAACCCCGATCTCACCCCGGGGATCCGGGGGTTGAACTTTGCCTTCAGCAACGGAGCCCTGACTCCCGACTACCTCCGCGCGGCGGCTGCTAAACTCCGCCCCAAAGGCCGCCGAATCTTGGTTTTGGCGATCACTCCCCACTCGCTCACTCCACGGGCGGCGATTTCCAATGGCTACGTCGATCTCCTTCGCCGAGACAACTGGGAAATCGACTGGGCGATCCGATCCGAAAGAGGCATGAAGTGGACCGCTCCGTGGACCGCCGGTGCCCTTGGCGAATTCCTCACGAGCTTCGATCGAAATACCCCGAATGAGGCCGCCCGAAACCCCGAAACCTATCACCCCAATGGCTGGGTGAGCAGCCCTCTTCCCGCCGATCCCGATCCCGACCTGACGATCTATGAGCGTGACTTCCGAGGAAATCAGGTCACTCAAGAAAACCTCCAAGACCTCTCCAAAACGATCACCGAACTCGACCGAACTGGAGTGACCGTGCTCGCTTTCTTCATGCCGTCCTGCGCCGGAATGGAAGCCCTCGAAGACCGGCTCTCCGGACTCGGTGAACGCCGCAGTCTTGCCGAAAAAATGTTCCAAGCTGGGGCCGTCTGGCGAACCTACGACGGCCCCCCGACCCAGACCTACGACGGCAGCCATCTCAATCAGCAAGAAGCCGAGCAGGTCTCGCGCTGGCTCGCCGGGCAGGTATCGTCACTCTTACCCAAACGATGGAAATCCTGATCAGCGAATCCGACATTGCCGCCAAGGTGGCCGAACTGGCCGAGACCATTCGGAAGGACTATGGTCTAGCTGACCTCGTCCTCGTCGGGATCCTGAAGGGCTCCATCTTCTTCCTCAGCGATCTCGCCAAGCACCTGGGCGTGAATGTCACGATGGACTTCATCCAAACCAGTAGCTATGCGGGAGAAAAGTCGAGCAGCGGGGTTGTCCAGATTCGGAAGGACTTGGACTCAAGCATCGAAGGCAAACACGTGCTCCTAGTCGAGGACATCATCGACACCGGCCTCACCCTCAACCACCTGAGGGAGCTCCTCGAAACAAGAAAACCCGCCTCCCTCAAGGTCGTTTCGCTACTCAGCAAACCCGGCGCACGCAAGCACGAAACCCAAATTGACTACCTCGGATTCGAGATTCCTGAAAAATTTGTGGTAGGATATGGCTTGGATTACGCGGAACGCTATCGCAACCTTCCTTTCATCGCTGTCCTTACTGACGAAGCGTAATCCGTTTCCCCGCAGCCCACATCGCCGCTATGGCATCGTGCACGCGGCGATTCTCTGAAACCCATAGGTTACGCAATGACGCACACGTTTCGGCCTCGAAACCAAGGCGGCGGCCAACATCGGCGCAAACAAAAGAACCGAGAAGGCCTCCCCAAGGTAGACCAACAATCCGACCTCGAGCAAATGCCCGAGATCGACTTCAACCACTTCGACCAGATGTCCACGACCGATCTGGCCAAGGCCTGCAAGGCCGCCAAGATCAAGCTGGAAGGCGACCGTACGGACGTCATCGAAGAACTCTTGCTCAAGGCTAACGCCGAGAGTGGCGCGGTCTATGCTCGCGGAGTTCTGGAAATCCTGAAAGATGGTTGGGGATTCTTGCGCCGGGACAACTACGTCCCCAGCGACCGAGACGTCTATGTCAGCCAGAGCCAGATCAAGAAGTTCGGTCTGCGCCAGGGCGACTTCGTCTTTGGTCTCGTCCGCTCTCCCAAGGAAGGCGAAAAGTACCAGGGCCTTCTGCGCGTCGAGAGCGTCAACGGATTTGGCACCGCTTCGCCCGGGATGGCGATGCGCCGAGATTTTGAGGGCCTCACCCCCCTCTTCCCCGATGAGCGAATCAAGATGGAGGCGGTGATGGAAAACATCCCCGCACGCATCATCGACCTCATCGCCCCGATCGGTAAGGGCTCCCGAGGACTGATCGTCGCTCCACCCAAAGCCGGGAAGACGACCATCATCAAGACCATCGCCGGATCCATTGCGACCAACCATCCCGAGGTCGCCCTCATGGTCCTCCTCGTCGATGAACGCCCCGAAGAAGTCACCGACATGCGGCGATTCGTCAAGGGGCAGGTCATCAGCAGCACCTTTGACGAACCGGCCGAAAACCACATGCGGGTCACCGAGCTCTGCCTCGATCAGGCCAAGCGCATGGTTGAGATGGGCCGAGACGTCGTCATTCTGCTCGACTCGATCACCCGACTCAGCCGCGCCAGTAACCTCACGATCAACCCGAGCGGACGCACCCTCAGCGGTGGTCTCGACCCGGCCGCCCTCTATCGGCCTCGCCGGTTCTTTGGCGCCGCGCGGAACATCGAGGAAGGCGGATCGCTCACGATCATCGCCACCGCGCTGGTTGATACCGGCTCCAAGATGGACGACGCCATCTTTGAGGAATTCAAGGGAACCGGCAACATGGAAATCGTCCTCGACCGCGACCTCGCCGAGCGCCGCATCTGGCCCGCGATCGACGTCAAACGGTCGAGCACTCGCCACGAGGAGCGACTCTTTGATAAGGAACAGCTCGAGGGCGTCGTGCAACTTCACCGGTTGCTCGCCAACCAAAAGGACAGCGTCGAGGCCACCGACCAGCTCATCAAGCTGCTCAAGAAGACCCCGACCAACAACATCTTCCTCGAAAACGTCATGCAACGCATGCGCGCCACGGTCTGATGTGGATTCCCGAAGATCTCGTTCTGCAGGATGAATGGGTTCGCCTAGAACCGCTTGGCCCCCAACACGACGAAGGTCTCCTTGCTCTCGCGAGCTTGGAGACCTTTCGCTATTATCTGACCTTTCCGCCCTCGCTAGAGCCCTCGGCTTGGGCCGAATACATGGCCGGGGTTCGGGCCATGCCGGGAGTGGTGGGGTTCGCCGTCTGGGACCGGGTGACCGGGCGCCTCGCCGGGCAGACGACCTATATGGACATTCGCCCGGCCCACCGGGGACTTGAGATCGGGATGACCTGGTATGGCGAGGAGTTTCGGGGCACGCACGTGAACCCCGCAGCTAAGCGCTTGCTGCTGGCCTACGCCTTTGAGACGGCGCACGCGATTCGGGTCCAGCTCAAGAGCGATGCCCGCAACGCACATAGCCGCCGAGCGATGGAGAAACTCGGCGCCCGGTTTGAAGGGGTCCTGCGCAACCACGGGATCCAGAGCGACGGGGTGATCCGCGATACCGCCATGTATAGCCTCCTCCCAGAAGAGTGGCCCGCCGTCCGAGAGGGACTCGACCACCGCCTGTCTCTCGCAAGCAGCCTGGGGGAACGGTAGAGGGACGGTCGAAGAGATCAGGGATCTCTTCGACCGATTGGAGAGCAATTGGGGGACTGTGGGGAAGCAGTGGCCAAGGACTCGGATTCAGAATCTCTCCCAATGCCCCCCTACCGCGCCGCTATTGCTCCCCGAAATCCTTGGATCTCCCCGCCGCAGGCGACCCTAACCCCTAACCCAGACAATGCGGGACGAACCGCGAGGTGTCCTGGGTGATCCAGCCGTCGGACTCCCGGATTCCGATGCCGCAGCTTTCGTCGCCCACCACCCAACTGCCGATCACCGGGCGGTTTCCGCCGAAGTCCGGGATCGGGGCCAATGCCTGATAGACGAACCCCTCGGCCCCATACCCCCCGCCCGTCGATTCCCGACCCACACCGCCCTGAACCACCGACACATTCGCCCCCTCGCGGCTGAAGATCGGCTTGCGGACGTAGTCTGCCAAGGACCCCGGCACCTCCAAAAACGCCGGTAGAAGGTTCGGGTGACCTGGGTGCCGCCGCCAGAGCTCGGCCAAAAGGACCTTGTTGCTTAGCAGCATCTTCCAAGCCGGCTCCAGCCACCGAGTCTCGGAGACATTAGCCAGCGCCCGGTCGCCGAACGGCTCGCGGGCCAGGATCTCCCACGGGTAGAGCTTGAAGAGACTTTGGATGGGCTGATTTTCCAAATCGACAAAGCGGAAAACCTCAGTGCTCCACCCGATCTCACCCATGTGCAGACCGATGGTGGTGATCCCAGCCTCCTCGGCGGCATCGCGCAAGAGGCAAACGGTCATCAGGTCTTCGACCGATTCTTCGTGCCCAAAGTGGACCACCGACCCGACCGCGCCGGTCGCCTTCAGTTGTTGCCAGCGCGAAACCAGGGCCTCCCAAATCGAATTGAACTGGTCCCCGCCGGGAGCGACGGCTTGGAGCCACTGCCACTGCACCACCGCCGCCTCCAGCAGCGACGTCGGGGTATCGGCGTTGTACTCCAGCAACTTGGGAGGGCCCACTCCGTCGTAGGCCAGATCAAATCGGCCATAGAGGGTAGCGTGACGGTCCCGCCAACTCCGCTCGACCGCCTTCTTCGAGAACTCGGTCAGACAAAAGAGATCGTAATCTCCGCGTTGGACGACCTCGTCGACCAGCTGGAGGGCCATCTGATGCAACTCGTTGGTCGCGTTTTCCAGCCGTTCGACGTCCTCGTCGGTCAAGAGATAGTAGGCCGATTCGTACCAATAAGGACGGTCTTGGTGGGTGTGATACACCATTCCCCATCGCTCGACCTCTGCTTGCCAGTTGGGCCGGGGCTGGGTGGTGATACGCTCCACTTAGGACCCGAAGGATCCGACCCGGCCGAACCCGCCCCGTGAGACCGAATTCGAACTCTTGGGGGTCGTGCTCCCGCCGACAACCTTGCCGTTGCGCAAGGTTCCGCCATAGATGTAGCGGGGATATCCGATGAAACCGCCCGCCATACTCCTCCGACATTCGCTATCGGGGCGGGGATTGCCCTGGGCATCGACGCAGTCGCGCCGCTGGGCACAACCCGTCAGCACGACCGTCGTCGCCAGAAGAACACAAGCAAGCTGGGTATTGGACTTCATCAAACTTCTAAGAGAGTTTAACGCAGGCGGCGCGGTGCTGGGTTGCGAAATCGTCGCCGCTACTCGGAAGAAAAACCTTGCCTCGGCCCGTGGGTCTGGGCTACAATCCAGACACAAGAGAGCCGCCTCCGGCGTCTCTCAAACAAAAGCTAGAAGGTCTTCGCCTGACATGGGAGCGAGCGGCGGACCTCAGCGCCCCTCTCGCTTCCCTTCCTCAGGCCAATAGATCGTCTGGCTCAGTCAAACGGAGTCAACCTCGACGATGAGCATGGATACCTTCCCGATCCGACGTGTGGACCACGTGCGGCACTATGTCAACAACGCCCGCCAGTCCGCCTTCTTCTATCAGCACACCTTTGGTTTCAATATCACCGGATTCGCCGGCCTCGAGACCGGAAGCCGCGACGAAGCAAGCTATGTGCTGGAGCAAAACGACCTTCGCTTGGTCTTCAGCGCCCCTCTGCGCCCCGGACACCCGATGGCGGGGCTGATCGCCGAACACGGGGACTTCGTCCGCGATATCGCCTTTGAGGTCGATGACGTCGATTGGGCCTTTAAGGCCGCGACCGAGCGAGGCGCCCAAGCCGCCCAAGAACCGACCACGCTGGAAGACGATCATGGCAAGGTCCGCGTTGCCAGCATCCGAACCTATGGCAACGTCGTCCACAGCCTCTTGAACCGAGACCAATACCAGGGTCCCTTTTTGCCCGGCTTCACCTCTCGCAACGAGCCAGGAGATTCGATCGGCCTCGTCGAGGTGGATCACTGCGTCGGTAACGTTGAACTCGGAAAGATGAACTATTGGGTCCAGTGGTACCAAGACGTGCTCGGGTTCAAGAACCTCATCAGCTTCGACGACAAGGACATTTCGACCGAATACACGGCATTGATGAGTAAGGTCATGGCCAGCGGAAACGGGCGGGTCAAGTTCCCGATCAACGAACCGGCCGACGGCAAAAAGAAGAGCCAGATCGACGAATATCTCGAGTTCTTCGGCGGGGCGGGCGTGCAGCACGTCGCGATGCGGACGGACGACATCGTCCACACCGTCGCCCGACTGCGCGCCCGGGGAATCCAGTTCCTCAGCGTGCCGCGCACCTACTACGATGCGCTGGAAGAGCGGGTCGGAGAGATCGACGAGGATATCAACGAGCTGGCTGATTTGGGCATTCTGGTCGACCGCGATGACGAGGGCTACCTTCTCCAGATCTTCACCAAGCCGATCACTGACCGCCCGACGTTGTTCTATGAGATCATCCACCGCAAGGGCGCCCAGAGCTTCGGCAAGGGCAACTTCAAGGCCCTCTTCGAGGCGATCGAACGCGAGCAAGCTCTGAGAGGAACACTCTAAGCGGTCGTGGGGGGTTGTGGGGAGTGGTGAGGAGTGGTGGGGAATTGGATGGAAGTAATCCACAATGTGCACTGCGGCGAAATCGTTGGACACCTAGATGCTCCGGCAGGAGAAAATAGGAT
>ERZ761602.1488-NODE-1488-length-42194-cov-21.561736_pt1 | contig 42194 bp, 64 predicted proteins | sample MGYA00512165_ERZ761602 | MGnify/ENA primary metagenome ERZ761602 (study PRJEB28899, sample SAMN02445085) | bioreactor sludge metagenome | biome: EBPR sludge; isolation source: Thorneside wastewater treatment plant | place: Australia: Brisbane, Thorneside...
GGCGTTGGTCTTGTTATATAAGTCTTCGTATTTCTTGAGGTCTTCCAGGCGCGTGATCACCGAGGCGAATTCGGAAATGCCGCGCCCCTGGCCGATGCGGTCGGTGCGCCGCAGGTGCAGCATGCGCTCAGCCGGGATGGTTTTCAGATCCTGCGAGGCGCCCCAGGAGAATGCGTCGCCCGGGTGCACCTTGAAGACGCGATAGGAGACGGCCTTGCCCCAGGCGTTGCGGACGATCCCCGCCTGGCTGTCGGAGCGGATCACTTCGTTTTCAGTCGGCACCAGGTCGGGCTCGATCATTTCGAGCGACAGCGGTACGCTGGTGCGATGGTCGAGCAGCGGGTTCAATCCTTCGAGCATCTGCGCGAAGGCCTCGCCGTCGCGTAGCCAGGTGCGGCACATGAGGCGCTGCACGGCGGCCCACGAATGCGCTTGCGTCACTTCCGGGAAACGGCACCAGTCGCGCCAGAGGTCCAGCAACTCTTGCGACAGGTCGTCGAGGATCTCGCCGGATACCGATCGCGGCTGTGGCTCGATGCCGATGCCGGACGGGCCGCAGATGTTGTTCACCATCACCGTCAGGGCACCGCGGGCGAGGTCGTGATTGCGGTCGAGGTCGCGCGCCTGGGTGCGGATCGATGCCGATTGGAGGCGGGCGAGCGCTTCGCCGCTGCGCGTTTCTCGGCTGAATTTTCGGAGCCGAGAGGGCGTCGCGGCGTCGTAGCTGGCGAGGACGGTGCGGGCGTGCGCGCGGCGCACGGCGCGGGCCGGACTGACTGCGGCGACCAGGCTATCCACGATGCGGACCAGCGGATTCAAGAAAAGTCCGCCAAGCGATGGCGGGCGCCGCGGTTGGTCGCACCGATGGTTTCGGCGGCTACCCGCTTTTCAAGCTGCGCGCGCTCGCGGCGGACTTCAGCCAGGTTGGCGAGCGTCAGCGTTTTGTCGCCGATGACGAACGACTGCCGCTTGAGGATCGCCAGCTCGGCGGCGATGTAGGCGGCGAGGAGGTCCGACGCGGTGCTCATGGACGGGGGTGCGCCGCAACTTCGCAGGGGAGACTGCGGGTCAGGGTGGCGGCTGGGCCCAACAGGAGGGCAGTGAAATCGCGGCGCATGGCGCGATAATGCCGCGCGGCGGGGTGCACGATCTAGGGGCAATCGTTCACTTTTTTTTGTACGGGAGGGCAGGCAGACCATTTTGGCGGCGGCGGCGAAGTCGTCGATGTGCGGTGCCAGGCATGGTCAGGAGGTTGGGCTGCCGTGGCGGTGGAATGTCGATAATTGGCGCAAAGGAACAGATTTTTGTTGACTTTGTTCTGTATTGTCGTACAATACAGTTATCGAAACACAACAACAGGAGAACGAAATGGAAGCCTTCACCCTCACAAACGATTTTCACAACACTTCTGCTACCGTCCGGCCGGTGGCCATCAAAGAAGGCAGGTTCGCCGGCATGCACAAGATCAGCCGTGCCACCATGCTGCGCACTCGTCGCCAACTCTGCGGAATTGCAGGATGCACGTGTGGCGGGCAGTTTGGCGAGCGGCGCGGAGGGGCTTATCTCTGTGTGGTCAATGAGGATGCAGAGCGGAATATCATCGTCGATTTAGGCGCGTCGCATGAATAAGCAGCGCACCGGAAACCGCCCCGGCCAGGGGCGCCAGCCGAGCATAGCGCCGGCTGGCCAGGTGGCCCGCATCACCGCCCGCGTCAGCGATCAGCAGCGCGCCGAGTACATCCGGCGCGGAGCGTCGAAGGCCCTGCGGGCCTGGCTGGACGGCAAGCTTGCCGCAGCCGACAAAAAAAGCACGGTGGCGCATGATGCGTCATCGGATACAGAGGGGGATTGAGATGATGGTTACAGCCAAAACCCTACGCGCAGCCGCTACCAGCGTAGACGGCGCGCGGGCGATGGGCATTGAGACGGCTGCAAGCAAGGCCGCGCCAGCGCTCCTGGCTGCAGCCGACGCTTGGCTGAAGAAAAATGAAGCCGGCGCAGCTTACGAGCGCCGCTGGCAAGACTTGGACGTTGCAGCGTCCGCGCTTAGGGCGGCAATTGCCGTGGATCACGGAGGAGTTGGACATGCGCCAGCATGAAATAAACAACCAGGAAAACGCGTGGCTTGGCCTGAAGAACAGGCCAGCGTTCGTCGCTATAGACGAGCCGGCTGTAGTAGTTTGGCCGGCGCTTGCATTCCAGCCGTCTTCGTCTGGTGGGCATGGGACCGTGACCATAACTGGTTCGCGGTTCGACCTGCTCGACCGGTCCGCGCCTGCGTGGCAGGAAGCGGTCATGACCTCGGCTTCAGCGGCAGGCATGCCGTTGCTTGCGCGAAAGATCGGGCGTGCCCACAAGCACGCCTTTTGGCGCATCGATGCCGCGTCTCCGTCCGATGCGCAAGCGTCATCGGTCCGCATCAAGGCCGAGAAAGACGCCGCTCAAGCGGCGTGGGAGGAAGAATCGCTGCGCAGCAGTCGCATGAGCGACCTGCGCAAGTTCGGGCGCAAGCTCTCAGAGGACGAGGCCATCGTCCTCGAAAACGGCGACCTCGTGTTCGCTGATATGGTAATCGAGCGCCCGATCCGCGACATGTGGGGGAGCGTTCCGGCGCTCGCTCTGGTGGATGGCGAGCCCGTGCCTTTCCCGGCCGGCGCTTCCGTTGAAAAAATTTAGGGATGAGAAAATGATCTTTATCATGAATTCGGCCGTAATGCCTGCGGGCAATTTCGGCACATACGATTACTCGCCGGCGACGGTCGGCGATCTTGCTGCTGTCGTCCAGGGCGACGCGTCCGGCTGGTGCTCGTGCATCGGGTATCCGCAGAACGTCGACCTTATCGAGACATGGACCGGCGTCAGAATCCCCATGTCCCGCGTCGAGACGACCTTCGCCGACGGCGACCAGGCGATCGTCATGCGCCTTAAAAAGCGCGTCGCAAACCCGGCGACAAAGGGCTCTCCGGTGAGCGAAAGCCCAGACGATTGGGAGTTCGCGTGGGTGGCGTTCCGCGAATAACCGCTGTCTCCGAGCACAATCAGCCGCCTACGGGCGGCTGTTTCGTTTCATCGCCAAAACCACAACTAAGCATCTGACGCCTTAATCTCAACGATTCTTGCCGACGATCCGACGCCAAGAACCGGGATCATCCGCACGTTGCACAGAGCTTCTTGCACCGCCCTAGTGACATCGATAGGCATACGACGCACGTTGATTTCGTGATTCGCAATAGCCGTTTCAAGCTGTTCCACTCGTCGCCGAAGACCGGCTATTTTCCTGTCACGGCTGTCGATCTTGCGCAGCAGTCGCATTACTTCTACGCTCACCCCCACAGTACCCCCTTCCGGCGAAACGCCACCAGCAGAGCTTCCATCGCCTCGGCCAGAGCCAGCTCGTAGTCTCGCATCCTATACACAGCCGACAGATAGCGCCGGTGAATCGCAGCCCGCTGCTCCGGCGTAGGCAGGTCGTCAATGCAGCGATCGACAATCTTGCAACGATCTGCCAGCACGTCGTAGTACTGATGCTCCGAAGACTCCGCGGTGACCGCGCCGCCGCCAGGCTCAAATCCTGGCGACTTCTGCGGGTATCCGATGCGCATCCGATAACCTCGCGACCAGTTCGCCCACTCGATCAACATTCCGTCGATGGCATCTGCCTGCTGCTCGGTCATAGGATGCTGACCACTGCCAATTTGTATTTCCGGCATCGGCGCTCTTTCGGCTGGCCATCGTCGCATATCGTTTGAGTCTCCCCGAACAGATTGACCGTTTCGATTGACTGGCATCCCTTGCATGATTTTTCTTCCCTTCGCATAGCGACCTTCTTGGGGTCGCCGAATTCCCACCGCTCAAGATTCTGCATTTTTCGTTCCCTGCAAAAACTCGGCAACGTCGTCGTAATCGAGGCCCATATAAATCGCCGCCAGGCGCTCGGCTTTTTCTTTGTCGAGTTGGCATCCTTCTTCGATAATCGCCGCCCGCTCGACAAATTCTTCGATCTGATCTTGTGTCATTGCGATTTCTTCCACTCATCAGAAACGTCCGCCACCAACTGCAATGCCGCCGCATCGCCGCGCGCCTTGCGTACAAGCGCGTAGAAGGCGTTTCTTTCGTGCTTTGGCCACCGCCCAACGGTTCGCGCCTCGCATCGCCTTCTATGCCCCTCGCTGTACGTGCAGGAGGAATTGCTGCACGGAAATTCGCCGCACATCACTTTTAGAACGTCGTCGGCCTGGCAACTGCGCGCGAGAGAGCCATCAAGCCGGTTTGCAGGTCGGTCGATCCGATGCTCGTCCACCTCTGATCAATACCATCTGTTCCCCGCAGCTTCTCGACAAGATCGCCAAGCTCAATACCCTTCGCTTTTATTTCGTTCATCAGAGCCGCCTCTGCTTCGTTCAACTGACGATAGCCGGTTATTTTGGGTTGGATGAAATTTTCCATGCTGTAGTCTCCTGTGTGGTTCCGCGATCGCGCGGCCGGTTTAATTACGCCTCAATCCCCATTTCGGCCAGCCGCGCCTTGATTGCGCACGTCGGGCAGCCCTCTGGCATGGCCGTCCGGTGCGGCAGCATGGACAGCATTTCGAGCGCGATCGCCGCCAGATCATCAAGCCGCTGCGCCGCCTCGTAAATCGCCGCATTGGCCACGCCGTCGTCGCTTTTGATTGATGCCGCCAATAACCGCATTGCGCCGGACAGGTTCGAATTACTCGTTTTGCGCATCACGCTGCCCTCTCGCTCAGAATCCGCCATGCTGTTGCTGCCACTCGTGGAACCTGGCCATTGCCAAGGGCTTTAATGCGGTTACGCCAATCGGCCAGCCCATCATCCATTCCCAATATTCCGGGTTCGGGGTGATCGCCTTGCCAGCCGCTCGGCACAGCTCCTCCGGCAAGCGCACGCCTCGCGTCATGTCCATTCGGCGGCGCACCGTCTCCCATGTGTAGCGGCCCTTCCAGTCCGTTGCTGCTGGCGTCGGCAGGAGTTTTGCCACGCCGAGCAGCGACACGACAGCGCTGTCTTTGGTGCCCTGGCTGTAGTAGTAAGTCCGGCCGCACGCATCCGTGGCTGTCGGCGTCGGCAACAATCCAGAGTCGCTCTCGCAAGTGTGGCGCTCCCACGTCGGCCGCTGAAACAATTCCCCATTCCGCATCGAGCCCCATCGCGGCAAGGTCGGCGAGGACTCGATCAAGCCCTCGAACAACGAGCATTGGGCTGTTTTCAATGAATGCGTATCGGGGTCGTACCTCGCTAATGATGCGGGCGAACTCCGACCAAAGGCCGGATCGCTCGCCATCGAGGCCGGCGCCTTTTCCGGCACAACTGATGTCCTGGCAAGGGAACCCACCGCTGATAACGTCAACGTGTCCGCGCCAGGGCAGCCCGTCGAAAGTTCGCACGTCGTCCCACACCGGGAAGCGCTGCAGGATTCCGTCTCGCTGCCGTGCAAGCAGTATGCTCCGGGCGTAGGGATCAATCTCGACAGCGCAGACGGTGCGCCATCCAAGCAAGAGTCCTCCCAGGATTCCACCGCCTGCCCCTGCAAAAAGTGCCAGCTCACGCATAATCCATCTCATGATTAACCCGCACGTACCACGGCGGCCGAACGAACTTCTGCGCCACCTGACTCCAAAGATATTCGACACCGCCATCGGCAGTGCAAACCCCTCCGGCAATGTGCTGGTCGCGTATCTCGGCGAGCGCCGCGCTCGTCTTCGCGCCGTCGAACAGCGCGTCGATTGCGTTTTGCGATCGCGGACGCTTGGCCCACAGCATCGGATCAAGGCCTGAATTGTCGATAATTTGCGCGCTCATTCTGCCGACTCCCTGCCGCGCAGTTTAGCCATCATTTCGGCCATAACCGCCTTGGCGTGCGCCTCGGTGTGCTGCTGACCCGGAGCGGGGAGCGCCGGCACTCGTCGCGGAATATCCGACCATTCGCCCTTGGACATTTGATCCTGCAGCTCGCGCCGCCAGATCGGCTCAAGGTCTTTTGTCGTCCGGCTCAGCAGGTCGAACGATCCGATTTTCGCTGCAGCCCAATAAATCGCCGGATGGCTCCAAGCGTCGTCGTTCGTGTCCCGTCGCCGCATCTGTTCGACTGCCTCGATGAGTGCTGCACCGGAGTCGATCGGCGGACGGCAGGATTTGAAAAACTCGGCAAACGACGGCGGCCAATCCTGACTGCGACAAGCCCTCAGCCCGCATCGGACCTCCTCAAGCGTGATGCCCTCGTCTGCAAATCCCTCTGCCCATGCCATGCGCCAGTTCGCCACCGCATGGTCGTTTGCAAATGCCGATCGCCACTTGTGCGGGTACATTCCGTCCAGCCGGTTAAATAGGTGATCGATGAGCGCCAGCCCGTCAAGCTTCGGGTGCGGCTCAAGCCACACGCTCAGGGGTGATGTCGATAATGTTGCGGCCTGTGGCTTCATTTTGCGTCGGTCTAGTCCTGTTTCGGTTTATGTGGGCGATGGGATCGAACTTCTCTGGACGTTGCACTGGCGGGCCGGCCCTTGCTCTGCTGTTTTCGATCCATTCCGCCTTGAATCCTCCCCACCCTCGTTCGCAGCATTCGGTAATGGCGGCGTGCATCGAGAGTTTCGCTTTCCCGGCCTCTCGCAGCGTTCCCTCAAATGCTGTTTGGGTAGGCGGTAATTTTTTCGCCTTGCGAATTTCTGACCAGTCTTTTGCCGCCGTTTCGGACACCCCGTTGGCGATCAACTGGCCGATGAAATCGAACGACGGCGATCGGCGACGAGGTGTAATGTTTTTAGGTTTACCTGTTCCTTTCTGTTCCTTACTTGTTCCGTGTCCCGTTTTCGGGACTATTTCAGTACCGTTTTCGGGACTATTAGTGTCCGAAAACGGTACTATTAGACTTTGCAATGGTCCCGTTTTCGGTACTATTTCGTCTTCCGAATCGTCCCGTTTTTGGGACTGTTTAATCGTCCCTCTTTCGGTACTGTTTAAAACGTATACCGTGACGCGCCCGGTACCCCCTTTGCGTATGCCAGCGTCACTAATCAGGCCGGATTCCTGTAGCCTTGCGAGGGAGTCGAACACCGTTTTTCTGTCCATGCAGGTGTCCTCAGCGAGCGCCGAAATAGATGGCCAGCATGCCCACTTCCCGCCTACAAGATTGGCGTCATTACAGCGCATTGCCATCGCCACCAAGACGAACTTTGAGGACGATCTTTCGACCGTCTGCGAAAACGCCCAATTTATCGCCTCAATGCTCAATCTCGCCCCTCGACAATCGCAAACGCCGTTTCGACAGACCACGCCACGCCGGCCACCCCGCCGGAATCTCTGACCTCTGCGAGATACGCCAGTTGATCCGGTGTAGCCCCGTTTTTATTCGACGGCCGCTTGACCTCGATAGCCAACTCTCGACCATCTGTCATGCGCCCGCAGATGTCTGACTGGCCCCTCATTCCGTACCTCACGAAGCGCCCTGCGCTGCCGTCCTTGCGCAGAAATCGGCCAGCCCCGACGTTGATGCGGTCAGCTCGCTTGACGAGCGGATGCAGCCGCAGAGCGTCCAGGATGACGCGCTGAATAGCCGTCTCTGGCGGATCTGGCCGGCGCACTGTGCCTGGCCTGCGGCGCTTCGGCTGCGCCTCTGGTTGGAATAGAGCGGGCTGCACGGAAGGGGTCGCAGCGTAGTCAGAAATGGCTGGCCGGCGCTTCATTGGTCAGAACAATTCACCATTAACCCTGATCGCGTTCTTGAGATTCGCAGCCGCCTGGCGGTAATACGACTCCTTGAGTTCCACCCCGATAAACCGGCGCCCCATCTGCACGCTGACGTATCCCTCGCTGCCAATCCCGGCGAATGGCGACAAAACAATGTCTCCCGGATTGGTCCAAAGCTCAACGCCTCGCCGGATTACCTCAAGCTGTAGCGGGCAGATGTGCTTTTCGTCGTCGCTCTCTCGTGCCGACTGGTATTGCAGGGTGTCCGATGGGTTGATGTCCATCCAGACCGGGCTGGCGACCTTCTGCCAGCGATCTACGGGATAGTCCTCTCTGGTGTGCGTCACGCGGTCAAGCTGCTCACCTGGGGCGCGCATCGTAACGAGGTAGTCAGGTATCCCCATGCGACACATTGCCGAATTCTCACGCACCGACTTGTGGAGCAACCCGAGCGCTTTTGTCCGCTGCATCTGAGTAACCGGGTCTTTCCAAATTACCGTTTCGGCATGAAAAATGAACCCTTGCGCCTGGAATGCACGAATCAGGTCCCCACGAAAGTCTTTCAGGCCGATGAACCCGTCACGCTCCTTGCTGGCCGGGAAAAGCATGCAGTGAAACGACACGTTTCGACCTGGGCGCATGACGCGTTTCAACTCTTCGACGAGGAAGGCGAAGTGCTCGAAGAATTCCTCATTCGTGCGGCAGTTGCCCATGTCTCTCGGGCTATTGCTGTACGTGTAGAGGCTCGCAAATGGAGGCGAAAAAATACTGTAGTGAATCGAGTTATCCGGCAGGCCGCGAAGAACTTCGACGCAATCCCCGTTGTAAATAGTAAAGCTCTCTCCAGAATCTTGCGCAATGCAGTTCATGCCGCCCCCGTCAAAAATGATGGCAGCTTTATCTGCCGGGTTGGTGTGTAGATGTTCGTGTCCTTTCTCGCTCCGACAACAGATGACCGCACTGCGTCAAGAGTTTCGGCGGCCATCGCATCGGCCATTGCTTTCGCGTCAATCTCTTTTCGCCGAAGGTTGGCCACTACGGCGCCCTCAATATTGCTGGCGAAAACATGCACGTTGACCTCGTTCTTTTGCCCGAATCGCCAAGATCGCCTAACGGCCTGGTAATACTTCTCGAACGAGTCGGTAACTCCGACGAATGCCTGATTGGTGGCCGCCTGAAAATTAAGCCCGAACCCGCAGATGCTTGGTTTGCTGACCAGAACACGGATCTTGCCATGCGCAAACTCGAGCATCGTTTTCTCCTTGAATTCTTCGGTATCGCATCCAGCAACCTGCACAGAATCTGGAATAGCCGACTCAAGAGCGTTTCCCTCGTCGTTCAAGTCGCACCATACAATCCACGTGCCGGCAGAAGAATTTACGATTTCAGCGCACGCCCGAACACGATCGACAAGACTCTCCCGTCGAGCATTTCTTCTCTCGGTCAGCGTCTGCGCCTCCATAGGAATCAGGCCGTTCTCTGGCTTGTGAGCAATCTCAATGATGTGCTGATGGACGTGCAGTTTCGGCAGTACGTATGCTGACGCGTCGTGACCTAGATCAGCAGGGCTGCGCAACATTGCGCCCCATGACGATACCCATTGCCAAAAAATATGGCGAGCATGCCCCTTTAGACGCCAGGTTTGTGTGTCTCCTCCGTCGTGAATAAAAAACTCAGCGAGCATTTCTGCTCTCGACCGGACGCCAAGGAATTCTGCGTGGTTCCCTAGCTCCGTCCAGTCATTCGGCGAAGGGGTGGCAGTGCATGCCAGCTTGAATGGCGTATATCGAAACATTTCAAGCAGCGTTTGCAGTGTCTTTGCCGCGTGATGTTTGATTATGCTGCTCTCATCGAGAACCACGGCGCCGAACCGCGACGGGTCGAACTTGTGAACTCGGTCGTAGTTCGTAATGTTGACTCCCGGATGCACGTCTGACGATTCCCTCGCATGAGTCACAGACACGCCTATTTTCGCGCCCTCTTCGACGGTCTGCTGTGCCACTGCAAGAGGGGCCAGAATCAGAACATCGCGGCCGGTTACTCTTCGTACCGTATCTGCCCACGCCAACTGCATGCGGCTTTTGCCGAGTCCGGTGTCGGCAAAAATGGCTGCGCGTCCGCGACGAAGCGCCCACTTTGCAAGATCCACCTGGTGCGGGAACATGCCATAGTCGAGCATTGGATCGTCGATACCTGCCGACTCGACAATCCCGAGTTTTCGAGACACGAATTCAGAGTAATTCACGGCCGCAGTCCAGTTGGCCGCATCACTTCAGCGAACGTCTCGCCGTACTCGCACAGCCAGTCGCACACGACCAGCAGCGGTCCGATGGCGATCGCTCCTGCCGTGAGAACGACTTGTGCGGCGGGGTGCTGGCGCGTCAGCGGGCGGATTAGGCGTTTCTGTTGGGGAGTCATGGCTTGTTCTCCAAGTCGTTACGACTGTGCCACGCACACCATCCGCCCTTCAAGACCTTGAATCCTCCGACGGCACACCTCATGCTTGTTTCAAGCGTGAATTTTTTCAGCCCGTCATACGAATTCTCAACGACGATCGCCGAATCAAAGTGATCACAATTTCCGCACGACGGACCGACCTTCTTATACCCTTGGGTCGCCTTGTTTTCATATTGTTTGCTCATTTGATGCCACTCAAATCTTTGAAGTCGACAATAAATGGCGCTGCTCCTGAACGTCGGACCATCGCATATCCTCCAGCGACGGCCATCAATTCAACATCGAAAGTCTCCTTCGAAACGACAACGCCACCCCTCCAATCCACCTTTCGATTAGCCACCGAAAGCGTCGCCGTCATCTTCTTCACGGCTGATGCGCCCGATAGATCGCGATCGTTCCACTGATCGCTTCGAGCGCGCCATGCACCGACTTGAGCGCAGACTGCAGTGCTTCGTTCTGCTCGCGAAGCGCCTCGATTTCATTGGCCATGTCGATCCAGGTCCCCGTCGAAAGCTTTCGCCTTGCCACGTCCAACTCCCCCTGCAGGCGTAAGTTTTCAGCGACGATCGACGACACGTTGCCGCTGGTCTCGATGTGCGACGCGAGGCCGTTTATGAAGCGTTCCGAAACTTCAAGAGTGCAGCTCATTCATCTACCCCGCCTATTGACTGAAGAAAAGCCAAGGCCAGCTTTGATCCGGCCATGAGCAAAACGCCGGCCGTGAAAATCACGGCGATCGGCACAGAAAGCACGCAGCGCAGTACGAGCGCAACGAACCGAACCAGGTCGGCCCATGTGCTGCGCGGCGCAGTTTTCGATACGGTCATTTCCCATCCCCTGCGCAAATGGCGCACTTCCATCCTTCACCAGCCAGCCTCTTTCTGCCGGATGTTCCGTGCCGCCGCTGTCCGCATACTCGGCACGTCCAGGAATAAGCTGTGACGCTAGGCATGGTGTCGGTGGCCGTCGCTGCGCGATATTTGCCGGCGCGCAGCGGGTGCATGTGCATTACGTTGCTGCTCATTCCGATACCCCCGGATCTGCGTTCCTCCGCCTATCCGGAGCGGCCGGATTTACGCCTGCCACTCGACAGAGCAAAATTGCCTCGCTCATTTCGACAGGCACGCCAACTACAGGAATAAAAAAGCCAGCCCCGAAGGGCCGGCAACCGCGCGTCGGACCAAGAAGCACGCGGACAGATACATCATGCGGGTACCGCCTTGCGGTCGGCTGGACGCGAGGCGCGAAGCGCTCCGTTCGTCGCCAGCTCTACCTGGTATTGTCTGCCTTCTGGCACCCCAACAGATTCCCACTCGAAAATGGTTTGAGGCGAAACACCCAGGCGCCGCGCGGCCTCTGCCTGCGATCCGAAGTGTTCAATGATGTCTTTTCGTGTCATGGTCGATATTGTGCGGAATCCCGAACCGCATGTCAACACGAACATGCCGGACGAAAGTTCGGATTTCCGCACGCACAATTGTTGACACACGATTCGGACTTCCGTACATTACACCCATGCCGCAACGCAACGCGGCCAATCAGCAGAGCCAAGACGCTGCATGCGTGCAGATTAGGCGACAGCGATACCACCAGCGGGATCTTTAATAGACCAACAGGGAGTGAAAGATGATCGAAATCAAGAACAGGATAGGCGATGTTATTTTTACGGTTGATGCCGCCAACCTGACCGACGCCTACCTGCGCGGCGCCAATCTGTACCGCGCCTACCTGCGCGGCGCCAATCTGTACCGCGCCGACCTGCGCGACGCCGACCTGCGCGACGCCAATCTGTACCGCGCCGACCTGCGCGACGCCGACCTGTGCGGCGCCAATCTGTACGGCGCCGACCTGTACGGCGCCGACCTGTGCGGCGCCAATCTGTACGGCGCCGACCTGCGCGACGCCGACCTGCGCGACGCCGACCTGTGCGGCGCCAATCTGTACGGCGCCAATCTGTTGGGCGCCAACCTGCGCGGCGCCAACCTGCGCGGCGAAAAATTGAAATCGACGCCGGTTTTTATTTATGGGCTGCCATGGTTCGTAACCATCACGAACGAGTTTTTGACCATCGGTTGCAAAACCCACAAGCACAACGATTGGCATGAATTTGACGACGAGAAAATAAATTCAATGCACATTAATGGGCTCGAATTCTGGCATCAATGGAAAGGAGTTTTGCTTTCCGCGTGCGCTGTTCAGTCGTCCATCAAATAAGGAGAGCCGCAATGGCACACATCCAGCACCTGGCGCGAAAGCGCCCAACCGTTCGGTTCTTCGGGACTGAATGCAAGATCGCCGATATGGCGCACGACACGTTGGAGCGTCAGCGCGTCGAAGACGAGAACGGCATGCTGCGCGCCGAAATCGCCGACCTGAAGCGCTCGCTGTCCGAGTCCATCCAGGGCCAGCACGCCACCGCGCTGCGCCTGGCGGAGCTGATGGAGCGCGAGCCGGCCTTGGTCGCCGCAATTGAACGGTCAGAAAGCGCTCATCGGTACACGCTCAAAACAATGCGGATGGCACAGAGCCGCATCAACTACCTGCATGGCGTCATCAAGGCGCACGGCGACGAAGCACAACGCAGGCTAGCGGAGGTGGAAGCGCGGTCGGCCCGCTCGATCGAATCGCTTGCCGAGGTCGACTCCGAATGAACCACGCCGCCGCTTCGCTGGACACCTCCAGCACCCGCAGCGCCGGGGATTCCGCTCGGTTCTGCTTGGATCTCGGCCTGCACACAGCCGCCAAGGCGTGGCTGGAAACGGCCATCGACCTGCTGCGCGAACAGCAGATCACCGCGGAGTGCGATTTAGTAGCGCCGAAGGACGGGCCTACGTGGGGCGACGCAGCAGTCGTCGCAGTGTCTGCCCTGGTTATTGCGTGGCTTCTCGTCGATAGCGCGTGGAGCCTCCTGTAATGGGCCGCCGCGATTGCCAGATCGGCACCGGCGATTTCGAGGCGCCGGAACTGTTCGATCACGATCTCTACGTCGAACAGTTGATGGCCCCAGGCGGGGAATTCGACCCTCACGACGGCGACAACGTTGCCGCCGCGATCGGGGCGCTTACCGAAGGCCAGTTCCAGCACGCCGGAGCGCTTCTTTTTCTCGGCCATGAGCACGAATTCTGTGTGCTCGCCCGCGCCGAGACCGATGCGTACTGCCGGCGCATGGCGTATGCGGAAGCCGAACGGAGGGCAAAGGAATGAACGCACCAGAAGTCATCCCACTAGACCGGTCGACATACATCGGCGGCAGCGATGTCGCCGCCATCCTGGGCGTCAGCCCATGGAAATCCGCTTTCAAGCTCTATCAGGAAAAGATCGGGGCCTTTGCCGAAGAAGTGGCGCCAGCAAAGCAGAGGCTTTTCGACCGTGGCCACCGGTGGGAGCCGATCGTCGTCGAAATGCTGCTCGACGAGCTGACTGACCGCGGCCACGACGTTGAACTGGTCGCGCAGAACAGGCGCTACCAAGACCCTGAGTATCCATTTCTGGCGGCCGAAATTGACCTTGAGCTGATCATCGACGGGGAGCCGGTTAACTGCGAAGCCAAGACCGTCAGCCCGTTCGCGGCCAAGCTTTGGGGCGAAGAAGAGACGGACGACGTGCCGATCTATTACGCCGCCCAAGTGATGCACGGGCTGATGCTGCGCCCGCGTCGCCGAGCCGTCATCGCTGCGTTGACGGGATTCGACGACAGGCCGCGCGTGCACTGGATCGAGCGCGACGACGAAACGATTGCCGCAATCCGGGCACGCGAAATCGAGTTCTGGCAGCGCGTCCAAGACCGCAACCCGCCGCCGCCGGAAACCGCCGACGACGTGCGATGGCTGTACGCCAAGGACGACGGTGAGACGATCGAGGCCGACGACGAACTGTTCGCCATGTGTCGATCGCTGAAAGACGCCAAGGCAGCCAACAAGGATGGCGAGGAACGCGCCGAACTGCTCGCAACGCAGATCAAGCTGCGCATCGGAAGCGCCGCCACCGTGATCTACAACGGCCAGAGAATTGCGACATGGAAGAACAACAAGCCAAGCCAGAAAACCGACTGGCAGGCTGCATACCTCGACATGCAGCCTCTCGCCGGCCACATCAACGAGTTCACCAAGACAGTAGCAGGCTCCCGCCCGCTGCTCATTGAATAGGAGTCCAGCATGACCACAGCAGACCTAAAGTCAGTCGTTACCGGAGAAAAACGCCAATCCCCGGTTGCGGCATTCAGCAGCTTCATGGACAAACTGAAGCCGCAAATGGCTTTGGCGCTGCCGAAGCATCTGACCGCCGACCGCATGACGCGCCTTGCGCTGACTGCGTTCAGCACCAGCGAGGCGCTGCAGCGATGCACCACCAAGAGCATTGCAGCCAGCATCATGACCGCCGGCCAGCTTGGCCTTGAGCCCGGAGTAAACGGCGCCGGGTTTCTGGTCCCCTACGGAACGACATGCACATTTGTTCCGGGCTGGAAGGGGTTGGTCGATCTTGTGTCGCGCAGCGGACGCGGAACGGTATTCACCGGCGTGATATTCAAGGACCAGGAATACACCTTCATCGACGGCGCCAAGCGCGACCTGATCATCCACAACGAAACCGACCTGGATGACCCGGCCGACATTACCCACGCCTACGCGATCGGATGGGTAAAGGACGCGACGATGCCGATCATCGAGCTTTGGCGAGTCAGCAAAATCAAGAAACATCGCGACAAGTACAACAAGCAAGGCCAAAAGCATTACAGCTTCCGCGATTGGGAAATGTACGCCCGCAAGGTGCCACTGCTGCAGGTGATCAAATACATGCCGTGCAGCATCGAAGTAGCCAACGCGGTTGCGCTGTCGGATGCCGCAGACCGAGGTCGAGGAGCTGTAATCGAAGGCGGGTTCGTGGTTGAGGAAAACGAGCCACAGACCGTCGACCAGGACCCCGGCGAAATCCACGACGCGCCGCAGCTCGATCAGAAGCAACCGCAGACCGTGCCGCAGGAAATCAAGAAAGCCGCGCCGGCCGGCGACTGGCGCCCAGACCCCGAAGAAGAAGCCGCGATCCGCGCCGCTGAAAGGCAGGAAGCGATGCAGAGCGCGACTCCCGCCCGACAGCGCCGCGAGCGCGGCGGCATGGGCATCGAGTAACCGCCATGAACCCCATTCTGTTCTACGACACCGAGACGACCGGCCTGCCGGATTTCAAAGCTCCATCGGAAGCGGCGCACCAGCCGCACATCGTGCAGATCGCCGCAGCTGTCGTCGACGCTGAAACGCGCCAGGTGCTGTCGAGCCTGGACCTGATGATTCGCCCGAACGGCTGGACGATCCCCGATGAGGTATCTGCCATCCACGGCATCACCACCGAGATGGCCGGCGATATCGGAATACCGGAAGACATCGCCCTGAGCGCGTTCCTGGAAATGTGGCGCGGCGTCAACCTGCGCGTGGGCCACAACGAGAGCTTCGACGCCCGAATTGTCCGCATCGCCATGATGCGCTACGGCGACCTGGCGGCTGACGAGTGGAAAGCCGGGAAAGCCGAATGCACAGCCAGGCTCGCAACTCCGATCTGCAAGCTTCCTCCGACTGAACGCATGCTGGCGGTCGGCAGAACGCACCACAAGACGGCCAACCTGACCGAAGCCTACAGCCACTTCACTGGCCTTGAACTGGAAAACGCGCACAGCGCCATGGCTGATGTGAAGGCGTGCATGGCCGTCTATTTCGCCATCAAGGACATGACGCCATGAAAATCACCGCCATCCAAGCCAAGAATTTCATCGGCGCCCGTGATGTTGACGTGAAGCTCTCGCTCCCGGTCATGCTGTTTTGCGGCCCCAACGGGTCAGGCAAGTCCAGCCTCGCCGAAGCATTGCGCATGGCCATGACCGGAGAGCCTTCGCGAGTCAGCCTGAAGAAGAACTACAAGCAGTTGGTGTCCGATGGCGCCGACGTGGGCTATGCCGTCGTCGAACATGACGGGGGGCAATCCGCGATCGCCCTGCCAAACGGCGCCCACGAGCACACGGGCAGCCGCCCTTCCGAACTGCTGCCGTTCGTGCTCGACGCGCAGCGGTTCGCCCACCTGGGCGCCAACGAGCGCCGGCAATTTCTGTTCCTGCTGACCGGCGTCTCGATCACCGTCCAGGAAGTGAAAAGGCGCATGATCGATCGCGGTTGCGATGCCGACAAGGTCGAGATCATCACCACGCATCTGAGCGCCGGCAGCGACGCCGCGCACAAGGAGTCGCAGGCAAAAGCGCGGGATGCCAAAGCATCATGGCGAGCAGTCACCGGAGAGACGTACGGCAGCATCAAAGCCGCGTCATGGGTGGCGCCAAAGCCCATGGTCAGGCCAGAGAAGATGACGGCCCTCCGCGCCGACGCAGCCCAACTGGCGCAGCAGATCGAGGAAGGATTGCGCTACGTCGGCGACATGCAAGGCCGGGCAACCGCTCAGGCAGCCCAAAGCGCCAGGCTGGCCGGACTGCGCGAGCGCGCCAGAAGGTTCGCCAGAATCGAGGCCAAGCTTCGCAAGGACGAGGCAAGCATGACGGAGTGGAAAGCCAAGGTCGATCACGAAGAGAGAAAGACCAAGGCGTTGCCGACCGAGCCCACATACTCCTGCCCGGTATGCTCTGTCCTGCTGCGCCACGACCACGCCAACGGTGCGCTGGTGGAGTTCACTCCGCCGCCAGTCGTCGAGTCTCACGCAGAGCCTGGGAAGCTCGCCGAGTACCGGAGAGCGCTGGGCCTGTTGGAAAATTCGGTCGCGAACGACAAGCGCGACCTGGCCGACGCCGACGCCGCGGCGAAAGCGCTGGCAGAGATCGACGACGAGAAATCAGAACCGGCGCCGGCGCCCGAAGAGATCGCCGCATCCCGTGAAAAGGTCGAAGATGCGAAGAAAGCGCTCGCAGCTCTGCAGGAGGCCATCAAGGCGCTTGATAATGATGAGCGAACCGCGCTGGCCGCAGACAAACGCACGGCAGCCGCACGCGGCCACCACTCCGATGTGCAGCAGTGGGAAACGATCGCCGCCGCACTGGCGCCGGACGGTATCCCAAGTCAGATGCTCGGCGAGGCGCTAGGGCCGGTAAATGGACGGCTGGTCGACTCGGCATTCGAAACAGGATGGCCGAATGCCCATATTACGGCGGACATGGAAATCTGCGCTGACGGACGGCCGTATGCCCTGCTCTCAGAGTCCGAGCGGTGGCGCGTCGACGCAATGATCGCCGAGACGATCGCGCACCTGTCCGGAGAAAAGGTCCTTGTGCTTGACCGCGTCGATGTGCTCGACCTTCACGGCCGCGAAGACCTGCTGTTCTGGCTCGACGACCTGGCCAGCAGTGGCGAGATCGACACGTGCCTACTGTTCGCCACCCTCAAGGCAATTCCGGCGAAGTTGCCGGAACGCGCTGAAGCTGTCTGGATCGAAAACGGAATCGCAAAAAGACTGAAGACGAGTTTGCGAATTTTTCAATTGCAGAAATGATTCCGGACCTCGACATTACGGCCGACGAAACGGAAAAAACCGCAACCCGCGAAATTCCCGCCGAAATTCCTGCCGGTTTTCCCGTAGGAATGTGTCACGTAGTAGTGCCTGATAGCGGAGATTCGGATGGGCTCCATTTTGCGTCGCTGCAAGAAGCCATCGAATACGCCATCGGCAATAATGCTGCAGCGACGATCTACCACCTTGTAGAAGCCGGGAGGGTTGAGTCGCGGCTGGTTTTCGTTCCTGCAGAGTAAGGCCAGAACCAATGCCAAACGAACCTCGTTTCCTTTCTGCTCTTGAAGAAAAGATGCTGCGCGACCTGTACCCATGTTACAGCACTGCGTCGGTCGCGCAACAGATGGGACTCACGGCGCAGCAGGTGGCGAACTACGCCAAATACAGGAAGCTGAACAAGTCTGCCGAGTACGTTGAGGCAGAAAAGGCGCGGACGATGGCCAGGCTCGCGGCCGCAAAGCAGGATGCAGAGCGCAGAAGGCTGGTGCTGTCTGACGCCAAAAAGGCTGCGCTTATCAGGCTGCAGGCGAAGCCTCACGGAACTGCCAAGCGAACCGCACACGGCACGGCTTACACCAGCGGCAACATCACGACGCACGTAATGCGATGATCGCCTCTCCAATCCAGTCCGAAACCCTCGCGCCCGACGAGTTTGCCGACATTACCGGCAGCCGGACCGCACGCGGGCAGATGGAATGGATTGATGCAAACGGCTGGCCGCATCACAAGAGCCGCGCAGTAGCGCCGATTGTCGGGCGCTGGTACGCACGGCTTAGACTGGCAGGGATAACGCCACAGGCGGCTACTGCGGAAGGTTGGGCGCCTGATTTTACGTTAATCAAATAGGACAAGACATGACCGACTACGACCAAAACAATGGATGGAAAAAAGAGCCCGCTATCGAGGGTACGTATGGCGGCTGCCTGAATTGTGGTCCGCGACCTAGCCTCTTTCCGGCAAACGGCTTGATTGCAGTGGGCTTCGGTTACGCAGCACTAGAGCGTGATGGCGAACCAATTTACACCGAGCCGAACGATCCAGATGACGACGCCGACTTTATGACCGGAGCGCAGGCAGAACGGATTGCTGCAGCCGATACTGACCACGACTGGCGGATCGTTCTTCACGGTCCGCTGTCCGGCAGGACGTATCAAAGGCACGGGCCTAGAGAGTGGGCGCTTATAGCGCAGGACAATGGGTTCGCCTGATTTTACGAGGATACGGGGATGATCAAGATCGAGAAATACCAGCCGTCGAGCGGCACAGAAGGCCAATCGTTCTACGATGACTGGTGCTGCCGGTGCTCACGCGACAAGGCCATGCGCGAAGGCGCCGACTTCGACGAATGCAACGACAACGAGCTTTGCCCGATCATCGCCGACACTATGCGGCTGACGGTCGACGATCCAGACTACCCGGAAGAGTGGTGCTACGACAACGGGACCCCGGTATGCACGGCGTTTGTCGAGCATCCACGGTCAGCGCCAGAGCCGCGATGCACCAAGACGATTGATATGATCACAGGAGAGGCAAGAAAGACGTACCGGGCGATCCTTGCAGACGCAGGAATTGATAGCGACGGATCGTTCAAGATTGGTGGGAAATACTACCACCAGCACGGAGTCATGGAGGATGACTATGACAAAGGCAATCAGCTCGGACTGCCAGAAGGAACGATCTACGTCTTCTCTCTGGTGACTTACGGACACGGTGAAACTATCAAGTGGGCAGACCTTGAGGCACAAAAGGTTGCGCTAGAGGATTGGGCAAAAGCTGTGTGCGAAAAGCACAATTGCAGCGCCGAGGTACTGGTCAGCGCGAATTACTGGTAGCGGCGTATTGCTAATAGTTGTTTTATCACGGAGGATTGTATGGATCGCACACTGAGCGACGAACTGGTAACAGCGAAAAAGAGCTACCTTTGCGATGCTAGTCAGCAGTGGCTGCGATCCGGGTATGTGATTGCAGATTGCGACACTGACGTTCAGCGGAACGCCGTTATGAATGCCGAGGCTGACAACTGGCGCATTCTTCCAGGACAGAAGTATCGGAAATGCAAGGGCGTTAACGACGGTCGGTTCTGCACTTACCGCGCAAGGATCGACATGGACGCGCTAACCCACAGCTTTAATATGTGGGACGAGTAGTTCTTTTGATGAAACGCTTTTATGACGAGAGGATTGAAATGAGTTTTGACGAACAACCAGACGGCGACCCGCACGGAGAGTGCGCAGCAGAGATTCGCGATCTACGGCGCTTGCTTGCGATTGAGCACGACGGGCCAAAACATCGAATCTATGGCGATGACGGAGAACTGCAATGCTCGGCATGCCGGATTGATTTCGTGCGCGACTCTGCACAGGACATCCGGCGGAAGCTCGAAGAGGCTGGTATGCGCGAACTGCAACTGGCCATAGCATCAGGGGAGTGGCCACCAAAACAGGCTACCGGCAGCCATTCCGGACAGCCAACACAGGATCGTCGATCCGGGCCTACTGATCGCAGATGACGAAAAATGACCACCTCAAAACATCCAAAATACATCGCCCGCCCGACGCAGTTTACCGTGCTTCCGAAAGGCGACAAAACCTACAGCGAGCGCGCAACTAAGATAACGATCATCGACGAAGCGGCAGGGGAGTTCGTTGAGGTTAGCCAAAGCGGGCGCGACGGTGGCGGAAAGATCGCAATCGACCCGGAAGAATGGCCAGCAATCCGGGGCGCGATCGATCGGCTAATAGACGATTGCCGACCTACCCCGCCATTATCTTCGCCAGCCGGGTAGCACGCCCAACGACCTGCTTCGACCACTCCGAGTCGATCATTTCGTCCGCCGCGGCCTGGTACTGACCATCCTTCACAGCCGCCAGCATGCGCTTGAAAGTAAGCAGCTTCGGAACCCCCATGTTGAACGCCATGTTCACCAGCACGCGCTGGCGATCTTCGGACAGCGTTCGCCACCATGGAAGCGCCCGGTCAAGACCCGCGGTGGCGCGATCGACATCGGCCAGCCACATGGCTTGTACTTCGGCTGACGAGACGCCAACGCTGGACAGGTTGCGACCGATGCCTATCGTGATATTCCCGGCCGTGTCTCGGTATGGAAAAAGCCGAACTCCCTCGTCTCGGACAAGCTCCGAACGAAGCACCACGAGGTCCATGGTCAGCCCTCAGTCTCGGCCATCTGGATCGGCATTCCGTGAGCGTCGGATGCCCGCCTGCCATAGATGACGCCATGATCTCGACCAATCTCCCTGTGGCGCCGCCAGTCCTCGATCATCAGCAGAGCGATTCCGATCCGCACCGCGACTGCAGACCATAAAGGCGCGTCTCCGGAAAGCAAGTCTAGGATCTGCCAAATGCTTCCGACTGCCAGCACCAGAAATGCTATACGAACACCATCCCCTGCGCGGGCAGACATCAGGTTTAACCTCCGCTCGGCGAGGATGGCGATAACCATCGAGGCCAGCAGGCAGGCTGTGCGGGCGGCGAAGCCTTCCATTATTTTGTCTGCTCCAGTGAGAACTTGTTGGCCACTCTCAGAATCGCCGGACCGATCACGCGATAGGACAGAAAGCCGATTGACGCCGCAGCGGCTGGCATCATCGCATCTTCGGTGATGCCTTCCGGGAGAAGGCTCTTGACGTGTCCTATGGCCATAGCGGCGGGCGTCACGTACCCTGCCAGGAGCGCCGCAGACACGACGCCAGTAAGCCTTCTCCACGCCGGTCGCGGCTCACCATAGGACAGTTCCATCAGCGCTCCGGCTAGGCCCGCAATCAGCAGTACCGGATCGAGACCTGTATTGACGCCGAACAGCGCGAGACCTGCAGAGGCAACGGCGGCGGCGGCAGAGTCGCCGGACGGATTGGAGAGTATTGGCACGCGCTACCCTTTCTGCACAACATTCCAGTTGGTCCCGTCCGACTTGAGAACCGCCCATGCGCCAGCGGTCGCCGGCAGAATCGCCGTGCCGGCCGCGCCGCCGGTGATCGGCACGACGTTCGATGCATTCGATATGGTCAGTTGTGCTTGCCTTGTCCCAAATCGCAGTTCTCGTGCCGTCCATGCGCTTGCGGTCGGCAGAGCGATAACGGTCGTTCCGGCGTAGTTTGCAGACATGAATTCGTCGTGCGGCTGGACTGTGTAAGTGCCGGCCGTGGTAAGTGACGCTGCAGGTGTGTTGCGACGGTCAAGGGTCACGTTGGTGCTACCCGGCAAATAGTATTTTGTCGTGACGTTCTTGATTGCGGTGCTTGTTTCGAGCACGTTGTCGCAGTTGTTCATGCGTATCGCGTAGGTCGATCCGTCGACGACGTTACCGGCCATCGACACCGTGTTAATGGACCCGACGTCGACGCCTTGCAGGTAGATTCCCTGCCCGGCACCGGTGGCTTTGATGTTGTTTCCATTGATCGTTAGCCCGCTGACCACGTATCCGGTGAACGTCCGCACGTAGATACCATAATTGCTCGCTGATGCAAGGCAGTCATAGATGTTGGCCGATATGTTGCACCGGTACAAATTCATTACGTTGCCATAGACCGAGATCCCGGAGAGGAATCCATACGCCTCGTTGCCCTGGATGACTACCCCTCCGACATCCCCTGCGGATACGTAGCCCTGTACGACAACGCCGATATTGCCGGGGAAGTCCGTCTGGTTTGTTGGTGACGCGAACATCTTGTTGCCGATGATGGTTGTCTCTCGCTGTACTGGCTGCGTGGTTTCTATCTGGTGGAATATTCCGTGTCCGGTCACGTTGTAGCAATAATTTCCTACGGCGATAAACTGTGGCGCCTGACAGCGAATCGCCACCATGCCGGTAGGCGTGGCGCTCGTCAGACCGTTCTTCATCTGCACGATGTTGTGCGAGAAATCGACCACTCCGCCGGCGCCTGGGTGCGTGTTGAACGACGCCCCTCCCATCTGGTACGTCCGGCACCCGCGCGCGATGATGTTCATCGAAATTCCGCCGTTTGACGTGTCGCCGGAAACGTCGATGAAATGGCACAAGTCATACCCGACGCAATCGGTGTGCGCCATGTTCGAGCTGCCGTAAACGTGCGCAATGCCGATGTTCCCGCCGGTATAGCTGTCCTTGATGCACCGAACCCTGGTGAACGCCCCGTCCAGGCATTTGTAGGTCTGGATGCCGACATAATCGGTCTTCAGCGTCGTGATGTCCTCAACTACAAAGTTTCGGCAATACTGGAACAGGATCGCCGCCTGCGACCTGGTGCCAGCGTAGTTACCAAGGAAGGTGGCATTGCCACGAATCCTGATGTTTTCACAGAACGACATCTTCTTGACCTTGGCCGTATCCGACGTGTTGTAGGTCAGGTACAGGTTCTCGGCAAACGTCAGCGTGTTGCCGGCAATGCCGATGATCTGCTTGAACTCGCCTATTTTTGTATTGGTGTCCGTCTCGAACAGCGCGCTTGATTGAATGACGATCCAGTCATCGACCGCGAACCCGGACGCGTCTGCAACTACGGCCGTATTCTGGTCGGCAAGGGCGTTGGCAGTCAGCAGTACAGCAGAACCGATCGACCCATGAAACGAGAGCCCGAATGCGGTATTCGACCATGGCGAGTTTGGCAGGCCCGGAGTAACCGCCGTGCGAAAGTCGAAGACCACCCCAGGCGCGAAGTTCAGCGACGTATTCGCTACCCCTGTCACCCCCGCGCCGCTGATCTTGTAGGTTCCTGGACCGACGTAGAGATCCCCACCGTGGTTCAGGAACGCCTGAAACGCCGCCGTGTCGTCCGTCGTCCCGTCGCCCGTGGCGCCAAAGTCGGCCGCGCTGACGCCTGGGAATGCCTGGTCGCGGATGTTGTCGACGGTCCAGATCAGCGAGTCGTTTGCGTCCTTGAGCGTTGCCTTGTAGGCGCCAGACCAGAACACGGCTGCCTCGCCGCGCGAGTCCAGGATGATCGGGTTGGCGTTTGGGGTCGTGGCCCCGGCGTCAGCATAGGTGCGCTTCGGCGTGCTCGTACCGGCCGCATAGGTGTAGAGCTTCCCGCCGGCAAGGGGTGCCCCTGAGTTGCTGATGAAACTTTGTTTACCGGTCGGTAGAATCGTAGCCATAATGCAGATCCTGAAAAGAAAAAGCCCGCTTTCGGCGGGCTCTTGCGATGCATAAAGATGCGTGGATTGCGGCTATTCTCGCGCCGCTCTATTGGGAGTTTCTGCGCTGGCTGGCGCGGTCAGTGTGCAAGGCCCTGGACGAGTACCGACAGCGGCACGCTGGACCGGCCGAGACGGCTGGCCAGCGCGTTCTTCGCGTCCTCACCCACAAGTGGTGGGACTGACGGAGCCGGAGTCCTGCCGGCAAGCGAACTGCTTACCTGGATGTCTCTCGCCGTAGATTGCAGCGGCTTGACGACCAACTCTCGCAGATACGGCAGGTTAGCGCCCTTCGAGAGCAGGTTTGAAAGCTTTTCTGCCGTGTTCGAGCCGACTCCGGCCCTGGTGAAAGCCGGCGTTTCGGTTGCTGCGCTAGCCGCCTTAGATAGCGTTTTCAGGTTGGCAAACTCTTCCGGCGAGAACAGCACTCGCATTCGCTGATCACCAAGCGTGGCCATTGCCTTGCGTAGTTGCGCGCCAGAAAACACGCCGTCAGCACCCTTGCCAAGCGTCGCCCTATCGGTCAGCCATTCCACCGTTTGGCCACGCAGGTTGTTCCATGCCTGCGGGTCGGAAGACAGGGATTGCTTCAGCGCCTGCAGGTCGCTGGCGTTGCCGCGCAAAACGAACTTCCCGAAGAACTGATCGGGCGCCGCCCCGTCGAGAGCGGCTTTCAGGGAGGGGGTGTTTTCGATCTGCGCAAATCGCTGCCGGGCCATGCCGCGAGCTGAATCGAAAGCGGCTCTGGCAGCGTCGCCCATGGCGTCGGCAGCGGGAGCGTCGGCAAGCGCAGTACGCACCACTCCGATGGCCTTCTGTTCTGCCGGCATGGCCCCGCGCTGCGCAGCAGACAGAACGGTGTCAATTTGCGCGGCCACGTTGACATTAAGCGGCGTTTTCCCGGTTGCAACGTCGTTCAGGATGTTTTTCACCTGCTCCGGCAGGTAATGCCCAAGCATGCCGGCGTCCAGCGCGTCATTGGCTTGCTTGACGAAAGCGACGTGATCAAGAGCCACATATCGCCCCGCCTCGTTACGCGCAGCATCGTAGGCAGAATCTACCGCCGCCCGTTTACCAGCGTCCATCTTGAGCAGCGACGACAGCGCGGTGCCAGACGCTTCATGAGCGTCTGGCGAAACGCCGCCAGTAGCGCCCTTGATCTTTTCTGCCGCGCCGTAAAGCTGCTGGTTTTGTTGCACGAACCTCGCTTTCAGCCGGTCGCCGGCCCCTTCGATGTCTGCGGTGTTGCGCTCGAACGCCCACCGTTTCGGGTCCCTCGTCACCTGCGCCGCCGTAGGCCGCAGGTCGAATGCGAGCATCGCGGCCTTACGTTCGATATCATCGGCGGAAACGGCAGCCCCTGCTCGCAGCGTCGCCCGAACATCATCCGACAGCGCTGCCTGCGCCTCTGCAGAGAGCCTTGAGAAATCAATCCCTCTGGCGCCAAGCGTCTGCTGGATTGTCAGGTTCACCTGTGCGGGGCTAGAAGCGCCAGACAAAACCTGGCCAGCCCTGGTCGTTACCACGTTGCCCTTGTTCAGCAGGCCAGAACCGATGTCGACCATCTTGCTGAGCGCCACCGGAGCCGCAGATCCAAGCAATCCTCCAATCGCCGCCTGTCCTGTTTTCGCTGCTGGCGTGGCCTGGTCGGAGAACATCGAGGCCCCCGCCAGAGCGCCGCCCACGCCACCGGAAAGAGCCCTGGTGCCGAGCGTCGCCGAGTTGCCGCCGGGGATCAGAATGGCCGGAGAAGTCGCCGCGATATTGCCACCGATGCGCATCCAGTCAACACCTGGGTTCTGACTGCCGGTGTCTAGCTTTCGCGATGCCTCATACCTGTCATTCTCGGCCCTCACCTGATCGGTGTATGCCTGCGCCTCGCCTGGCCTGCCGGTGCCCATCAGCCATAATTGATTCAGCCCCTGGCCAACGTCCATCATACCCTTGCCGATGCGCGATAGTTTGTCGTTCACGCCCCCAGACAGCGGCACGCCGGTGTCGAAAGTGGTGTCGATGCCGATGGCTGCGGTGGGGTTTATCTTCAGCGTTGATCGGTCGCGCAGCGATGTGGGCGCCGGCTGGCTGGCGCCTGGCGCATCGTCCCATGTGATCGTAGGTGCCCTCCTTGGCGACTCTGCCGCCTGCGCGGTCCCGCTGATCGCAGTTGCTGCAGCATCGCCCATGCGCGCTAGAAAAGACGGCTGCGGCGCCGCCGCCATGTCTCGCGCCCGGTTCACTCGGTCTGCATACTGTTGCGCCTGTGGCGGCATTTCTTGCCCCTTAGCGCCTTTTCCGGTACGCATCCAGGCGTCGACATTGCCCGGCCCCCAGTTGTAAGCCAGCAGCGCAAGATTGCGGTCGCCGCCGAACTGGTCTTGCAACTGCGACAGGTATTTGCCGGCGGCTATCCGGCTCTGCCTCTCGTCTCTCGGATCGATGCCGAACTGCGCCGCCGTTTTGGGCATGAACTGATAGGCTCCGACTGCGCCAGCCGGGGAAACGGCGTTTGGGTTCCCGCCGCTCTCTACGCGGCGAACAGCGTCCAGGGTGCCGTCGTCGATTCCAGCCGGAGCACTCCATTCGATGGTGGCCATGGTCAGGGCCTCACGGTTCCGGTGCGGCCGGTCTTCGAGTCTTTGACGGTGATCGACCCATCTGCGTTGCGCGCCACAACCGGATATTTGGCGCCATCGACCTCCAGGAACGATCCGCCGTCATTCAGGCTCTTGACTTCCATACTGTTGTTTTGCGCGCCGCCCCAGCTTCCAGAAGCCCCCGATCCCTTTCGCGCCATAGGCGAGCCGCCTGGCGACGCCCCGCCCGCGTACCGCTCTTGAATCTGCCGGATGGTCTTGATCGCGTCGAGCTTCTGTTCGGCGGGGATGGTCGGGTCACCAAGGTTTCCTGCGGATGCCTTGTACATGGCCACATCACGATCCGACTGCGGCCCCTCCATCCTCGGCATTTGCATCATCAGCGCGCCTTCGAGCGCCTTTAGTTGGGCAATCGATCGACTGCCTTCAGTGGTCATCCCAAAGGTGCGCGCAACCAGATCATAGCCAGCACCAGAATAGCTCCCGGTCGCCTTTTTCAGCAGCGCTTCCGCGTCGTCCAGCATCGGCAGGATAGCCCCAGCCTTCTGCGCCTTCTCGGCCTGCGACCCTTTCGGCGGGGCCATTCCCTGAGGGGTGAACGCCCCCCCCGGAGCAACGGCGCCAGCGGCAGGTGGCGCGACCCATGCGCCGTCCTTCCACTCGGGCTTTGTGGCCGCGAATTGCTGCTCTGGAGTCATCTGCTTGGACAGCGCTCCGCCGCCGGCAACCGGCCCGACGGATCCCGCTCGCGGGTTGGTGTTATAAGGTACGATCTGGCCGCCGGTATCCTGCATCTGCACCTTTGGAGTGGTCGCCTCCAACTGGTCCTTTGCCGTCTGTACAGACATCAGCCCTTGATTGATCCACTGGCGCAGCCCGTTCGGATCGGCTGGCATCGTCTGCAGCGCCGTGGCGATGCCTTTCGGGTCGGCCATCTGCGCATCGACAAGCTGCCTGGCGACTGAAATCACGTCGGTCTGGTTCAGGTCTGGCTTCTGCGCCAGAGCAGACAGCGCGCCGTGCATGGCGCCGATCCGGGCTTTTGCCAAGTCAAACTGCTTTTGCTGCAGTTCAACGCCGTGCGTCTGGCCCTTCTGCAACTGGTCGAGCACGCCGCTGGCACTGTTCGGAGCCGCTTTGAAAAGCTCGGGCGTGATCCGGTCGATATTTGGTCGGCCGTCGTTAAAGTTCTCCTGATTCGAAAATACCGAGCGCAGAGCGTTGCTATCGGCCTGCTGCTGCCGATAGTTTTGCAGCGCCGCCTGTTGCATTTGCTGCTGCTGCATGGCGCCGTTCATCGACAGCATGGACGCGATAGGCTGCATCGACTCGGCCATGCTCGGCGCCTTGGCGCCAAGGGAGATTGCGGGATCTAGTGGCATCGTCTTATCCGTAGTTGGCCGGGTTGTCGAATCCGCTATACGAATTGCCGTATGGGCTACCGCCGCCGCTCGCCGTGTTGAACATCGGGAGCTTGCTCATCATGTACATGCTCGAAGCGTTGCCGATGCCGCCTCCGATGGCGTTGGCGCTGCCGACGTAACCGGATGCGCGCGCCGCTGCGCCGGAAAGAAGCGAGTTGTTCGCCGATGCGGTGCCGGACATCGTGTTGGATGCGATGTTGTTTGCCGTGTTGGCGCCCAACTGACTTACCTGGTTGGTTGCCGCCTGGCCAATGCCGGCCAGCGACGACAGGCGCCCGAAGCGGTTGCCTAGATCAGTCTGGTAGCGGTTGAAGGCGTTGTCGTAGGTCTGATTTGCAAGCCCGGTGTTGAAGCTGAGAAGGTCTTTCAGAGCGGCGCCGGATGCGTAGCGCCCTTTCGATGCGTTCGCCCGGTCAAGCGCAAGCTCCCCTTGCTTCCTGGTGAATTGGTATCCGGGGTCGGCCTGAAAGTCGGACGCGCCAAACTGGTGATTGAACGAGCCGAAGTCGCTGCCGCGCGGCGCCATGTCCTGCGACTGCCCCTGCATGGCGTCGATCTGCGCCTTGAGCGAGTCTAAGTTGGCCTTGGCTGCGTTGATCGCCGCCTGGTTGTATTGCCCGCCTCCGTATCCGCCCTGCCCTTGCTTCGCCTGTTGCGCCTGCTGTGCCATGATCAGGGTGAGGTAATCCCCGTCCCACCCGGCAGGCTGTGCCCCATAGGACGCAAGGGCAGACTGGTATGCGGGCGGAAGCTGCGAGCCGCCGCCGCCAGCGCTGCTGTTAAGGAGGTTGTTGTAGGTCGTCAGCGAGTCATTGTATTGCCGCTGCAGGGCCGGTAAATTGCTGGCAGCATTGGGGTTTGACGGCGTGTCGACACCAAGCAGTTGCGAGAGCTTCGACAATGCCCCGGTGCCGGCCGTGCGCCATGGCGACTGATCGGCGCGCGCCTGGTCGTACATGGATTGCTGCATGGCATTCGTTTCGCGCGTTGCCTGCAGTTGCGCCGCTGCCGCCTGGTTGGCTGCGTCTGCCTGCGTGCTGGCCGCATCCTTGGCCGCGCCGGATGACATGACGCCACCGAGCAGCGATCCGCCACCCATTACCGCCGTCGCAGCGTCCATGTACCCTGATGCTGCTCTTGCCCACCACTGGTTTAGCATGATGCCCCCTTGCTGTAATGCGTAACTCCATCGGACTGGCCGGTTTGGACAAACCCGAGCCGCCGAACAAACTCGTGCCCGCTCTTGTGGCTGTCCATGACGGCAGTAGTTACTTCGCCGTGCTGCTCGATCATTTCCTGCAGGCTTCTGAAAAGCGCCCGGCCAAGCCACTTCCCGCGCGCCTTTGGCATCACCGCGACGTGCAGTTCAGTACCGCGCCGCATGATCGCCCCGACTTCCTCGCCACTGACCACGACCGGGATAAACTCAAAGCCGGCCATCGCCCGATCGAAATCCTCGAACGACATCCCGAAAAGCCGGCCCTCGATGACATCGAAGACGATCCGGCGAACGTCTGGCACTAGTTGATCTCGCGACCGCTCGCCCGGATGGTGATCGATGTCGCCGCGCCGGCAATCGTCGAGATGAACCCGCTGGCGTCCAGCACGTGCCCGACGACCTCGGGGAACGTGTATGTCTCGCCGGCCGCCAGGCTCTTGGTCTTCACGATCAGGTTCTGGTTTCCGGCGGTGTCGGCTGCCGTGACCAAGTTCACCGACAGCGTGACCGCGCCGGCGCTCGTGTTGGTCGCGGTGAATTTGTCGATGATCGTCCGCGTCGATGCCGATACGGTGTATTGCGTGGTCTGCGATGACTCGGCCTGCTTGGCCGCGATCAGGGTCTTGGCGGTGATGCTCATAGCGTCAGTCCTTGTTGCATGTCGTTGATCTGCGTGCGTAGTAGCGCGATTTCTTCGGCCATCGCGGCCATACGGGTTTCAATTTCCGTGTCGAGCGACTGCACGTAGGACGTTGGCGCCAGCATCCAGTCATCTGGCGGAATCGGCGCCGCGCTTTGGGCGGCCTGCCCGCTGCTGTCTGCGAGCGAGAACAGCAGCGCCTTCAGTTCCTCGATGCCTGCGTCTTCCGGCAGGCTTTCCGATAGCTCGTTGTTGGTCGCCGCTATCGGTCCGCCAACGCGGTTGTAGATTGACGTGGCCCACTTTTTCCACGCCTGCGTCATCATCCCCGCGCTGTCGACCACCGGGATCCTGATCGGCGCCGGAGACATCGCAGAGCGGGCGCCGGCAGAGTCGACAACCGCCGCCGGGTTGTCGGTCCTGATGATGATCGGCTGGTAGCCGGTCAGAACAGCATGCCCGGTTAGCGGGAAAATGGTTCCCGGAGAGGTCTGTACTACGGTCGGCTGCTTGCCGCTGGCGACAAGGTGTCCTGTTGCCGCCGCTATCGTCTGGTTGGCTGTCCTCGTGACAGTCGGCTGGTAGCCCGTCAGCAGCGCATGGCCAGCCGCAGGATTGACGACGTTACCTGACGACTGGCTTACGGTCGGCTGGTAGCCCGTCGCAACAAGATGACCTGAGCTTGCGCCAACGGTGTGATGGTCAGTGCTTGATACGGTCGGCTGGTAGCCAGTGGCTACAACGTGTCCGACAGCAGGCGCTACTGCATGGTTGTCTGTCTGTGTGACTGTCGGCTGGTAGCCGGTTGCGACCACATGGCCGGTGCTTGGGTTGACGGTATTCCCGCCAGCAACAGCTTCAACATACAAGCAAGCGATGACCCCGCCGCCGCCGCCCGTGCTGCCGACCTTGGCCCGAAGAATCGTGGTCGAGAATGTCTTTGTGACCGGGTTATTGTTCGCCGGCCAGTTTGCGGCCGTGTGCTCTGCGTCTGTGGCGTCCCTGTACCTGGCCGCAGCCGTGGTCGATGTCGACGCGAGAACGCCAAGCGATGTCGTTGTGTCGAATAGCTCGACCTTGATGCCAGCAGAGTAGGAGTAATCCCCCGCCGCAAGCCGTACCGTGTAGTCGCCTGTCGCCGGCAGGTCAATGCGGTACGTCGTTACTGTTGTGCCGGTCGTCCGGTGGATGCCGGCCAAACGGGCATCAGGTGATGTGCTTCTGTTTCTGCTGTCGCTGCTGGTTTCCCATCCGACGTTATTACCCTGCGCAGTCGTGCGCGGGTAATTCGCAGCAATTCCTATCTCATAGGTGTGGTCTGCCGGGTCGGTGACGTAGCCGGACGTGGCCCGGAAGTCGATGCCTTGCGGGAAAGACATGGCGCGCGGTTACTCGGGCCAGAGGCTCGGCGGCACGTCAATCGTCGCCAGGATCTGGTTGCAGACGGTGATGATCTTGGAATAGGTGCTTTTGTCGGCAGGGCCGAGCCCTTTGGCCACCGCGTTGAATGGCGTCATCAGGTCGTTGAACTCGGCACCGGTGCCGCCGATCGTCGTCCACAGGTCGGCGACGACCGACCACACGGCGCCATTCGCCTGCAGCGTGCCAAGCCAGCCAAGTCGTTCCTGATATGCTGCGGCGGCTGAATTCATCTGGGATTCGAGCGTTGCGCGGGGAATGCTTTGCGCCTGCGCGGCGGCTTTCCATGTCGTAGCGTTCGCCCGGAAATCGAACTGCAAGCCGTTTAGGTTGCGCTCGATCTGCAGCAGCAGCTTCAGCGCCTGCAGTCGCGTGTATGGCACAGCCATTATTTCTCCCCCCCGGCAGGCCAGAAGCACAGTACCTCTCCAGGCTTCCCGCCAGACTCAAGAAGCACGAACGTGTGCTGACAACAAGCCGGAATAACCAGCCGATACCCACGCGAATCGGGCACGTCGAACCCCTTACTGGAGACAAGGAAACTTTCTTGCCTGCCATCCTGGGCGACGGTCGAGCACTGAAATACGCCGTGCGTTACCAGCGCCACGTTGGCATAGCTGTGAACGTGCAGCGGGATGCAGCCGCCTACAGCATCGACCATGTTCGACCGAAACTGGATGCCGCACTCTTCCCACATCGCCCAATGGCGCCCATTGAGCAGATCGCTGTCCATCAGGGTGCTCATCTGCGCCCTTAGACCAGATCGAACCACCCGCCTGACGGGCAGGTCAGCGTCAGCGTGTTGCCTACCGTCGTCGCCGGGATATCGGCTGGCGTCGAGTCGCCGACGAAATATCCGACCAGTGGGTTTGTCATCCCCCACATCGAGCCAGACACGTAGAGCACGGCGTAGCGGAAAGCGGGGATGCTTCCTCCCGATGCCGTCTTGCTCGGGCTTGCCGATGAGAACTTGAACCCGCCAGAAATGGCAGTGGCCGCCAGCGACGCCAGCGTTTCGCCGCCTGCCGTCCAGCCGTTGCCGGACACCTCGTTGGCTGAAACGTCGGCCCAAACGCTGTGCCCCGAAGTCGACACGTCTGGCGTATAGGACGACGACACCAGCGCCGCCTTGACGGTCGCGCCGGTCAAGTCGTTTATGCGTAGGTCGTCCTTGTTCTTGGAATAGATGGTGAAAGTGCCTGCTGCCATGTGATGAAGTCCTCAGTTTTTGCCGATTGTTACGGTTGCCGATGCGCCCAATATGGCGACTTTTACCGGGTCGGTGATGGTCAGCCTGAACACCCTGTCACGGCTCTTGCCGAGCCTGCTCCAGATCGCCCTGTTTCGGTATTGTCCGGTCTTTCCCATCGGCGACCAGCGCTCGCTGCTCCACACGTGGCCGCCGTCGTCGGACCACTGCAGCATCGCTTGCGGGTCCGATCCCTGTCCGGAGTCAATGCCCGTTCCGGGCTCTAGGTCGATCTGCAAAGACGACCAAAACATCCAGTTGTAATCCGGGTTGCTGGCGTGCGGGGAGGTGCGGATCCTGTGGATCGCGTCGCCGTTGTCGGTGTAGGTGTCCAGGTCGAACGCGTAAATCTTGCCGTTCTGCCAGTCGCCGACCAGCGGGCGGCCGGCGAACGAAGCGAAGCAGCAGGCGCGGTGCCGGTGCGCGATGCCGTCTGCGTCGTGCCATGCGCGCTCGTGCCAAAGCCCGGTTGCTACGTCATAAACCCATGTCCGGTTGGCAGTCGGGAGTGTCAGCACGTAGAACGGATGGCCGGCCTGCTGGTAGGCGAAAGCCTGCGCGTCGTCGATGCGCGCGTACGTGGAAATCTGGTGCTCGATGGCGTGCGTAGAAATGCGCAGCGGGGTGTATCCGTTCGCCCGCCAGATGGTTCCCTGCCCTCGCTCGTCCTTGCCCATCCAGTAGATGCTGTTGTCGATCTTGGCGACCGACGACGGGGCAGAGCACCCAACCTCCATAAACGCGCCCTCGATGCGCGAGAACGGGAAGTTGACGTCGCCAGAGTTGAACCATACTTCGGTCGTCGCCTCGCCGAATAGCCACAGCTCGCGGTGATCGGCGATGAGTGAAACAAGGTTGTCTGGCCAGCCCTCGGCAGAGGCGTAATCGGCGCCTGGCAGAACGGTAGAGTTGATCGAGGACAGGAAGAATTGCCCGGTTCCCGGACGCAGGAAGATGAAGTAGCCGTCGATGAATGTCACCCTGCTGGCCGTCGCGCCAAGCGAGACGACCTGACTACCAACTGACAGCGATAGCGACCAAGCATAGCCGTCAGCGAGCGCCGCCGTGCTTCCGTTATCAACGATCGACACCGGCCCGGATCCAGTGCCAAGCTGTCCGGCAGCCGTCGCAGTGCCGTTGGCATCGATCAGGAATACGCTGCTGCCCTGGACGGCAATCAGCAGGTTGTTGGTCGTTCTGTAAAGCGCCCGGATGCCGCCGGCGGCGCCCATGGTGGCCCACAGCGCAAGCCCTGGCGTGCCGACCAGCATCGACACGCTTTTGGCCGTTGGCGCGCCAATCGGAGGCTGCGCGGGCGCCAGCTCAGGGTACAGGTTGACGCAGCGCTGCGCGTCGAAGTTGGCGCTGCGGGATTCGTAAGCTGCGCCGACGAACGGGATTTGCATGCTCAGTACCCGCCAATGAAGCCGGCAAGCCCGGTTCCTGCGCCTCCGACCAGCGCCGGATCGAACCGCGATACCGGGCGCTGCGCATTGGCTGTCTTGATCGCTCCGATTTCGTCGCCTGCGATCTTCACAACTGCGGGGCTTGGCTCTATGCCGTACTCCGGCGCCAGCTCAACAGCGAGGCAATAGCGCATCGCCTTGGCGTAACCCGGAGGATAGTTGATGGTCTGCGCCAATGAGGACAGCGTCGCGAACTGCAGATTGACCGATAGCGTAAGAGGGATGGCCAGCGATGGCGACGGCCAAATCCAGACCGTGCCGAGCGGGAAAGCTGGCACGTAGTAAACCGCATTTGGGATGGGGGCAGCGAAGCTTTTAAGCTCGATAGAATTCCATTCTTCCGTCGTCAGAACGCGCAGCGGGAAATCAACCCCGCTGGACGTGACGAACGCGCCATTGATGCTGATCGGCCGGTCGACGTTGAAGGCGCCGCCGGTTCCGATGGTGTAGCTCTGCGTCCCGCCAACGAGGCTTAGCGCGCTGTTGACCTTTTGATAGGCCAGCAGGTTGCGCAACGCCCACGACGAAATCATATCGTTGAGCGTTGCTAGTGCGTCATTTGCCTCGTCGGCGGTTGGCGTTTCCCCGGACGCTATGGCACCGATCAAGCGCATTGACGACGTGATCAGGTCGAGCGCCGTTGTCATTTGTTATGCCTGCGGAGTCAGAAGTCCGCTAACGCTCAGTTGCGCCCAATCGATCGCCACTGCGGCCGTTGCAGCGGCGTTGACGACGAAAGTCACCTGCCCGGCAGCGGGGACGATGCGGGTTATATACAGAGCCGTCGCATCCGCACTGGAGTTTGACAGGTACGCGGCGAACCGCGACTCTGCCGTAAAAGCCGGGTTGCTAACGACCACCGACGTACCTGCCGCAGCGATGCCGGCACGTCCTTGCGTCTTCGATGTCGTCACAGCTCCCGCCGTGACTGGTCCAGCAGAAGTGGACGCAAGCCCTTGCGCAATCAGCGCCGCCTCTTCCTGCGTCGACAGTTGGACGATGGTTCCGGCCGCGTAACCGGCGTAACTTTTGGCAAGCAAAATCATGTTGTAGCTCCTTGATGATCAGAAATGCGAATCAGGTCGCGTACTTGACGGACAGCTCGGGATAGGTCGCAGCCCACCCGAAAAGCACGTCCAGGCGCATGATGCTGTTGTCGTTCACTCCGTCGTAGAACTCGGTTACCTTGACCGTCAGCCCCTGGTCCGACACCTGCTTGACATCGATGACGCCCTTGCCGCCAGGTGGCGACCACATCGGCACCATGGCCAGCGTAAATGCGTCCTTATGGAACGCGACGTTGGTCGAGTATGCGCCCGAGGCTGTGCCGAAAATGGTGAAGTTCGCCGCCGTGGTGGCGTTGCTGACGTTCTGGAAAGCGCCAGTAGGAGTCAGAGCGGGGCTGATCGGAAGCGCTGTAGCGCCGCCTGCCAGGTCGGCCGTAATGACGAACTGCGCCAGCACGCCGGTCGATACCCGCGACTGCGGATTAACCGCATAGACGCCTGGGAACTGCACGATGGTGCCGCGCGTGATCGGGTTTGCCAGTGCGCCGCAGGCAATCGAAGCGCCAGAAAGTCCGGCAGAGCACGCCGTACCTGTGACGGCTTGAGCGCCGTTGGTGTGAACGTCGACGTTCTGGTCCATCGCGTAGGTCAAGCCGAGCGAGTCAACCACCATGCCAGAACCGAACTGCTTTGATAGCCTGTCCTGACTGTTGAACATGCCAGCGAAGCCCTGGACGATAGCGCCGTTTAGAGCCGGGTTCATGACCAGTCCGCGCTGCTTGTCGCGGGGAGCGCCCATTTCGTCAAGACGCTGATTGGCGCCGGTAATGGCGGCCATGGCCAGAGCCTGCGTTGTCGGCAGCGTGCCGGGAGTGCCGATGCAGTTATAGGTCGAATAGTGCGCGAGCTGCAGCCCTTGCCGGTCGATCTCGTTGCACACAGCGGCAACGGCAGCTTGCAGCTTACTCTCCATTTGCTGAATGCTGACGGTGCGCTCCAGCGAAGTGAAATTCAGATCGCATCCGCCCTGGGAGAGCGTCAGCGGAACGGTCGTTTCGACGGTCGATTGCGGGGCGGCAACACGGCCGGCACGATACGTGTAGCGCGGCGGGCGCTTGATGTTGATCGTTTGGCCCGGCGAATAGCCGCGCGACTGGTTGCCCGTGAACTCGTCCTGCCAGTCACGATTGACCATGCCGGAAAACGACAGCATGTTTTCGAGGATCGCCAATGCTTCCTTGGCGACGATGCTACAGGTGATAAGCGTATTGCTCATTTTTCAAAATTTCCTTGTAAATGCGAGTTGATTACCGAGCCCAACGGGCGCCCTGTTTGGCGCGCATGGCCCTGTACTGCGCCATGCTCATGTCTGCTGGATCGGCGGAATTGGTAACTCCCCCACGGATTGGCGTAATCGGCTCCGGGGCGTTGCTGACGGGCTTGACAACTGGCGATGGCGACCCCGAAACGGACGCTTCGAGACGCCCAATTTCACGCGCCGCTGATAGCGGCGAAAGCCCGTTTAGCCGTGCTGCTTGTTCGGGGTTCTTCGCGAGGTGATACGCCACCTCGGGGCCTCGCTCGCTGTCGAGCAGGGCCTGAATCACGTGCGGCGCGACTTCGATCGATGACTTGCCGATAACATCGTCATAGTCCTTGATCGTTTCGCGGGCGGCGGCCTGCCGTTCGTTCCATGCCTGCGTTCCAGCGGTCTTCGCGCGGCCATCGGCCTCGCTGGCACGCTCCGCGTCGCGCTTTGCTAGCGCCGCGTTGACTCGCTGATCCGCCTTCCAGTCCGCAAGGGCCTCGACATACTCGCCATAGTCCTTGTACTGGTCAGCGGACGGCTTGTTCGCTGGCGGCTCAGGCTTGGCGAGCGCTTTCTGACGCCAGAATTCAGCCTCGCGCTCCGCGTCGTGACGCGCGCGCGTAATCTCGTCGATGCGCTCCTGCGCGCTTCGCCTGGGCTTCGGCTTCTCTTCCTGGACCGGCTCCTCATGCCCTTCGGAGGGGTCGAATGCGGGATCTTCGGCAATGGTTTCCGGGCTTGCTTCGGCGCCGTCCGGGGGCGTGATTACTGGCTGCTGCTCTGTTGCGTCAGGCATGGAGTGCTCCACGAGTCATTACTGGCCCATCTGCGCTTGTTCCGGCGCCGGGCCTGGCGTCGGTGCGGTATTCGGTGATCCAGAAACAGAAAGGCCCTCGTCTTGAGGGCCTTGGTCTGAAGCGACGGCTGCGTCGAGCATTGGCGGCGGTTGCATGTGCTGCACCAGCATCGCAATCCAGCCTTTGATTTCTTCCACGTCTTGCCGGCTTTCGGCATTGATGCGCGCGACGTTTTCTGCGGACTGCGCCTTGACGCGCTCTTTGTCGATGCCGCTCTGCGACTCCTGCAGCGCATGTTCGAGCTGCTGGATATGCGCCTGTGCCTGCTGTATGAACTGCTGTACCTGCGGCGGCAGCGGCTGTTGCTGCTGTCCATCTTCCGGGTCGTCTCGAATCTCGGGCGGGATTGTGCGCGCGATGCGCTCGGCAATCTCTTCGGCGCCGGGCCAGTCCATCGACTGGACCACCTTGTCGCCGGCAATGTCCATCAGCTTCGGCCACGACTGTCCGAATTGGATCATCGCGTCGGCCGCTTCCTGGCGCAGCGTGCTGTAGCTCGGGCCAGCGGAAACGGTCACGTCGTAGGTGCCGACCGTCAGGTCATTCAGCACGCGCTTGATGGTTCCCGTTTTTTCGTCGGCCTCGGGAGACTCCATTGGCTTGTTAACCGGTGCGTGGCTCAGGCTCTGGTCTTCGCCCATAATTCGGACGACGCGCTCTGTGTCGTAAATGCGCGGGATCATCTGCATCAGGCAGCGACCGGCGTGCCGTATGGTGCGGTTGAGGTTGTCAGCAAAGTGGAAATTACTGACATCGCCCTGCCGCTGCCGCGCGACGATTGCTCTCCCGCTGGTTTCGTTACTACGGGCGCCAAGGGATGCATCAAAGATGCCGGTGCATGCCTTGATGTCGTCGCTGGCATGCATGGCCATCTGCAGCACCCCGACCGGCACATCGGCCATCGGTTGCCGGCTTGGCGGCGGGGCCGGATGGCCGCCTACAGACTTCGGCACGTATTCGAGGTACGGCATGCTGCGCACGTTGGCCTGCGCCCACTCGTTCTCGCGCCCCTCGAACTGCCCGACCGCGCCGATATAGGGCGCCTTTGGCCGCAGGCTAACCTCTTCGGTAGCCGCAGTCATCCAAAAGTTGTACATCTGCGCCGGGTCTTTGGCTGGACGGACGAGCCCGGAGCGGATCACGCGCCCATCGATGTCTATTTCCTCACCGTAGACCGGGAAAACTGGAATCCACTTGCACGGGATGTCTTTCCGCTCCAGCACGTCGGTAGCCGTGACTTTGTACCAGCACACCTTTCGCCGGCTGCTCTGGCGCGTTTTGACGATGGACACGCCCGGCGGAAGCCCGAGCAGATGGTCTTTCCAGCCGCTTTCGCCGTTTGACAGTCGCACCAGCGTGGCGGACTCGTGCTCAACACGGTAATACTCCGCGATGCGCACCGAGTCTTCGCTGATCCACGGAGATGCGCCGCATCCAGGTCCGAACTCGCTGATACTTGACGCGTCCGCGTCAGGGTATAGCCGCTGGAATTCAGCACGAGACACGTCGTCATAGATGATGGCGAACTCGGCGTCGCTGCCGTCCGGCTCCTGGCTGTGCGGGTCTAGGTAGACAGTGAACGCGTTGCGGATGCGTTGGAACCTTATGTCCTGGTCAAAACTGTCGTCGTCGGCATAGTCAGTGACGATGCGGAAATAGCCGAAACCGATCGCCGCAGCGCTGTTCACCGCGGTGTCATATGCCACGTCCGCGTTGCTGGCATATTCGATATGCCGAATCAGGCCCTGCATGACCTCGGCCGTGTCCACGTCCGCGTCGTCATCGACCGGGTGCACCTTGATGCTCGGCCTGTTCTGCCGCTGGTCGTTTGTGATCTGGTGCAGGAACGCCAACGTCTTGTTGATCGTCAGGCACGGCTGGCGGTCTGCCGTGCGATTGCGCCTAGCCTGCTCAGGCCACTGATCTCCTGACAGGAATTTCAGATCGCTGAGCGCGTCGGCCCGGTTCTGCTGCTCCGAGTCCTCGCAAAGCTGAAATCGCTTCTGCACCTCTGCCAAGATGGCGTCATCGTCAGAACCGTCAGCCGGCGCGTCCTTGTTTGCATCCATGCTCAATGCATCCCCCGCGAGGCCTGGCGGGGAGCGCGCGCCATCAGCATCGGCTCATCCTGGATCGTCACAAACCCGAGCCGCGAATACCACGCTGCAAGCGCATCAATGGGCATCCCATCATCCTCAGGTTCTGGCGACAGAAGCAGCACAAACCCGGACAGATCGGCATCTGCGCACACCATGCGCAGCAACGCCGTGGCGTGTCCATGGCGCCTCGACTCTGGTTCTACGTGCACCGCTGACACCTCCATTACTCGCCCGCGCATATGCGGCGGGACAGCAGACGACGGCCCGACCGTCAGCGATGCCGGGCCATCCTGCATATGCGTTGTGCTCATTAACCCATCCATCCGCCTGCATATCCGCCTGCGAAAGCCGGCCGCGCAGTGATCGTTTTTTCCTGAATCGCGACGCACGCGTAGCGGAACGAATCCGCTGCGTGGCTGGTCCAGTCGTGCAGCGGCCCCATGCTGATCGCTCGCTTGTCGTCGATCTTTTCCCGGTACTGTCGGATCGCATCCAGGCCTGTGGCGCACCGAGTACGGTCAAACCAGCATCGATCCACCATCAGCCGGGCCGCGTCGATGCCATCCTTGATGCCGATCTGAGGCACGATCTCGAAAGCAATACCAAGGCCCTCGGCGACCTCAAGCCGGCTCTTGCCGGTGCCCATCTCTCGCACCTGGATGTCGTGTGGCGCCCAATGCGTGCCATACAGGTAGCCACGCTCCTGCAGCACCCTGGCGTAGTGGTCTAGTCCGAAACCGTTGGACTCGTAGTAGTCGACAAATCGGATCTCTCGACCGGTCTGCTGCCAGAACCAGATCGCCGTTGAGTCGGCCATGCCCAAGTCCCACGCGGTGTGGACTTTGAGCATCCGATCAACCGGGACCGAAGCCACGCGGCCATCATCGTCAGCTTTGCGCAATTCCTGCGCGTAGTAAGCGCCGGTGATAGCCGCATCAAACGAGCACTCGAACTCTTGCTGATATTCGTTCTCTGGCATCGCCTTGCGCATCCGATCCAACTCGTCCTGCGGGATGATCCCGGTGTCGCTGGCCTTAAGCACCTGCACAAACCACTCCTGGTCGTCCACCGCTCGCTTGTAAGTCGCCCCGAGCAAGTTTCCCCATCCCTTTGGCGTGCCGCTCAGGTCTAGCCACCCCTGCCGGTCTGCAAGCGCCGGAAGGATGATCTGCGTCAGCACCGATGGCGCGATATCCTGCGCCTCGTCTGCGGCAAGCCCGTCGAAGTACAGGCCGCGCAGACGCTCTGCGTTTTCGGCGCCGTAGAGCCTGATCTGCGCGCCGTTGTGGCCGAAAACGACCGACAGCTCAGATTCGTTGATCTTCCCGCCGCATGCCAGGATTGGCGCCGAGTAGTGCTTGAGATACGACCATGCGATGTCCTTGGCCTGTATGTAGTAGGGCGCTAGATACCCGTACCGCGGGCTCTTGAGCTTGCAGCACGCGGCCGACCGAATCAGCTGGTTGATCCTCGCAACGGTCTTGCCTGCCCTACGATGCGCCACGGTCAGCGCGTACCTTGATCGCGCATTGTGGTACGGCACAAATGCCGGCCGCGGCGCGTAGGGGATCAAGACCTGTCTGCGTGTTCCAACCATGAAAACTCGATCGGACCCGCGTCCGCGCCAGTGAGCTGCAGCGGCAAAAGCTTGGGATAGATATGCACCCAAAATGCACGCTCGTTCTCGGGGTCTTCTTGCGCCCACTCGACAAGGCGCTCTGCGCCGCCAAGCTTGTCTGCCGCGAGAGCAATAGCCTCAAGCGCGGTGCGAGTCACCTTGCGCGTGGCTCCTTTCGGCTTTCCTGGATTCCCAACACCGAATCGTCCCGTTTTTTCCCGCTGTACTTCCATTGATTTCCGTAAACGCAAAAAAGCCGACCACTGGCCGGCTGTCTTTGGGCGCAACTCGCCCACCACCCGCGAGATTACGAGATCCGCCAGGCTATTGTCAAGACGAAATGCATAGCGAAAATTCTTGTTGACTTCCTTTTGTATTGTCGTACAATACAGATGCCGACACACAACAACCAAGGAGGGAATGGAAATGGACATGGACAAATATCAGGCTTGCTCTGAAATGCTCAGAGAAATTTTGGCCGGCTATGTCCCGGCTAAACCGGCTCTGTTTAATGCTAATGCTTCTCCGCGCGACCCGAAGCAGGTCGCGCTATACGCTGCCGCGTGCGGTCTAGCGGAAGCGGCTATAACCTTCGCTGTCCTCAGCGAAGGGTACGAGATAGCCGAAGAGGCTGCCCGTGAGCAAGCGAAGGATCCAAGGTGGGTCGCGGCACAAAGCCGCGAAGTGCTCGCGAGTCTTTTCCGCGAGATTGCGGACAACGACCGTTTCGATGACGGTCGATAGCATGGCCAAGCGCACAGGCAATCGCCCCGGCCAGGGGCGCCAGCCGACCATCGCGCCATCTGGCCAGGTGGCCACCATCAGCGCCAGGGTCAGCGCGACGCAGCGCGCCGAGTACATCCGCCGCGGTGCGTCAAAGGCCCTGCGTGACTGGCTGGACGGCAAGCTTGCCGCAGCCGACAAAGCAACGCCGGTGGCGCATGATGCGTCATCGGATACAGAGAAGGGGGATTGAAATGGGACTGAGCAGCATGTACCAGCTCGAACTGGAGCGACAGCAACAACTGCGCGACCAGCAGTCGCGCGTCCGCGACGACGACGCCGGCTTCGTCGGCCAGTCCGGCTGGGGCTCGGCCGCAGCCGGAGAAAACACGGTCGATCCGGACGCCAATCCGGACGCGGACGGCGACTATTCGCCGGCAGCCGAAAATGCCGCCAAGGCGCAAGCCTTCGGCGATCTGTTCGACGCCATCATGGCCGGGACGGCTCCGGCGGCGGCGCTCGATCGCGCCACCAGGTGCGCGATGGACTGCGCGAAGATGACCGGCCGGCCGGTCGGTCAATTCCTGACCGACGCCGCGCGCACGGTCGCAAGCAGCATTATCTACGGAGATTGAGACGATGATCTTCCTCATGAACAGTGCCGTAATGCCTGCGGGAAATTTCGGCACCTACACCTACTCGCCGGCGACGGTCGGCGATCTCGCTACCGTCGTCCAGGGCGACGCGTCCGGCTGGTGCTCGTGCATCGGGTATCCGCAGAACG
>ERZ761602.1489-NODE-1489-length-42193-cov-12.061417_pt1 | contig 42193 bp, 38 predicted proteins | sample MGYA00512165_ERZ761602 | MGnify/ENA primary metagenome ERZ761602 (study PRJEB28899, sample SAMN02445085) | bioreactor sludge metagenome | biome: EBPR sludge; isolation source: Thorneside wastewater treatment plant | place: Australia: Brisbane, Thorneside...
TCATTAATTACTCTATTCAAAAGCAAGCCTAAATAAAGAGAGCGGGAATTGCTGGCCTCAATATGTTGCTTATAACCCTTGGTGGAGCCTTTATTATTAGTATGATTATGATATTAATGGTAAGTTACGTAATAATATGGCCGCTCGATAAAGTAGTCGATGCTACAACTCGTGTAGTGGGAGGTGATTTTGCTGCCAAAGTAGAAGTGAGCTCTAATGATGAAATTGGGACCCTCGCTAAAATGATCGAGGAATTCAAACGAATCATGATTGATACTGCTCAAGAGCTTGAAAAATTAAGGGAAAGCAAAGGCCACTAGCCCTAGGCCCTAGCTAACCACTGGGTGTAGAAGCAAAGTGAGCCGGTAGTGATAGTAAGCCAAGTTTATTTACCCTGATACCCGAACATAATCTGCCACTGAGCATGTCCTTGCAGTGGCAGATTATGTTTCTCTGACCGGCCCTGCCATCCTGTGTGTACCCTGTGTGAAGCATTAACAACAGGCCCCTAATTGCTGCAATCGATTGGTTAAAAAGTGCTGCTAAGCTTATCTCCATCCATATGAGCAGCCAAGGGAAACTCTGATCCATGACCGACCATCCCATCAGCATTGGCGTTCTAACCAGCGGCGGCGACGCCCAAGGCATGAACGCTGCCGTCCGCGCCGTTGTCCGCACCGCACTCCAGGAGGGCGCTGCCGTCCACGCCATTTATGAAGGCTATCAGGGCATGGTCGATGGCGGCGACCGTGTGCGCCCCCTGTTCTGGGACGACATGGGCAGCGTTCTGCACCGGGGCGGCACGGTTATCGGTACGGCCCGCTGCCCGGCGTTCCGTGAGCGGGACGGGCGCCGGCGCGCCGCTCGCAATCTGCTCCAGCGCGGCATCGACCGGTTGGTGATCATCGGCGGCGACGGCAGCCTGACCGGTGCCAATTTGTTTCGTCAGGAATGGCCGGAACTGCTGACAGAACTGATTCAAGCCGGGGAGATCGATGAAGCGGCCGCCCAGGCTCACCCGGCATTGATGATCGTGGGTCTCGTGGGTTCCATCGATAACGACATGGTTGGCACCGATATGACCATCGGTGCTGATTCCGCCCTGCACCGGATCATCGAAGCCATCGATGCTCTGACCAGCACGGCGGCCAGCCACCAGCGCAGTTTTGTGGTCGAGGTCATGGGCCGGCATTGTGGCTACCTGGCGCTGACCAGTGCCATCGCCGGTGGCACCGACTACGTTCTTATCCCCGAATATCCCCCGGCGGAAGGCTGGGAAGACCGTATGTGCGCGCTGTTGCGTCATGGCCGGGCAGCCGGTCGCCGCGACAGTATCGTGGTGGTGGCCGAAGGCGCGACCGATCGGGCCGGCAACCCCATTAACGGTGATTACATCCGGCAGATTTTGGAAGACCGGCTGGGCGAAGATACCCGCGTGACCATTCTTGGTCATGTCCAGCGCGGCGGCACGCCCAGCGCCTATGACCGCTGGATGAGCACCCTGGTCGGCCATGCCGCCGTCCAGGAACTGCTGGCAGCCACCCCCGACAGCGAGCCGCAACTAATCGGCGTTCGTTATAACCGGGTTCAGCGGTTACCCTTGATGCAATGCGTCGAGCAGACCCGGGAAGTAGCCCGGACCATTGCCGAAAAGGATTACGCCAAGGCCACGGAATTGCGCGGCAGCAGCTTTACCGAGATGACTAAAATCTTCAGGGCGATGGCTGAGGCGTTGCCCAGTGTGACGCCCTCCGTCCGTCCGCGCCGAATTGCTGTGCTACATGGCGGTGGACTGGCGCCGGGCATGAATACCGCAGCCCGCGCTGCCGTGCGCCTGGGCCGCGATCGCGGGCATATGATGCTGGGGGTGCGCGGCAGCTTCGCCGGATTGGTCGATGGCCGGATCGAAGAACTCACTTGGGGCGATGTCGAAGGCTGGACTGCGCTGGGCGGCGCCGAGTTGGGCGCCAGCCGGCAAGTTCCAACGACCGAACAGCTCTACACCGTGGCCCGTTCGCTGGAAACGCACAGCATTGACGCTTTGCTGGTCATCGGTGGCTGGAAAGCCTATCAGGCATTACACCGGCTGGATAGCGAGCGGGAGCGCTATCCCGCCTTCAAGATCCCGATGGTTTGCTTGCCAGCCACCATCGACAACAACCTGCCTGGATCGGATTTGAGTATCGGTGCTGACACCGCGCTCAACGTCATCGTCGAAGCGCTCGACCGTATCAAACAATCGGCGATGGCAGCGCGGCGCTGTTTTGTGGTTGAGGTGATGGGCCGGCATTGCGGCTATTTGGCCATGATGAGCGGTTTAGCGGCGGGCGCCGAGCGTATTTATCTGCCCGAAGAAGGCATCACCCTCAAGGATTTACAGGCCGATGTGGAGCAGATGATTGACAGCTTCCGTGGCGGGCGGCGCTTCTATCTGACGATCCGTAATGAATACGCCAACCCGCAATATACGACTGATTTTCTGGCCCGATTGTTTGAAGAGGAAGGCAATCATCTGTTCGACGTGCGCCAAGCGGTACTGGGCCATATTCAACAGGGTGGCAACCCCTCTCCGTTTGACCGGATTCTCGCCACTCGATTGGCAGCCTATGGCATCGACTTTCTCAGTAAGGAAATGGAGCGTGGTTCAGCGACAGGTGCGTTTATCGGCTTGACCGAAGGCAAATTGGCCACTTTCCCAATCAAGCAGATGCCCGATATGGTTGATGCTGCTAACCGGCGGCCGCTGGAACAATGGTGGCTAGAGCTGCGCCCGGTCGTCCAGGCCATGTCGTCGCATCCAAACGCAAGGCGCTCACCAAACAACGGTTCGATCTGCTAGCGGTCCGCGTGCTTGGCCAGGCATAGGGCAGCATTCACGGCTGCCCGCAGACCGGTAACAGAATCATTGCCGTTGAGTGTCCGTGCTCTAGCGCCGCCCTCCCCCGCCGGATCGCAGCAGGATTCCATCCAGCATGGGAGTAGGCAACCATCGCCGCAAGATGGCAAACAGATAAGCCGGTACAGTCACCGGGTAGCGGGCGCGTGGCCGGGGATTCTCCAACGCATGAATCACTCGCTTTAACACCGCCGCCGGCGGCAAGGTAAAGGGAGCTGCGGGTCCTTCCTTGAGCAACCGGGCCTCCATTGCAGCATATCTCTCCTGATGGGGGCTGTTTTCAGCGCAGACATGACGCTGGTAGGCAGCGTAAGCATGCGCCCGGAACCGGCTCATAATCGGCCCTGGCTCGATTAGGCAAATATGGATGCCGGTACCCGCAAGTTCCAAGCGCAATGTATCTGCCAGTCCCTCCATCGCAAACTTACTAGCGACGTAGGCACCACGGTAGGGAAACGCCACCAGACCCAGTACCGAGCTGTTGTACACAATCCGCCCCGCACCTTGCCGACGCATGGCGGGAATCACTTGGTTGGTCAGTTCCAGAGCGCCGAACAGGTTGGTTTCGAACTGCTCCCGCAATGCTTCCCGGCTTATATCCTCCACCGCACCAGGCTGTCCGTAGCCTGCATTGTTGAACAGTGCATCCAGCCGTCCGTTTGTTCGATCCAACACCGCCTTCACAGATGATTGAATCGACACTGAATCACATACATCCAAACATAAGCTTTCCAGCCCATCAGCTTGCAGGCGCTCCACGTCTATAGCTTGGCGTGCCGTGGCGAACACTCGCCAGCCGCGCGCCTTCAGACCCTGAGCAACACAATGGCCAATTCCCGAGGAGCACCCGGTTATCAAAACTACCTTACCGTTTCTGCGACACTCTTTACCCTCCAATTTCTCCTCCTCATGACATATGCAGCCGTATTCACCGCCATAAAACTGCAATATAAATGACATATAAAGGCCGCTAAGCCGTAGTAATCCATGCTTATAGTTTTTAACTCAACCTTCAGGGACAAGGGTTTTTCCATTTCTCAAAATTTATCGCTTTCCGGAGATGTTATGATCCAACATAAGCTCGCCCTCGCCATCGCGGCCACTTTCACTCTGACTGGCGCAGTTCACGCCCAGTCTGCCCGTGACTATATCAACATCGTTGGCTCCTCGACTGTCTATCCTTTCACAACAGCCGTGGCTGAACAGTTCGGCAAGGCCAATAAAAATTTCAAGACACCAAAAGTCGAATCCACCGGTACTGGCGGCGGCTTTAAATTGTTCTGTGGCGGCGTAGGCGTCGAATACCCTGACGTTTCCAACGCATCGCGGGCGATTAAACAATCTGAAATCGAAACCTGCGCTAAAAATGGCGTCAAAGAAATCGTCGAGATCAAGATCGGTTTTGATGGCATCGTGGTCGCCTCCTCCAAGAAAAACGCGCCGATGCCATTAACGGTCAAGGACCTGTGGCTGGGATTGGCCAAGCAAATTCCGGAACCGGGCACTGGCAAATTGATTGCCAATCCGTTTAAGACCTGGAAAGAAGTTAACCCTGACTTGCCGGCGAAAAAAATCGAAGTGCTAGGACCGCCACCAACCTCCGGCACCCGTGATGCTTTCGTTGAACTGGTTATGGATGTGGGTTGCGAGGAGTTCCCAGCGATCAAGGCGCTGGACAAGAAGGAGGCCAAAGCAATTTGTCAGATGATCCGCGAAGACGGCGCTTATATCGAAGCTGGCGAGAACGACAACCTGATCGTCAACAAACTGGTGGCCAACCCCAATGCACTCGGCATCTTCGGCTACAGCTTCCTGGAAGAGAATCTCGACAAGATTCAAGGCGAAACCATCGGCGGCGTTGCACCGGATTTTGAGGATATTGCCAATGGCAAGTACCCGGTTTCGCGGCCATTATTTGTGTATATTAAGAAAGCGCATATCGGCGTCATCCCCGGTATCACCGAATTCATCGCTGAGTACACCAGCGACAAGGCGTTGGGTGATGAAGGCTATTTAGCCCAAAAGGGCCTGATCCCGTTACCTGCCGGGCAGCGCAAGCACGTCGTGATGGACGCAAAAAATCTTAAGCCATTGTGATTCAGTAACGGAATCTACCTAACACCCCACCCGAGCATCTCATCGCTACGGGTGGCATTTTCGCATCCTGGTGACCACACCATGCTGTTCTATTTGTTCGTGATTGTTGCACTATTGAGCCTCAGCAGCTACTACCTGGGCCGGAAACGCGCCTTTGCCGTAGCGGGAAGCCATATCCGCAACCTGCATTCCCTGCCAAGTTTTTACGGTTCCTACACTGCGCTGTGGTGCGGATTGCCAGCGCTGATCGTGTTTACCGTCTGGGCCGCATTGCAACCGAGCGTCATCATTGAACTGGTGGTAGCCAGCCTGCCACCGGAATTGCAGCAGTTGCCGCCGGGCCGGCTGAATCTGGTGATCAATGACATCAAGAATCTGGTCAGCGGTAATATCGTTTCCAGTAATCCAGATGCGACCATCCTGGCAGCGGCTGATCATTACCGCCATCTGCAAACGACCGGCAATGCGGCACTCTGGATGATCGTCATAGCACTGGCGCTGGCGGGAATCACCTACGGCTGGCGCACCATTTCACCCCAACTGCGCGCCCGTAACCGGGTCGAACAAGTGGTCAATGTGCTACTCATCGCTAGCTCGACGATCGCCATCTTCACCACGATTGGTATCGTCTTGTCAGTGTTGTTTGAATCAATCCGGTTCTTCCACAAGATTCCAGTTTCCGAATTTCTGTTTGGGTTGCAATGGAGTCCGCAAACGGCGATTCGCACTGATCAGACCGGTTCCTCCGGCGCATTCGGTATGGTGCCGCTATTTACCGGCACTCTGTTGATCTCGGGTATCGCTATGCTGGTTGCTGTGCCGATTGGTCTCATGTCGGCGCTGTACTTGTCTGAATACGCTGGCCCGAAATTCCGCGCTACCGCCAAACCCGCCCTGGAAGTGCTGGCGGGAATTCCCACGGTGGTCTACGGTTTTTTCGCGGCGCTGACCGTTGCTCCACTGATCCGCGATTTGGGTACGGCAATGGGCTTGCATGTCGCCTCGGAAAGCGCGCTGGCTGCTGGACTGGTGATGGGCATCATGATCATCCCCTTCGTCTCCTCGCTATCTGACGACGTCATCAATGCCGTCCCGCAATCGATGCGGGACGGCTCCTATGCGCTAGGCGCGACCAAATCGGAAACCATCAAGCGCGTGCTGCTGCCAGCCGCTCTACCCGGTATTGTCGGCAGCATTCTGCTAGCAGTCTCGCGCGCCATCGGTGAGACGATGATCGTGGTCATGGCCGCGGGTCTGTCCGCCAACCTGACCGCGAACCCCTTGCAGGCAGTCACCACCGTTACCGTGCAAATTGTCACCCTGCTCACCGGCGATCAGGAATTCGACAGCGCCAAGACTCTAGCGGCGTTTGCCCTGGGATTGGTGCTCTTCATCGTGACTCTGATTCTCAATATCATTGCCCTGACGGTCGTGCGCAAGTACCGGGAACAATATGAATAAGAAACCACAGCGGGACATCAAAACCATTGTCAATGCCAGTCTAGCGCGCCGGCACGCCGCCGAGCGGCGTTTCCGCTGGTATGGACTCATCGCCATTAGCCTGGGACTGGTATTTGTGGTGCTCATGTTTGCTAATATCATTGGTCAGGGTTATTCAGCATTCTGGCAAACATATATTGAGCTGCCAATTCACTTCGACTCTGCAGTCATTGACCCGGAAGGCCGCCGCGACCCGCACGTTCTGGAAAATTCCGACTATGCGGCCTTGATTCGCACTAGCCTGCGCACCCAGTTTCCACACGTTGAGGGGCGTCGCAACCTGCGGGATCTGTACAGTCTGGTCAGTTCCAATGCACCGTTCCGGTTGCGCAGCCAGGTATTGGATAATCCGGAAATCATCGGTACCGAGCAGTCAATCTGGATGCTGGCTTCAGCCACCGTAGATACCTTCGTTAAGGGCAACATCGATCGCCATATCGACGAATCACTGCGATCGATCAAGGATCAGGAAATCGCCTGGGTCGATCAATTACAAGCCTCCGGTCAGCTTAAACAGCGATTTAATACCATTCTATTTAGCAAGGGTGATTCCCGCGAACCGGAGCAGGCAGGTATTCGCGGCGCATTAATGGGATCGTTTTACACGTTGGTGGTCACCTTCCTGCTTTCGTTCCCGATCGGCGTCGCCACCGCAGTTTACTTGGAAGAGTTCGCCCCAAAGAACCGCTGGACTGATTTGATCGAGGTCAATATCAACAACCTGGCAGCGGTGCCATCCATCGTATTCGGCCTGCTGGGCTTAGCGGTATTTATCAATTTTTTCGGCCTGCCGCGCTCTGCACCGCTGGTGGGCGGGCTGGTGTTAAGTCTAATGACGCTGCCGGTGATCATCATTGCCGGGCGCGCCGCCCTGACCTCGGTACCGCCATCCATCCGCGAGGCGGCATTAGGCATGGGCGCATCTAAATTGCAAATGGTCGGCCATCATGTCCTGCCGCTGGCCATACCCGGCATGCTGACCGGCGCAATCATTGGCATGGCCCGCGCCTTGGGCGAATCGGCCCCGCTGCTGATGATCGGCATGGTCGCGTTCATTGCCGATGTGCCGGGCAGTTTCACCGATCCAGCAACAGTGTTACCGGTGCAAATTTATCTATGGGCCGACTTGCCAGAACGAGCCTTCGTGGAACGGACCTCGGCAGCAATTATGGTGTTGCTAGCTTTCATGATCCTGATGAATGGACTAGCGATCATCCTCCGCAAGCGCTTTGAGCGGCGCTGGTAACCAACCATAAACTTGAAAAGTCACCCCATGAATACTACAACGATTGAAGTCCAAACCACTCTGGATAGCACGCCAAGTCCCGCAACCCGGGAGACTTCGCTGTCGAGCGCCCAGATTATCAACTACGATCACCAGCAAACCGTCGGCAGAATCACGGTCGATAACCCGAAAATGGTCTGCCGCGACGTCAATGTCTATTACGCCGAAAAACGCGCGCTTAAACAGGTTAGCCTCGACATCGGCGCCAATGAAGTGATTTCTTTTATTGGCCCGTCCGGCTGTGGCAAATCCACCTTCCTGCGCTGCCTGAACCGCATGAACGATACCATTCCAATCTGCCGGGTGGCCGGTGAAATCAAGCTCGACCAAGATGATATCTACGACAAGAGCATCGACGTGGTGCAACTACGAGCGCGCGTCGGGATGGTGTTCCAGAAGCCCAACCCTTTCCCCAAGTCCATTTATGAAAACGTCGCCTACGGACCGCGGATTCACGGCATGGTCAATGGTAAAGCGGAAATGGATGAGCTGGTTCACGAAAGTCTGGAACGGGCCGGTCTGCTCAAGGAAGTCGAAAGCCGGATGAACGAACCTGGCACCAGCCTGTCTGGCGGTCAACAGCAACGATTATGTATTGCCCGGGCGATTGCGGTGAATCCTGAGGTGATTCTAATGGATGAACCGTGCTCAGCACTCGATCCGATTGCGACTGCCAAGATCGAAGAGCTGATCGATGAACTCCGGGAGAATTACACTATTGTCATCGTCACGCACTCAATGCAACAGGCCGCCCGTGTCTCGCAGCGCACTGCCTATTTCCATTTGGGCAACCTAATCGAGATCGGTGAAACCGATCAGATCTTCACAAATCCCCGGCACAAACTGACTGAAGACTATATCACCGGCCGCTTCGGCTAAGCCGGTCACCCTTTCCGCCGGATCTAAATACGAGAATTTCACGATGCCCATCAGTCACGATGCCCATACTGTTAAACAGTTTGATGTACAGCTCGCCAACCTGCGCAACCTGGTGCTGGAAATGGGCGGGCTGGTTGAAGATCAAATTCAAAATGCGATCAAAGCGCTGAATGACGAAGACGTATCTGCTGCCCGCGAAGTGATTGCCCGTGATCAGATCATCAACGGCATGCAGGTCAAAACCGACGAGGACAGCGTTAACCTGATCGCTCTGCGCCAACCGCTTGGCAGTGACCTACGGTTGATTATGTCGTTGTCCAAGATTGTCACCGATCTGGAGCGAATTGGCGATGAAGCCGAGAAGATTGCCCGGATGGCTGTCAAGACCTATGACGGCGACAATAATCCACCCAGCGCTAAATTGTTACGAGATGTCGCACCGATGGCCAAACAGGCGACGACTATGCTGCACGACTGTCTCGATGCCCTGGCGCGGCTGAATGTGGAACAGGCGATCGAAGTCGCCAAAGGCGATGATGAGCTGGACCAGGAGTATCAGGCGGCGCTGCGCCGGTTGATTACCTACATGATGGAAGATCCACGCACCATTGGTCAGGCCATCAACGTCCTCTTCATCGTCAAAGCGTTGGAGCGGATCGGCGATCACGCTAGGAACATCGCTGAATACATTATTTATCTGGTCAAAGGGAAGGATGTGCGGCATATCAACATGGAAACACTAGTCCAGGATGCGCTGAAGGGAGAGTGATTGGATGAGGCGTTTTCGTTCAGACAGTTGAGACCTGATCCATGAAAAAAATAACGACACCCTATTATCTGATTGACGAACATAAGCTGCAGAAAAATCTGAAAATCATTCAGCATATTCGCGAGGTTTCAGGCGCAAAGCCGGTACTTGCTCTGAAATGCTTTTCAACGTGGTGCGTCTTTGACCTCATGCGGCACTATCTGGATGGGACCACAAGCAGTTCTTTATTTGAAGCCAGATTAGGCTATGAAAAGTTTGGCAAAGAAGTTCATGCTTACAGTGTAGCTTTTTCTAAAAGCGATATTAAAAAAGTCAGCAAATTTGCTGACAAGGTCATCTTCAATTCAATTTCTCAGTTGTTGATGCATCATGGCGATGTCTCTGGCATTCAATTGGGATTGAGAATCAATCCAGGCATCAGTTATTCACATTTTGACCTTGCCGATCCGGCAAGAAAATATTCCAGATTAGGCGTTTCCGATAAAGATGAGATTCTGAAAGTATCTGCGCTATTGAGCGGAGTGATGTTCCATTTCAACTGTGAAAACGATGATATTGAAAGCATTTCCACCGCCATTGACTTAATCGGCCAAAATTATGGCCCTCTACTGGAAAAGATGGAGTGGGTGAGCTTGGGCGGTGGTCTTTATTTTACTAAAGACGGATATCCTCTGGATCGATTCTGCAAGAAACTGAAAAACTTCAGTGAGAAATTTGGTATTCAAGTTTATCTCGAACCTGGCGAAGCCACGATCACCAATTGCACCGAATTGGTAACCACGGTTCTGGATGTTATCCATAATGAAATGGACATTGCGATTGTTGATGCCTCTGTTGAAGCCCACATGCTGGATCATTTGATTTATCGCACCACAGCAAAGATTGCCTCTCCTGAGCCGGGAACCCACCCAATCATCATCGCTGGGCGAACCTGCCTGGCGGGTGACGTCTTTGGCGAGTATAAACTCAAGGCCCCCTTAAAAATTGGCAGCGAGGTTCGCATCGCGGATGCAGCGGGCTATACAATGGTCAAAAAGAATTGGTTTAATGGTATCCAGATGCCATCCATCGTTGTCCACCGGTTAGACGGAACTACGGAAGTGGTTAGGACTTTTAAATACCAGGATTTCAAACGTAACCTTTCCTAAGCCAGGGGAAATGTAAATGAAGAAGAATGTGCTGATTATCGGAGCAGGTGGAGTCGCTCATGTAGCTGCTCACAAGGCTGCGATGAATAATGACGTATTGGGCGACATCTGCCTTGCGTCAAGGACACTGGCGAAATGCGATGGAATCATCGATAGCGTCAAACGGAAAAAGCACATCCAAAATCCTGCGAATAAACTCTATTCACGGCAAATCGATGCTCTCGACATTCCTGCAACCGTAAAATTAATCAAGGAGACGGGTTCCGAAATCGTCATCAATCTGGGCAGCGCATTCCTGAATATGTCGATTCTAGAAGCCTGCCTGGAAACAGGAGCGGTGTATATCGACACAGCAATTCATGAGGAACCAGACAAAGTCTGTGAAGACCCGCCCTGGTATGCAAACTACGAATGGAAGCGCAAAGATCGCTGCACTGAAAAGGGATTGACAGCAATCCTTGGTGCTGGATTTGATCCGGGCGTGGTCAACGCCTACTGCGCACTGGCCGTAAAGCGCTATTTCGATAAGATCGACACGATCGATATCCTCGATGTCAATGCGGGTAGTCACGGCAAGTATTTCGCTACGAACTTCGATCCAGAGATTAATTTCCGCGAGTTTATCAAAGTATGGACCTGGATCGACCGCCAATGGAAAGAATACCCCACACATTCTGTCAAACGCATTTATGATTTCCCAGTCATCGGCTCTTGCCCGATTTATTTGAATGGACATGATGAATTGCACTCGCTATCAAAGAATATTGATGCGAACAGCATTCGTTTCTGGATGGGATTTGGTGATCACTACATCAATGTCTTCACCGTACTGCGCACCTTGGGATTTCTCTCGCACTTGCCCGTCACCCTGACTACCGGTCAGGAGGTCGTACCACTGAAAGTGGTCAAGGCGCTGTTACCCGATCCGCAAACGCTGGCTCCTGGCTATACCGGCAAAACCTGTATCGGCAACTTCGTCAAAGGATGGAGAGACGGGCAGGAACGTGAAATTCTCATCTATCAAGTTTCGGACCATAAACAATGCTTTGAAGAAGTCGAATCGCAAGGCATCAGCTACACAGCAGGCGTTCCTCCCGTTGCTGCAGCTATGCTGGTCACTCAAGGCGTCTGGGACCCGAAAACCATGGTGAATGTTGAGGAACTCGATCCAGAGCCATTTATCGCCATTCTAGACAAGATTGGTCTACCGACGGATATCAAAGAGATCAAACCCGGCAGCAAGGCGTCGTTTAATGGCACGGTCAGGGAATTGGAGAAGGAACTTGCGGAGTCGACGGCGACTGTCACGATCTCAGCAGCCAATCCAATGATTGCTGTGACGCCTGCTCTTCCTGTTGAACGTAAAAAATAAAAGGAAAAGAAAAGCATCCGGGAACGCTAGAGAGATCATATAAAAAAAGTAACCGTTCAGACCTCCCGCTCCAGCTTTCCCCCGCCAGAGGTGAGGGAGCCTTACGAAGCAATGGGTTGTTTAGTAGCTCGCCTTCCTCCGTGGGAAGGGGTGAACGGTTACAGAAAAAGTAATACACACGCTGGAGTAAAATGAGGAAAGGCTGTCCAAGTCACATAGAGTTGGACAGCCTTTTATATCTGCTGAGAGGCGATCCACTTTTCCCATCATGACAAAGGGAGAAACGCATGTATCGTGGTTACTATTCCCCTGCTGAATGGAAAAAAATAATCGAATTTTCTGCAATAAAAGAGACACCATTCCTCGTCATACTCCTCGACAGAGTTCAGCAGAAATTTCAAGAATTTCGCAGAGATTTTCCGTCTGCAAAAATTTATTATGCCGTCAAAGCCAGTCCTGGTGAAGAAATACTGTCCTTGCTGCGCGATTTAGGTTCCTGTTTCGATATCGCCTCGATTTATGAATTGGACAGGGTGCTCAACCTTGGAGTGTCGCCTGACCGCGTGAGCTTTGGCAACACCATTAAAAAAGCTCAACATATCCGCGATGCTTACGAAAAAGGCGTCAGGCTCTTTGCCAGCGACTGCGAGGCGGATATCCGTAATCTTGCCAATGAAGCACCGGGTTCAAAAGTCTTTTTCCGTCTCTTGATGGACGCCGTCACCTCTGACTCCGATTGGCCGCTATCCCGGAAATTTGGCTGTCAGCCACGCATGTTGACAGACCTTGTGTTATTGGCCGCCGATTTGGGGCTAGATCCCTACGGCATTTCATTTCATGTTGGTTCCCAGCAGCGCGAAATTCCGGCATGGGACACCGCAATTGCGCAAGTATGCAACTTGTTTGAATGGCTGGAGAGAGAACAGATTCACCTAAAGGCGATCAACATGGGCGGCGGCTTTCCAGCAAACTACCTTGTCAAAAGCAACCCGCTTTCAGTCTATGGAGAAGAGATCAGCCGTTATATAAGCCTTTATTTTGGCGACTCTATCCCAGAAATTTATCTGGAACCAGGGCGCGGTCTCACTGGTGAGGCAGGTATCCTTGCCAGTGAAGTAGTCCTGATTTCTAAAAAATCCAGGACTGATTTAAAACGCTGGGTCTATACAGATGTCGGCATTTTCAACGGACTGATGGAAACAATCGATGAATCCATCAAATATCCGATCTATACCGAGAAAGATGGTGAAACCGGGGATGTTATTCTAGCCGGACCGACCTGCGACAGCCTGGATATCATCTATGAACACTTCAAATATCAACTGCCGTTATCGCTGGAAATCGGCGACCGGATTTACTGGCTCTCCACTGGCGCGTATACTGCTTCCTATAGTTCTGTCGAATTCAATGGCTTCCCACCATTGAAAACTTATTATCTGTAAGATAGGCACCCTCTTTCTCATGCAGAGCGGCGAATGCATCGTCATCAACGGGCGAAATTACCAGCTTGGGACCGTGCTATCGACCGGGGCGGGAAGCTACGGTCAGGTATGGGCGGCTACTGATGCGGGGGGATACCCTGTTGCCCTCAAAGTGATCAATACCCTAGCTATGGCCCAAGCAGATCCCAGCTTGCGAGGCCACTGGCGCGCTCACCTAGAGCGCGAGATCGCTTTTTTAGCCGAACTGGATAGTGAACAATCCCGCCACATCGTAACCTTGCTTGATCATGGCCAAATCAATGGCCAGCCTGTGTTAGTTATGGAACAACTCTCCGGCAATCTCGGCCAATGGCTGGCGCAACAGCGGCAAGAGAACGCTTCCCCATTGGAATTGGCGCGCATCCTTGACTGGGCTGGACAAATCTTGACTGGCTTAGAGGTCATTCATCACGCCGGTTTTGTTTATCGTGATTTAAAATTCAGCAACATCCTGGTCAATCAGGATGGCACACTGCTCAAGCTGGCTGATTTCGGTTCACTCAAGCGCCAGGATAACGACAGCACCCGCTCCTTCATCGGTACGCCTGCCACGATGGCGCCGGAACAGGTGCTGCCCGCATATATTAGTCCGAAAGGTTACGAATACGTGGTAACCCCCTGCGCTGACTATTATGCGCTGGGATTACTGCTATTTACCCTACTCACGGCCCAGCCTGCCACCGCCGCTCAACGTCGATTGGGGCAGTTGCTGGCCCAGTATGGCCAAGAAGGTGCCGCCCGCTACTCTGAGCAACTGGGGGGACTGGATGATGAGGAACAGGAACTGTTACAACGCTCCATTGAATTCTGGACTGTTCCAGTTTCAACACAGCCTGGCAATGGTACAGCGGCTCTATTAACTGATTTGATCATCCGGTTATTGGCTCGCGACCCGGCGGACCGGCCTCGGAATAGCATTGAAATTCGTACAGTCCTGGATGCAGTGCGTGCTGGACAGTTAATGGCTTTCACCCATGAATCTAAACCGGCTGCCGCAACTAATGTACCCGACTGGGACATTTCATCGCTGACTCTACCACCAAACCCGCATTTGCATCACCGTCCGGCAACGGTAGCGCGTTCGCGTTACTCACGGCAGCCCTTGGCTCTATTCGCTGGGATCCTTGGACTAGCGGGGGCTCTGGCTTGGGCTATTATCCTTCGCCCAGTCGCTGACGAATCCCAGCAGAGTCATCCCAGAGCCGTGCAATCAGCAGCTAGTAATCAATGGTCAGCAAGTTCAGCCAATGCATTACAGCCGGTTCACTCCGGAGTACCGGATGACGTAACCGCCGCAATACCGCATGAACCTCTCTTGCCAGCACATGCGAATACAACACCTGTTGATGATGTATCACTCCCGGTGTCCGAACCCATTTCCACATTAGTGAACGAACCGGTCGAAAAACAAAATCTTATCGATACCTCAAAACCTGATCGCAACGCTGAATCCAAATCTTTGGCGGAACCAAGCACGAATATTACATCGCAAGCGCTATCACCTCCGGAGTCTCCACCCATTGCCCCTGCAATAGCGAAAAAGCCGCCATCGAAACCCGCTCCGCCCGTCGAATCAGAACCGCAAATCACTCGCCGTTCGCCACCGGCCACGGCCAAGACCACTCCCCCCAAACCGCGCCAGGAAAAAACGTCCAGAACCACGGTCTACACCCATCAAACCGTTAAAGCCGCGCCTGCCAGCGCAGTCGCTCGTGTTGAACCGCGCCTGCAATCCACGCCGCCACCGCCCGCGCTGCCGCCGATCGAACTGAAATCCCGTTCACAACCCACGCCACTCAATTTACCGCCGATCGAACTGAAATCCCGTTCACAGCCCACACCGCCCGCGCTGCCACCCATCAATCTCGTAAGCCGTGCTGATCCTGCAACAGTAGCGACACCTATCCGTGCCTCTCGTCGCGCCGCACCCGCGTCGCCATCCGCCGCCCGTGCACCCCGTTACTCATCAAAACCAACTCCACGTTCTGCCTCTCAACCGCGAAAACCGTTCCATCAAATAACAGACCCAATCGCCCAATTTCAAAAAGACGCCTCTCGTGCTGCAATCGGTATTCGTCGCGATATCAAAGTACTGACTAATTCAGTAGGCACGGAAGTTCAGCGAGGATTGGAAAGCGTCCAGCAGACACTGACCTACAACAATAGCAACCCGGCGCAGGTCGAGCGCCGTGATCGCCAGCCCCGCCGCTATAGCGGCCCGCCATCAACATTGCCGCGGTAATCAATGAAATAGATGCCTGCAAAGAACAAGGACTCTATCGAAATGCCTCACGAATAGCGCGCAAACTGACCGCCGCTCCCGAGGCCAGCTTGTAATCCACGAAACGGGTGACGTTGGTATCAGCAGGGTTGATTTCCACCGTGGGGATACCCATCTGGCTCGCCTGAGCTACCGGCCCTGCAATGTAAGGAAACACACTGGTAGTGCCGATGCTGAACACTAGATCAAAACCCTGATCCAGCTCCCGGTAAAGGTGCTGGATGGCGTGAGAAGGCAATACCTCACCGAACAGTACAACCCGTGGCCGCACCAGCGCCTTACACTGTGGACATGATGGCGGTATATCAAATCCGCCATAGTCCGGCACAGTGACTACGTAATCGCAACGGGTACAGAGCAGGTCATGGATATCACCGTGCATTTCGATCAAATTACGGCTGCCCGCATCACGATGGAACCCATCAATATTCTGGGTTAACACACAAACATCGAAATGATCCTGCCACTCGGCGATGATAGCGTGAGCGTCATTGAAGCGCGCTCCCCGGCAGGAGCTTTCAATCTGACGCAAATATTTCCAAGTGATCGCGGGATTAGCTTCCAGCATCCCAGCGGATAGCGCGGTTTCAATCGAGCAGTTTTCCTCAGTGACCTTATCGTTATACAACCCACCGATTCCACGATAGGTCGGCAGACCGGAATCAGCAGAGATGCCAGCACCGGTAATAAACAGCAATCGACGGGCGCGGCGCATTTCATCAGCGATGCGGGCGATCAAGCTAAGATCAGGGTCGTTCATGGCATAGCCTCGCTAAGAATGTTGGAAGCAATTTTAATAGACTATGAAAATCCTAATGTTTTCGGATAGGTGCTTTCCGTGTATACACAGTATTTCTATGTCGATTCAGACCTTCCGGCACGAACCACAGCAATGAGGGCATGAGATCTGGGTAGTGGCGCCGGAATATGGCTATCCTACTAACAATGAGGCAGGTATCGAGCCGGGTCATTTCCCGGCAGACCCCGTTGACCCCGAAGACCGGATGATGGCGGCGAAACACGGCACGCTGACCGCTGAAGAGAACGTGACGCACTTTGCCCGCCAGATTTACCCGCTAGCTGATAATAAAGAATTACGTCAGCGATTAGGCAAAGACGGGCGGATTTACGCCCGGCAATGGACCGCAAAAGGCCCCGCCCGGATGCGTCCGGTATCTTATAAGAATCTCCTGGCCGATAATAGGCGCTAACGCTGAATTCAAGCTGCCAGGAGGCTGTAGAGCGCCTCAAATTCACGGCTCAACTTGTGCTTAGGATCAAGATGGATCATCGGCAACGCCTGAACATGTGATTCGCGGATCTTGATTGAAGCCGACAAGAAAGCGTCCAATACGGGCAACCCCTCGGTGCGGAGCTCCTCGACTAACCGCACCGGTAGCTTGGCGCGAGCCTGATAGTGATTAACCACGATCCCTTCCACCCGCAAATGATGATTATGATCGGTCTGAATTTCGCGGACGCTCTCCATGAGCGTGTATAGCGCGTGGCGTGAGAAATCATCGCAGTCAAAGGGAATTAGGCAGGTATCAGCAGCGATCAATGCTGAACGGGTAAAGAAATTCAACGCCGGTGGCGTATCGATGAAAATTTCATCGAACTCCTTGAGCGTATCCAGCGCCTCACGCAATTTGTACATTTTATAGCGTGATTCCAGTTTAACCTGCAATTCCTCCAACCGAGGATCGGATGGCAACACGCCAAGATTAGGAAAGCGGGTCGGAACCATATAAGCGTCTGGCTTGTCGCCAAAGACCCTATAAGCCAGGATGTCATCAAAAAAATGAGCAAGCGTTTTTTTCTGTTCTTCCAGGGAAGGACCTAGCAGATAGCGGGAGGCATTGGCCTGCGGATCCAGATCCACCAGTAAAGTCCGGCGGCCACGCGCAGCGCTGATCGCGGCTAGATTGCAGGCAATAGTGGATTTACCCACTCCCCCTTTTTGATTGAAGACGACTCGGCGCATAGTAGTTTCCACGGTTTTGCTAGGGTTTAGCCAAGTGTAGTGCAAGTCGTAGAAAAGCGTCGAGATGGGTGACATAAGAGCCGCCCATCTCGCCATTGATTAGACGGAATGCTTACACGAGCGTAAAAAACCGAGCAAATTGATGTAGAATAATTCTCATTTACGACTTTATCCGGTGACGGCATGGCTTCATTCACTTCTTCTAGCGATGGTACCGAAATCATCGTCGCGACCTCCAAGTCCCGATTGCGGTTCCAGTTCGAAGCAATTGAATTGCGAGTGATCGCGGGATCAGACGCCGGACTGGAAGCCAGTCTCGGTCTACCTAATGTACGCATCGGCACCTCACCGGACAATGATGTTGTACTGACTGACCGGGCGGTCTCGCGCCGGCATGCCGAAATCCTCATGACGCCGAACGGCCTATTGTTGCGCGACCTGGGATCGACCAATGGCACCTTCATTAACGGTGTGCAGATCACCGAAGCCTACATCCCGCCTGATGCGGAATGCCGGTTCGGCTATTCGCAACTATTGATCCGCCAGCATACTGAAGAACGGAAAGTAGCCGTGCCCAGCCAGAATCACCTGGGCGAACTGGTGGGATCAAGCGAACGGATGCGGGAACTGTATGGCCTGATCCGCGCTGTAGCACCCACGCCAACCACGGTCCACTTAAACGGTGAATCTGGCTCAGGTAAGGAGTTAGTCGCCCGTACATTGCACACTTTTTCTGGCCGGACAGGCCCTTTTGTTGTGTTCGATGCTTCGGTGACCGATCCTGAAATGGTACGTAACGACCTGTTTGGTCATATCAAGGGCGCATTCACCGGTGCAACCGGTTCACGGGAAGGCGCATTCCGCCAAGCCCATACAGGTACGCTATTCATCGATGAGATCGGTGAACTGCCGCTGGATTTGCAACCTCGTCTGCTACGGGTATTGGAATCTCGCGAGGTGACACCGATCGGCTCGGACAAATCAACCCGCGTGGATGTGCGGGTCATCACCGCCACACATCGTGATTTGGCAGCGATGGTCCGGGCGGGCACGTTCCGCACCGACCTGTTTTACCGCTTGTCGGTGGTGCCGATCGACCTGCCGGCGCTGCGCGAGATTCGCGAGGATATCCCGCTTATCGCTGAAAGCCTGTGCCAACAGTTGCAATTGAATAGCCGGATTTCCGAAGGCGCTATGGCAGCATTGCAGAGCTATCTCTGGCCCGGCAATGTACGAGAATTGCGTAATGTGCTGGAGCGGGCAGCCGTCATGTGCGGCGACCGGGAAATTCGCATCGAAGATTTGCGATTACCTAAAGCTGCACTGGCGCCCGCGATAACGCCTGCCCGGGCACCCGCCGCTCTGCCTCCACTGCCCCCCCCGCCATCTAGCCTGTTTGAACCAGCATCGATCCCTAAACCTGGCGCTGCTGATGCCCGCACACACCTCAAGGATATGGAGCGGCAGATGATCATCGAAGCGATGGAGCGTAACCGGAATAACAAAGCAGCGGTTGCACGAGAGCTAGGCATTCCCCTCTCTACCTTGAAGCGCCGCCTCAAGGAATACCGGATCGGCGACGAAGAGTAAGCAACTAGTTGGAATTATTAGAAAACTAATGATTCGTAAGCGCCCAGATCACATGCTCCTGCACCAAGTCCGACGGATGCGTCAACCGGCTTCTTAAGGCGGCAATCACCTCCGGTGAGTGCGAGGCATTGCCTAACGCTACGGCGATATTGCGCAACCAGCGTTCGTGGCCGATCCGGCGAATGGCACTACCTTCAGTACGACGCAGAAACTCCGGTTCATCCCAGCGAAACAAATCAATCAAATTCGGGGCATCCAACCCATCCCGGACGCGAAAATCCGGCTCTACCGCCGGTTGGGCGAAGCGATTCCAGGGGCAAACCAGTTGACAGTCATCACAGCCATAAATCCGGTTACCCATGGCGCGACGGAATTCCAGCGGGATCGGCCCATGCAGCTCAATGGTGTGATAGGAAATACAACGACGGGCATCCACCTGGTACGGGGCAACGATAGCCTGGGTCGGGCAAATATCCAAGCATGCCGTGCAACGCCCGCAATGCGCACTTGTCACCTCATCCACTGGCAACGGTAGATCCACGTAAATTTCGCCAAGGAAAAACCAGGAGCCGGCCCGCCGGTCCAGTAGATTGCTGTGCTTGCCGATCCAGCCTAATCCGGCTTTTTCCGCCAGCGCTTTTTCCAGCACCGGCGCACTGTCCACGAAGACTCGATAGCCAAACCGGCCAATAGCAGCGGCAATGCGTTCTGCCAACCGTTGCAATCGGCTCCGCAGTACTTTGTGATAATCCCGCCCCAACGCATAACGCGAGATGTACCCCAAATCCGGTCGATTCAACACACCCCACGGTTCAGCAATCTCCGGCGGCTGATAATCCATGCGCCCTGTAATCACTCGCACCGTACCAGGGACCAGTTCTGCCGGCCGGCTGCGCTTGATTCCATGCCGCGCCATGTACGCCATCTGACCGTGAAATCCAGCCGCCAGCCAGCGAAGAAACCTTGTTTCATGCTTGCTGAGATCGAGACCGGTAATCCCGATCTGCTGGAACCCCAGCTCGCGCCCCCAAGTCTTGATGCATGCGGCCAGTTCAGCAAACTGAACCTCCGTTTTACGGCTCTCCCTCTCTAACGGAGAAGGATCGATTGTGAAAAAAGGGGTCATAGCGGCCGCTAGAATAGGTTTACAATCTATAAAGTCAATGACTCCGCATATTGTGCCTCATCATCGCCGCCCAGGAGGTTTTCCATGCGCGAACTGCCTTTCGAACTATACCGCGCTGCTCAAGTGCGGGAATTGGATCGCATTGCCATTGAAGATTGTGGCATTCCCGGCTATACCTTGATGAACCGGGCTGGCGAAGCTGCTTTCAACCTGTTGGGCCAGCACTGGCCCAACGCGCGGCGCATCGCCGTAGTTTGCGGCGGCGGCAATAATGGCGGCGATGGCTATATAGTAGCGCGTTTGGCCCATCAAGCTGGCTTGCAGGTCCGCGTGCTGACCTTGGCTGATCCTGAACAGCTTAACGGCGACGCCCAGACCGCATGGCAAGACGCCTTGGCTGCTGGAACGCCAATTACCCCTTTCAGTACTGTTAGCTTGGACGACACTGAACTGCTGGTCGACGCGATCCTCGGTACCGGCCTAGAGCGGGAGGTCAGCGGCGCCTGGCGGGATGCCATCCAAGCCATGAACGCTTACCCCGCCGGTATTCTTGCCCTCGACATTCCTTCAGGCTTGCATGCCGACACCGGCACTGTGCTGGGAGTTGCCATTCACGCAGCAGCCACGATAACGTTCATCGGTCTCAAAGTAGGTCTGTTCACCGGCCAAGGACCGGCCTGTTGCGGCAAGATTCACTTCGCCGGTCTTGATGCACCTCCCGAGATCTATCCAGCCCTGCATCCGGCCTGCTGGCGCTACGCTGGCGAAGACGTGCCCGGATTGCTACCGCTTCGCCAACGCAGCGCCCACAAAGGTCATTTCGGTCATGTCTTGGTGATCGGCGGTGAACAAGGCATGGCAGGCGCAGTGCGGATGGCAGGCGAAGCCGCTGCCCGTTGTGGAGCGGGTCTAACCAGCATTGCCACTCGCGCTGCGCATGCGGGCCTGCAAGCCGCAGTTCGGCCGGAACTCATGTTTCAGGGTGTGGAAACGCCGGAGGAACTGGAGCCGTTGCTGAACCGGGCCACGGTCATTGCCATTGGTCCCGGTCTGGGGCGTACTGACTGGGGCCGGACCATGTTACAGGCTGCCCTAGCCAGCGACAAACCTCTGGTCGTCGATGCCGATGGGCTGAACCTATTAGCAGTCGAGCCGGTTTTCCGGGAAAACTGGATTCTGACGCCGCATCCCGGCGAGGCCGCCCGTTTATTGAAGATGACTCCAAATGAAGTGGAAGCCGACCGTATTACCGCGGTCGAAGATCTGGCATTGCGCTACGGCGGCGTGGCGGTGCTTAAGGGCGCCGGTTCATTGATCGCCAGCAAGGAAGAAGGCCGGGTCGCGCTTTGCACGGCTGGCAATCCAGGCATGGCCAGCGGCGGCATGGGCGATGTGCTGACTGGGGTAATCGCGGCGCTGCTGGCACAGGGTCTACCGCCCTTCGCAGCGGCCAAGGCAGGGGTTTACCTGCACGGTCTCGCCGGCGATCAAGCAGCGCAAACCGGTGGTGAACGCGGTTTGCTAGCCACTGATCTATTGCCTTTTCTTCATGCAGGCGTCAATCCTAAGTTATGCTGAAATACGATCTTGATTCCGCAACCACCACGGAAATGCTGGGTGCGCAGTTAGCTGCGACGCTAATATCCGGTTGCATCGTCTATTTGAGTGGCGATCTAGGCGCTGGCAAGACAACCTTGGTTCGCGGTCTAGCACATGCGCTCGGTCATCATGGCACGGTCAAAAGTCCTACTTTTACACTAGTAGAACCGTACCAGATTGGGCCGTGGCGATTATTTCATTGGGATCTATACCGGTTGACCGACCCAGAAGAACTAGAATTTCTGGGCCTGCGCGATCAGCTCGATGGCCAAGCGGTGTTGTTGATCGAGTGGCCGGAACACGGGCACGGCGAGCTACCAGCAGCCGATTTGAAAATCGCCTTGCGCTATGCCGGCACAGGCCGTGTCTGCCAATTAATGGCCGTCTCAACTACTGGTCAGCGGATGCTTGCGAATCTTGTGACAGAGAACCCGCCTCCAGCCAGCTAAGCTGGCTGGAGGCAGGCATTGCGTTTAGCACATCCTGGTATTCGTTCAGGTTCCATGACTTCTTTCCCTTTGTTCTTCCAGGTGCTTGCAATCGATACACAATTCAGCGGTGGGACGTGCTTCTAACCGGCGCAGACCAATCTCGACACCACAGGCTTCACAATAGCCATAGCTATCGCTGGCCAATCGGCTTAAGGACTTATCAATCTTGTGTAAAAGCTTACGCTCCCGGTCCCGGGCCCGCAGGCTGATCGAGAACTCCTCTTCCTGACTGGCGCGATCATTCGGATCAGGCAGATTGAGCACTTCATCCTGCATACTATTGACCGTGCGCCGGCCTTCTTCCATTAATTCCTGTTTCCAAGCCAACAGGATGGCCCGGAAATGGGCCTTCTGCCGGTCGTTCATGTATTCCTCGTCCTGTTTGGCGCTGTAAGGCGTAAAGCCTGCAAACGTGTCAGCCATGATCATTCGCCCTTAATATCAGTGTTCACATTAATTTTGTGATTAAAAATAGCGTATTGGCTAAACCTGTAAAAATGACGGCTCAGCGCTAGCAGATGCGCATAACAGCATAGAACATCCAGTCAATGAATGCTGCCTGTGTTCACTTCCTTAGATTCAGGAGGGTTTCAAGTCTTGCTTAGGCACATTTTTAAGGCATCAGCCAACCCCTGCAACAACTGGAAGTACGCATCAGGACCCGCCGGCAACTCAGCGCCAAGAGGATCAAGAATACCTCGTTGCGCATCACTGCCGCTGACAATCGTGACCACCAGCGCCGATTGAAACTGCGGTTCGCTGAAGACGCAACGGACCTTGAGATCACGAATACGTGCCTGGATTTCTGCTACACGCTGGACGCCAGGCCGCTGTTCCGGATCGAGCACCACTGAACCAACCGCATTCAACCCGTAGCGCTGCTCGAAATACTGATAGGCATCGTGAAACACCACATAAGGTTGTTCCTTGATGGGTGTCAGATCAGATTCCAACTGTTGGTTCAGCCGGCCTAAGCGCTCGATTAACGCTGCACCATTGCGTTGATAACCGGCTTGATGTTCCGGATCAATTTCGCCTAATGCCGAGACGATCTCACGCGTCATGACGATGGCATTCACTGGGTCCAGCCAGATATGCGGGTCGTGGCTGGCCTCATGGCCGTGGTCATGGTCATGGTCATGATCTTCGCTTGACCTTTCATCGTCATGATGATGCGCTTCCCAAGCGCCACCCGTTCGCAAAGGCAAGACCTTGATACCGGGCGTTTCCAGCAAGGCTACTGTCCGGATTTTACCTTGCACATTCTCCAGTGGCTTAATCAAAAAGTTCTCCATACCCGGCCCAATCCAGAAGGCCACGCGGGCTTGTTCCATCGCACGCACATCTGAAGGCCGCAACCGGTAGTCATGCGGCGATGCACCCCCCCTTACCAACAGATAGGGTTCATCAATCCCTTGCATGACGCTGGCGACCAGCGAATGTAACGGCTTGATGCTGACCACCACGGGCAATCCAGCCGTGAATCCTGCCAACGGCAGGAGCAGCAACAGAAGCGCCAGCCAATTTTGCAACTCTTTTAGAAAAAGCCGATTACACTGCATGAAAATACCCTCATGTTATGTTATAGAATAACAATTGTTATAAGATTACACTTAGTTAATTTAGTCAAGCGTGGAGCACCCATGAAACAATCTTCAGATTGCTCTTCTCTTCAGCTCACTACCACTCAGTGGGCCTTATCAGAGGCTGAGACTGTTTGCCAGCAGCGTGGAGTCCGTCTTACCGAGTTGCGCCGGCGCGTGCTGGAAATTATCTGGAATCACTCATCACCATTGGGTGCTTACGCTATTTTGGATGTCTTGCGCAACGATGGGCGTCAGGGGGCGCCGCCCACGGTCTACCGGGCGCTGGATTTCCTGCTGGAACAAGGGTTCATTCACCGATTGGCGTCACTGAACGTGTTTACCGGTTGCCGTCAGCCGGGCGCTCATCACAGCGGCCAATTTCTTATCTGCCGGGACTGCGGTCAGGTCGATGAATTGAGTAACCTGACAGTCGATGCAGCCCTGCGCGCTGAGGCAATGGCCCGCGATTTCGAGGTCTCGGCGCAAACCGTGGAAGTGCTCGGCCGTTGCCTCATGTGCCGGAATGAGGCATCACACCATGCCAATTGAACCGATGCTGACGGTTGAAAACATTCACTTCGCCATTCGTGGCAATCCGATTCTGCAAGCAGTCAACCTCCAAGTTTCGCCTGGTGAAATTGTCGCCCTCATCGGTCCAAATGGCGCTGGCAAATCCACCTTGGTGCGCATCGTGCTGGGTTTACTCCGTCCGGACAGCGGCCAGGTCCGCCTAAAGCCTGGGTTACGGGTCGGCTACATGCCGCAACGGCTGACCGTGGACGATACCTTGCCGCTCACCGTGCAACGCTTTGTGACTTTAGGCACCCCAGCATCGCGTGAACAGGTCCGGTCAACGCTCAACGAAGTAGGCGCCGCCCACATCCTGGATACGCCAATGCAGGCGATTTCCGGCGGCGAAACGCAACGGGTGCTGCTAGCGCGGGCACTGTTACGAGAACCGGACCTGCTCGTGCTGGATGAACCCATCCAGGGCGTCGATCTGAGCGGCCAATACGAGCTATACGATCTCATCAACAATCTCCGCCAGCAGCGGGGCTGCGGCATTTTGATGGTGTCGCATGAGCTGCACCTGGTCATGGCGGCGACTGATCATGTGCTGTGCTTGAACCGGCATGTCTGCTGCTCCGGCCATCCCGACCTGGTCGCCCAGGACCCGGCCTATTTGGAGTTGTTCGGTATTGACGGTGCCCGGCAATTGGCCGTCTACCACCATCACCACAATCATCATCATGACCTGCATGGAAGCGTGGTGGCACTTGAGGAAGAAACGCATGGATGACTTTCTGATGCGCGCTCTGCTGGGTGGTCTGGGTGTCGCATTGGCCGCTGGACCGCTGGGTGCATTCATCGTCTGGCGGCGGATGGCCTATTTCGGCGATACCCTGGCGCATTCGGGACTGCTGGGCGTCATGCTGGGTATCGTATTGAACATGAACCCAGAATTAGGCGTCGTCGCAACCTGCTTAACGGTGGCGGTGGTGCTGGTGTTACTGCAACGGCAGCGCTGGCTGGCCGCCGACACCCTGTTGGGCATCCTTGCCCACACCAGCCTGTCATTGGGTCTGGTAACGCTGGCTTTCCTGGAAACAGTGCGGGTTGATCTAATCAGTTACCTGTTCGGCGACATTCTAGCGATCAGTCCCACCGATCTGTATTGGATTTGGGGCGGCGCAATGCTGGCGCTGGCGGCGCTGGTTTGGCTATGGCGGCCGCTACTGGCAGCAACGGTGCATGAGGAGCTAGCGCAGGTGGAAGGCGTCCCGGTGTTCGCCGTGCGGCTGGCATTTATGCTGTTGATCGCCATCGTGATCGCTGTAGCCATGAAGGTGGCCGGTATTTTATTGATCACATCGCTGTTGATCATTCCGGCGGCGGCGGCACGACGCTTTGCCCGTTCGCCGGAAGGCATGGCGGCGCTGGCCAGCGGGCTAGGCTGTTTAGCGGTGGGTGCCGGGTTATGGGCCTCGCTGCGCTGGGATACGCCGGCGGGTCCCTCCGTGGTCGTCGCTGCTGCTGTCCTGTTTGCCGCAGGTTACGCAATTCCTCGTTCACGGTGTTAAGAGATATGAGGTATTTTCACCCCCATCCTCTTCACAACTCCCGTAGCGCCCGCCAAGGCGGTTGAGCCAGTGCCGAACGCGCACCGAGTAATCCAGCCAGACCGACACCCAGCACCCCTGCGCCACCGCCCAGCAGCCAGATCCAGGAGTTCCACCGATAGGGGAAATCGAATACCTGGGTGGCTAGCCCATAGCTCAACACGGTTGCGGCAGCGGCAGCCAGCACACCGGCTAGCAGTCCCAGCGTAGCAAACTCTGCCAGCAAGCTTTGCCGCACCACAGCCCGTTGGGCACCCAGAGTCCGCAACACAGCGCTCTCGAAACGGCGCTCATCCTGCGTGGCTTGAATCGCGGCATACAAGACCACCAATCCAGCAGCCAAGGTGAACAAGAACACATATTCGACAGCAGAAATCACCCGATCCATGATCTCGCGGACCTTGGTCATCAGTGCCTCCACATCCAGCACGGTAATCGATGGAAAATGCCGCACCAGTTCCGCCATCACCGGTTTCCGGTCAATGGGCAAGTGAAAACTGGTAATCCAGGTTGCAGGATAGGCGTCCAGCACGCCGGAAGGGAATACCACGAAGAAGTTAGCCCGGAAGGAATCCCATTCGACGCTACGCAAACTGGTCACTTTTGCTGCCAGATCCTGCCCGGCGATCTGGAAGCGTAGCGTATCACCCAGAACGATTCCCAATTCCTCAGCTAGACCGGTTTCCACGGAGGCAACACCCTGACCTTGGTCACCCGTCCGCCACCAATGGCCCGCGAGAATGCGGTTATCCTCCTGCAAGGTATCGGTCCAGGACAAATTGAATTCCCGTGCCACCAGGCGCTGCGCACGGGGATTCTGATAATCCTCCGGCCCGACATTGCGGCCGTTGATCGCAGTCAATCGCCCGCGCACCATCGGGAATAGCTCCACATCATGCAGACCGTGCTCGCGCAGGAAGGTCTGCACCTGGGTGACCTCGCTGGTTTGCACATTGATCAAAAAATGATTCGGCGCATCGGCAGGGAGGCTGGCTCGCCAACTGGTCAACAAATCAGTTCGCACCAGGGTTAGCATCAGCAATGCCATCAATCCCAAGCCCAGCGCGACAACCTGAACCGCGCTGCCGGAACCACGCCGGGCGATGTTGGCCATGCCAAACCGCCAAGCGACGCCGACTTGACCGCGCAACAAATTCAACGCCTTCACCAGTCCCCAAGCCGCCAGGGAGAGGACGGTAACTGTGCCCGCCACTCCGGCGCAGACATACAGCGCTAACCGCCATTCGCCCGCCTGCCAAATCAACAACGCCAGAGTTGCCGCCACAGCAGGACCGTACAAGGCCAGCAGGCGAGGGTTGACCGGCCCCAAATCGCGGCGCAACACCCGCAACGGCGGCACCTCCCGCAAGCGCAGTAACGGTGGCAGACCGAAGCCTAACAGCGTCACGAAGCCGGTGGCCAGCGCCGGCAATACTGGCCACAGCGAGGGGGCCGGCAGTTCAGTGCGGCTGACCAGTGACCCGAGGACACCGCTTAACCCGTATTGAGCCAGATAACCGGTCAATAGCCCTGCTGCACCTGCCAGCATTGCCAGCATCAGCAGTTCCAGCACGAACAAGCGGACAATCAGCGCTTCGGTCGCGCCAACACAACGCAAAATCGCCACACTGTCCCAGTGCCGGGCCGCGAAGCGACGAGCGGCAATGGCCACGCCAACCCCGGCCAGAATCACGCTGACCAGCGCCGCTAGATTGAGAAAACGCTGCGCCCGGTCCAGCGCCGAACGTAATTCGACGCGGGCATCACGCACGCCTTCCAGCTTCTCGCCTGCTACTAGGCGAGTCCGCGCCCAAGTCTTGAAGCCTTCCAGCGCCGCCGGTTCACCCGCGAGCAGCAAGCGATAAGCAACCCGGCTACCTGCTTGCACCAGCCCGGTTGAAGGGATATCCGCCAAATTCAGCAGCAGGCGCGGGGCAATGCTGAACAGATCACCGGCCCGGTCCGGTTCATAAGCCAATACGTGTTCCACCCGGAACGCGCGCGCGCCGAGATTCACCGTACCGCCGGCCTGAAGCCCTAGAATCTGCAACAACCGCTCATCCAGCCAGACCTGGCCTGGACTGGGAATCGTATCGACAGTGCGTGGCGGACCAAAGGGCCGGTCGCTGACCTGAAGCGCGCCACGCAGCGGATAGCCGGGACCCACCGCCTTGACTTCGGTCAGTTGCGTCACATCACCCGCTAGAACCACGCTGCGAAAACTGAGTGTCTCGGCGGTTTGCAGTCCTTGTTGAAGCGCTGTATCGGCCAATGCCGGCTGAATGGGATTAGACGCGGCAACCACGAGATCGGCGCCCAATAATTCGCTGGCCTTGCGCTCCATAGCCTGCTGGATGCGGTCCGTGAAGAAGCTCACGGCAGCAACGCTGGCAACAGCAATTAGCAACGCGGCCGCCAATACACGCAATTCCCCCGACTGCCAGTCGCGGCCCAAGGCGCGCAGGGCCATGCACCCCACCGCGCGCCAGCTGATCGATCCCATTTCGGCTGAGACCCCGGTTGCCGTTCTCGTCATGACCTCAAGCTCCGCTCGACGGCTGCGCCAACGATTCGCGCAACCGCCCATCATCCAGTTCCAACACACGGTCGCAATATGCAGCCAGCTCCTGATCATGCGTCACCAGCACCAGGGTCGCACCCTGTTCGCGGTTTAACGCGAACAGCAAGTCGATGATGCGATGGCCGGTCTTCTGATCGAGATTGCCGGTCGGTTCATCGGCGAATAGCACATCCGGATTACCGGCGAAAGCGCGGGCAATCGCCACTCGTTGTTGCTCACCGCCAGAGAGCTGTGAGGGATAATGCCGGGCGCGGGCTTGCAGTCCGACCCGTTCCAATAACTCCAGCGCCTGCTGGCGGGCATCGGCGTGCCCCGCCAGCTCCAATGGCAGCATGACATTTTCCAAAGCGGTCAATCCGGTCAGCAGTTGGAAGGACTGGAATACAAAACCCACCCGCTGCGCCCGCAGCAAGGCACGGCCGTCTTCATCCAAACGGTTCAAATCAACCCCCGCCAGCCATACCCGGCCATGGGTCGGCGTATCCAGACCGGCAAGCAAACCAAGCAGGGTCGACTTGCCGGAACCGGAGGCCCCGACCACCGCAACACTCTCCCCTCTGGCAATGCTAAAGCCAATAGCATCGAGAATGATCAGCGGCCCCTCCGGGCTGATGACCTGTTTACCCAGATCCTCAACCTGAATGATCGCACTGGCAACCGGGTTGTCCGATGCGAAGACAGAGGCTACGCTTATGCCGCTGCCCGCTTCCAGATTATGATCCACACGCATGGCCAGGCTCTCCGAAGATGAAAAAGACGAATTACTCACGTTGGTTTCCGGGTTTGATGTTATGGCTAGCGGCCTTGTTCATACCCCCGGCTTATGCCAGGGCTCCGGTCATCTTGGTGTTGGGCGACAGTCTGAGCGCCGCCTATGGCATCCCGGCCGAACAGGGCTGGGTCAGTCTGTTGCAACGCCGGTTGACGGAAACTGGCTATCCACATCAAGTGATCAATGCCAGCATCAGCGGCGACACGACCAGCGGGGGATTAAGCCGGCTGCCAACGGCTCTGGCGCAGCATCATCCCGCACTGGTTATTCTTGAGCTAGGCGCCAACGATGGATTGCTCGGGCAACCACCCATGGAAACGAACCGTAATCTGGCACGGATGATCAAACTTTCGCAGCAGGCCAACGCCCAGGTGCTACTGGCAGAAATGCGGATTCCGCCGAATTATGGCCCTTTGTACACGCAAAAGTTTCAGGCAACCTTCGGCGAACTAGCGGAACGCTACGATATCCCCTTGATTCCATTCCTATTGAATGGGGTGGCGGGCAACCCGAAGCTGATTCAGGAAGATGGCCTGCACCCGCGCGCCGAAGGGCAGTCCCGGATTCTGGATAACGTGTGGGAGGTCTTGGAGCCGGTACTCATGCCAAAACCGGATAAATAGGATTGGCTTACCGGCAATTTCAACTGGTGAGTGCGAATAAACGCGGCTTTCACACAGCAGGTTTCTATAAACAGCCTGGCTAAGAGAGAGTGAATGGAGAAATGCCTTAATGACACCAACGACCATGAAAGCCGTGCGTATTCATACCTATGGTGGTCCCGAAATATTGCACTATGAAGAAAATGTCCCCGTGCCCTCCCTCAAATCCGATGATCTGTTAATCCAGGTGCGGGCGGCAGCAGTCAATCCAGTGGACTGGAAAATCCGGGAGGGCGGGTTGCAAAATATCCTCCACCACACCCTGCCGCTCACATTGGGCTGGGATGTCTCCGGCGAGGTCATAGCCATTGGCTCCGAGGTTCATGAATTTGCCATTGGCGACACGGTGTACGCTCGCCCGGACATTGAGCGCGACGGTGCTTATGCTGAATACATCGCCGTCAAAGCCAGCGAAGCAGCCCGCAAACCGGCGGCCTTGGATTTCATCCATGCTGCGGCTGTGCCGCTGACGGCACTGACCGCTTGGCAGTCATTGGTGGACGCTGCCCAGTTACAAGCTGGTCAAACTGTATTAATCCACGCTGCTTCAGGCGGTGTCGGCAGCCTAGCGGTGCAACTGGCCAAAGCGCTGGGGGCGCACGTCATTGCCACCGCTTCGTTTGTGAATACCGGGCTAGTGACACAACTGGGCGCGGATCAGTTCATTGACTACACGCAGGCCCGTTTTGAGGAGGTCGCCAAGAATGTGGATGTAGTGCTCGACACGGTTGGCGGCGACACTCAGGCGCGTTCTTGGCCGGTGCTGAAACCCGGCGGCATCCTCGTTTCTATCGTTAATCCTCCATCAGAAGCCACCGCTATCCAGCACGGAGTGCGCAGCGCTTTTGTCTTCATCCAGCCCAGCGGTGAGCAGTTGACCGCCATTGCCCGGCTGATTGACGAAGGACGGATTAAACCCGTCATCCATACTGTATTGCCGCTCAGTGCAGTACGTCAGGCGCATGCTATCAGCCAAGGCGGCCATACACGCGGCAAGATTGTCCTGCAGGTCGCTGACTCGCTGCCCACCCGGAGTTTTACTCATGGGCCTCACGGGCTGCCTCGCACAGACGGGTCATAAGCCTAGTGACTGGCATAGGCGTTTCTTACTGAGTAGTGTCCTGCAAACACGGTTTTTGGGGTCCGTCTTTAGCAAAGGCGTGGCATCACCACGCCCCTATGGTGATGATCCCGGGTTTCACTTGCAGATCACAAAACTATAGCAATACATGGATTTCATTGTACTGACCCGCTCGCGCCTTCTCCCAAGCGGCGAACTCTTCAAGAGAGAGTTCATGCGTGATTGCCTGGCTGCGGCTCCATAACACCAGCCCGCCCTCGCAGCCGCTAGCCAGCCACCGTCCGTCTGGACTAAACGCTACCCCCGTGACCCGCCCAGCGCGTTCCGGCAAGGTTGCCGTACATTGCCGGTTCTCTACCCGCCACAACCGCACCGTCCGGTCGCCGCTGCCACTGGCCAGGAACCGCCCGTCAGGACTGAAGGCCACGGTGTTCACGCTGCCGGTATGCCCCGGAAACGCGGCGACACATTGCCGGTTCTCCAGCCGCCACAAGCGCACCGTGTCATCGTCCCGGCGCCGCTCGGAAAAACTGCCGCTACCGCTGGCCAGCCAGCGTCCGTCCGGACTGAACGCCACGGAGGTCATCCGGCCAGTGCGGCCCGGCAGCACTGCAATGCAGTGTTTGAGGTCGGCCCGCCATAACCGCACGGTGCGATCTGCGCTGCCGCTGGCGATCAGCCGCCCATCCGGCCCAAAAGCCACTGCGTTCACCCCACCGGCATGGCCGGCCAGGATCGCCGCACATTGCCCGCTGCCCACCCGCCACAAGCGCACCGTGCAATCCCCGCTCGCGCTCGCCAGCCATTGTCCATCGGGGCTGAAGGCCACCGCGTTGACTATCCCGGCATGACCACGCCAAGCCGCTAAGCACGGGCCGCCATTCACCTGCCATAACCGGATGGTGCGGTCGCCGCCGCTGGCGATCAGCCGCCCATCGGGACTGAAGGCCACCGCATTCACCGCCCCGCTATGTCCCGTAAAAGTTCTCACACCCCGCCCGCCCTCTGCGGGCCACAGCCGCACCGCCCGATCCGCGCCGCCACTGGCCAGCCAGCGCCCATCCGGGCTGAACGCTACGACCGTCCTGCCTGACGGTACGCCTGGCAACAAGCTGCTATCGTGTTCCCAATTCAGCGGTAAAGCGGCCGGACGCTCCCAGCCCTCTACGCTGATCCGCCAGCGAAAGGCGCGTGTCAGATCCTGCTCCAAAGCTGGGACATCCTCATAGCGCGGCGTGGCGATCCGGGATTGCCATTGCCGCAGCACTGGACAGGCAGCACTGTTCACTGCAATCTGTTCCGACAGCGCGTAATAACGCCGCAAGATCTCCGCTAAGGCTTGCGCATCTTGCTCCAGGGCATCCAACGCCTGTTCCACAGCCTGTGGGCTCTCATAAACACCATCGCAGAGATCCTGATCAAACCGCTCCAGGGCGTTCCGGAAATCCGGGCTGCGATGCAGGATCGCAAATTTCTTCAGCAGCACTTCCAGGCGCGGGGCGGTGTAGCGCTGAATCTCGTCCATCAGCGGCAGCCAGCGCAACACCACTTTCAACGCCAGCGCCACGCCGCTGTGCTTCGAAGCATCCTGCAGGCCACTCAGCCATGCCGGCGGCTGCTTTACACGGCACGCCAGCGCGCGGACCTCCTGCTGAATCTGCGCCTGAAATGCGGGCGATACCGTAGCCAGGAGCAACTCAGCAAGGACCACGGCCCAATCAGGCCGCGCTTTGGCCGGCATGCCATAGGCCAGCGCTATTTGCCAGGTTTTTTCGTATTCCACGGCCATCGCCCGCCAGGCGGATTGTAACCATTGGCACCCGGCATTGCCCGCTGCTGCATAAATGCCCAAGATATCCGGTGGAATCCGATCTAGCTCTAGCAGCAATGCCTGGCTGGCGGCGTCGCCATCCCGTGCAGTCTGTGCGGCCGCCGCCAGATCATTCGCCGCCAAGCTCCATTGCTTCCACACCGGCGGTAGATCCGGCGCCAAATGCGCCAGCAGCCGCGCCAAGCGCTCGTCGGCATCCATGTCTTGGATCTCCAGCACCTCCAGTGCCGCCCGTGGAACTTCCTGTTCCCCTAGATCATGGCGCAGCCAATTACCGATTGCGCCTCGTGCCAGATCTTCGCGGGCTTCCTCCCAATGCTGTGCTATTTGCGCTGCCAGTTCACGGGCGGTCCGGCATTCGACACCCGCGGCCAGGCGATAAAACCGGTGTGGACGAAAAGTGATCGCTTCCGGCTGCGCCGCATCCACAGGTAACGATAAGCGGCCATCGCCTGCGCGCCAGCGCTGAATCTCCGCCGCGCCCCAGCGCTGCTGCGGATCGCGCAGCAACAAGCCCCGGCACAAGGTGCGCCACGGTTCAGCCACATCCTCAACCGGCACAGGCCGCACCTGCAACTGGTAACGAATGACCATCGCGGACAAACTGGCAAACGGATGCCGGCCGGTCAGCGCCTCCAACAGAATCATGCCCAATGACCAGTAATCAGCCGCCATACCGGCAGTCCCGGCCGCTATTTCCGGGGCGTCATAGCGCATAGAACAACGATGGGCGGTAAATCCCGGCGTTGCATCCACCCACGAAGCAATGCCAAAGTCCGTCAGCGCCAGTTGCAAGGGTTGCCGGTGACGCACCAGAACATTTTCCGGCTTCAGATTCCGGTGCAGGATATTGCACTCATGTAATTTCTTCAGCGCTGCGCTGAATTCCGTCAGGATTTCTCCAGCATCCACCCCGGTCAGCGGACCGGCTGCCATCCACTCACGCAAGGAACCCCGCCCGGCATATTCCAACAGCTCATAGCCGATTCCATCCGATTGGCTGTATTCCAGCAGTTGCACGACATAGCGCGGCGCTTGGGAGCTGATCCACTGCAACACCTCGCTCTTGGGCTGAATGCCCGCGTGATAGAGTTTGGCGACAGCCCGTTCTCCTGGCTGCGAGCGGGACTCCACCAGCAGTAAATCCGCCTCCATATTCTGAGCAGCCAAATCCCTCAATATCTGGTAACGATTCGCCAGAGTATGCGGCAGGGTCCGCGGGCCGGAATATTCAGGAAGCGCCATGAGCATGGATACCCGCTGAATGAAAGGCTTTTTGGAAAGAGCCGGTTTTCTTGCTCATCCGAGGCAGCTAGGAAAGAGGAGCCGGCTGAAACCACATGAGTTGTGAGTGTAGTTTCACTACCTCGCCGACGATCAGCAATGCTGGCGAGCGTGCCCCGGCGCCGATCAGCCGCTGGGGCAATCCGGCGATCGTACTGACATGGACGCGCTGTCCGGCCAAGGTACCCTGCTCCACCAACGCTACCGGCATATCCGGCGCCATGCCGTATTCACGCAAACGCTCACAAATATGCTCGACACTCTTCAGTCCCATGTAAAACACCACCGTCTGCCGGGGTTGCGCCAGCGCCGGCCAATTCAGATCCAGCGTGCCTTCCTTGAGATGGCCCGTCACGAACACACAACTTTGCGCGAAATCACGATGGGTCAGCGGGATGCCCGCATAAGCTGCGCAACCCGCGGCAGCGGTCACCCCAGGCACAACCTGAAACCGGATACCCGCCGCCATCAGCGTTTGAATCTCCTCGCCGCCCCGGCCAAAGATAAAAGGATCGCCGCCTTTCAGGCGCAACACGTTCTTGCCCTGCAAGGCCAGATCGACCAGCAACCGGTTGATGTCATTCTGGGGCAGGGTGTGATGATCCGGGGCTTTGCCAACGAAAATGCATTCGACCCGGGGTTCCAATAGTTGCAGAATTTCCGGGCCGATCAGCCGGTCATAAACCGCCACATCGGCCTGCTTCATCAAGCGCAATGCCTTCAGTGTCAACAGCTCTGGATCGCCGGGACCCGCGCCGACCAGGTACACCTCGCCAACCGGATTAAGTGGTTCTGTCATTAGTTTTCTACTACCTGATAGTCAATCGTTCCGCACGAATCCCAGCCAGCGCCAGTTCCAGCCGCCGCCAGGCTGATTCAATCCCCGGCAACCCAAAACGTAATCCTGGCGGGCCGGTGAAACGCCGCACGAGGATACCCCGCCTTGCCAAAGCATCTTGCCAAAAATCTGCCTCAGGCAGTGGAACCCACTGGAATAGCGCTGTCCCGCCCGCCACGGGCAACCGTTGCCGCTTCAGCAACTCAGCCAATCGCTGTCCTGAACGCAGCAATTCGCTCCGCATCCCTTCTTGCCAGCGCCGGTCACTCAGCGCCTGGATCGCAGCCCAGCGGGCCGGCCCACTGACGGTCCACGGACCCAGCGCATCGCGCAACCGTTCCCGGAGCGTCGATTCCGTCAGGACAAACCCGGCACGCGCCCCGGCTAAACCAAAAAACTTGCCCAGCGAACGCAATACCACCAACCCCGGCAAACCCGCGTAACCACTCAAACTATCGGCCGGGGTGGCATCCATGAATGCCTCGTCCACGACCAGCCAGCCCGCGCGCATCGCCAGCCGCTCGCGCCAGTTCAGCAACGTTCCAGACACAAAACGCAGGCCGGTGGGATTATTGGGATGGACCAGCACCAGCACATCCAGCCGATCCACCGCCGCCTCCAGCATCTCAACCGTCAGTGCCTCGACATGATGGCCCGCCCGCTGCCACGCATGTGCGTGCTCAGCATAACTGGGATGCAAGACCCCGACCCGGCAACGCTCACGCAACAACGGTAATGCTTGAATCACTGCTTGCGAGCCAGCGACGGGCAACACCTGCGGCGTTCCGTAATACGCTGCTGCCGCCGCTTCCAAGCCATCTTCTGGTTCAGGCAACCGCTGCCAGACGACTGCAGGAACCGGAGGAACCGGCCACCCCTGGGGATGAATACCGGTGGACAGATCCAGCCAGTCACCGAGAGGAATCCTGTAACGCACTGCCGCCGCCCGCAACGCGCCGCCATGTTCAAGCAAGGAGCAATCCTCCTAAGGCAATGACACCCAGCCACAACCACAAAGCCCGCTGCACCAGTTGCACTGCACGGCCAATGTCTTCGGCGCGTGGAGCCAATCCCTCACCCAGAACCGGCCGCCGTTGCCATTCACCGTCATAACGCGCCGACCCGCCCAGCGCCAGGCCCAGCGCGCCTGCGCCCGCTGCCATCACCGAACCGGCATTGGGGCTCTTCCAGCCGGGTGCTTGTTCGCGCCAGCATCGCCACGCCCATTCCGGATGCGTTCCTACCACCATATAGCTCAGTGCGGTCAAGCGGGCGGGCGCCCAGTTCAGCCCATCGTCCAGCCGTGCGGCTGCCCAGCCGAAATATAAATAACGTGAGGTGCGATAACCCCACATGGCATCCAGGGTATTGGCCAGCCGGTACAACACCACCCCCGGTGCACTGGCGAGAGCAAACCAGAACAGCGCTCCAAAAATTGCATCGCAGCCGTTTTCCAGCACGGACTCCACGGTTGCCCGGCTGATTTGTTCTTCGTCAAGATCCTCAGTATCGCGGCTGACGATCATCGCCACCTTCTCCCGTGCTAAGAGTAAATCGCCAGTTTGCAGCGCCGCTGCCACCGCCTCGGCATGTTCAGCCAGGCTGCGGGCGCCGATTGCAAGATAGAGCACCCCTAACGCCGCCACCCATCCCAACAGTGGAATCCAGATCAGCAATCCAGCCATGACGGCAAACGGCGTCAACAGGAGAATGACAGCGGCGATACCACGCGCCTGCCGGGCCGGGGCATTCAAAGCCGGGGGACCATAGGCCAGCGCCTCCACGCGGCGCGCCAGATCACCAAAACCCGCCAAGGGATGCCAACGGCGCGGCTCGCCCCACTGCCGGTCGAGCAGTACGGCGCCCAGGCACAGCAGCGCGGTCAGCATAAGGATCATCCTCTATCTTCAAGAAGGCCAGTTTTCAGCGCAGCTAGGTTTCTCTCCCGTACTACGCCATTATTAAAGGCGTTTAGTGTAGCCAAAAACCGATTGTTTCAGTCAAAATCTGGTCATGAAAACCCAAACTCTAATGATTCAAGGCACGACCTCCGACGCCGGCAAGAGCGTCATGGTCGCTGGATTATGCCGCCTGCTGGCGCGGCGCGGCGTGCGCGTGGTCCCCTTTAAACCCCAGAACATGGCTCTCAACAGCGCAGTCACTGTGAACGGTGGCGAAATCGGCCGCGCTCAGGCGGTGCAGGCCCAGGCAGCCTTCCTGGAACCGCATACCGATATGAACCCGGTGCTGCTCAAACCCAATACTGACATCGGTGCGCAGGTCATTATCCACGGGCGGGCACTGACCAACATGGACGCCCGGCGCTATCATGACTACAAGCCGGTTGCCATGCAGGCCGTGCTGGCATCTTATCAACGGCTCTGTGCCGCTTATGACGTGGTGCTCGTTGAAGGCGCCGGCAGCCCGGCGGAAATTAACCTGCGTGACAAGGACATCGCTAACATGGGCTTCGCCGAGGCAGCGAACTGCCCGGTGTGGCTGGTGGGCGACATCGACCGGGGTGGCGTATTCGCCCATCTGCACGGCACCCTGGCCCTGCTCTCGCCCAGCGAGCGAGCACGGATTACCGGACTGATTATCAATCGCTTCCGCGGTGATGTCAGTCTGTTGACGCCGGGGTTGGATTGGTTGACCCAGGAGACGGGCAAACCCGTGCTGGGCGTGTTGCCCTACTTGCAAGGTTTGCATCTGGAAGCAGAGGACGCCTTGCCCCGCGATTCCGGCATGATCAAAGATATGAAGCGCTTGCGGGTCACGGTACCCGTGCTGGCGCGCATCAGTAACCACACCGACCTCGATCCGCTGCGCCTGCATCCCCAGGTCGAGGTGTGCTGGGTGCGTTCCGGTGAGGCCATTCCACCGAGCGATCTGATCATTCTGCCCGGCAGCAAAAGCACGCGCGGCGACCTCCACCGGCTGCGGGAACAAAACTGGGATGCAGCAATCCACCGCCATTTGCGCTACGGCGGCAAACTGATCGGTATTTGCGGCGGTTTTCAGATGTTAGGACAGTGGGTCCATGATCCTGCTGGACTGGAAGGCGAGCCTGGCTCCAGCCCAGGATTGGGATTGCTGAAATTTCAGACGACACTTGGGCAGGAAAAGCAACTACAGCGCGTCGAGGGCCGGCTGACGCTGGATGACGCACGGGTGACGGGCTACGAAATTCACGCCGGGATCAGCACCGGGCCGGCGCTGGCGCAACCGGCAATCAGCTTGGAAGACCGCCGGCTAGACGGCGCAAGGTCGGACGACGGGCAAATTCTTGGCACATACTTGCATGGACTGTTCGACGCTGCCCCGGCCCGTGATGCGTTATTACGCTGGGCAGGGCTGGCGGTGCGAGAGACCCCGGATTACCGGCAATTGCGCGAGGAGGGGATTAACCGCTTGGCGGATGCCATCGGCGAACACCTGGATTTGCGGATGCTGGATCATTTTGCGAGAGGGAAGATGGCGTCATGATTGGCGCATTGACAATTCTATTGCTTTTTCAACTCATTGGTGAAGTGGCTGTGCAATTGAGCGGCCTGCCGGTGCCGGGACCGGTGGTAGGTATGGTATTACTGTTCCTATCCCTCCGCTGGCGCAAGGTGCTACCGGACCCCCTGCGTGCAACGGCGGAAACCCTGCTGTCGCACCTATCGCTGCTGTTTATCCCTGCTGGAGCCGGTGTCATCCAATATGGGACGCTATTGGCGGATGAATGGCTGGCGCTGATCGCGGCGATGGTGTTGGGTACGCTGATCACGGTCGCAGTCACGGCGCTGGTCATGCAAGGGGTTATCCTTATTCAACATAGAATGCGACAGGACGGATAACATGCTCACGGGCATCTGGGTCTACCTCGCTGCATCGCCCTTGCTGTGGCTGACCGTGACCCTCGCTGTTTACCTGGCCGGTCACTGGCTATTCCGGCGCAGCGGCGGACGGGCCTTCTTCAATCCCGTGGCGCTGGCCATTACCCTGCTGGTGCTGATTCTGCTACTGACCGGCACCCCCTACTCCACCTACTTCAAGGGTGCGCAGTTCATTCACTTTCTGCTCGGCCCGGCAACGGTAGCGCTAGCGATTCCTCTCTATCTGCACTGGGAACGGGTGCAGCAACTGTTTCTCCCGATAGTTGTTGGCCTGCTCACCGGTTCAATAACCGCTATTCTGTCGGCTATTGGCTTGGCTTGGTTGCTGGGCGGCTCGCCACGCACCTTGCTGTCGCTGGTGCCCAAGTCAGTGACGACTCCAGTGGCAATGGGCATCGCTGAGAAGATTGGCGGTCTACCGTCGCTGACTGCTGTGACCGTGATTTTAACGGGCGTGGCCGGCGCCGTTGCGGCGCCTTCACTGCTAAACAGGTTGCGGATCCAGGATGATGCCGTCAAAGGCATGGCGATTGGCGTGGCAGCACATGGCATCGGTACGGCGCGAGCCCTGCAAATCAGTAGCCTAGCGGGCGCATTCGCCGGTTTGGCAATCGGTCTAAATGCGTTATTGACAACGCTATTGGCGCCATTGATGGTGCGGTTGCTGCACTTGACACCCTGAATCCGTCAGAAGCGGCCTACCCGTTTTCAATGGACACAAACCTCAGGACAACTTTTCCATGTCTGCCAATCATCCCGGCCACACCCGCCTGACGGCCCGCCGTAAGGCGGGTTATGAACGCAAACAGGCCCGTGCCACAATTGAGAAAGGTCTGTTGATTGTCTACACCGGTCCCGGCAAGGGCAAGACGACCGCGGCTTTGGGCATGGCATTGCGCGCCATCGGCCACGGGATGACCGTCGGGGTCGTGCAGTTTATCAAAGGCCGTCAGGATAGCGCCGAACGGGCCGTGCTCAGCCGTTTTGAGAATGTGGATTTTCAAGTGATCGGCGATGGCTTTACCTGGCTGACCCAGAATCGGGAGCAGGACATTGCCACAGCGGAGCGCGCCTGGGCCGAAGTGGAACGCATGATCCAGGATATCCGTTACGAACTGATCATTCTCGACGAACTGAATCCAGTGCTGCACTATGGCTATCTCGACCCGGCGCGGGTGCTAACGATATTTTCCCGCCGGCGGCCGGAACTGCACATGGTAGTGACTGGACGTAACGCGCCGCAGGCACTGATCGAACAAGCCGATCTAGTTAGTGATATTCACAGTGTCAAACATCCCTACCGGGAACAAGGTGTGAAGGCGCAACGTGGAATCGAGTTCTAAAATATCAGTGTTTAACTGAGTCCAGTCCCCCCACCCGCTATATTTGAATGTCTCGGCACCCACCATCAGAATCGGCAAAGCACATGATCAAACTGACGGGAATAGGCATCGCTGTGGCGTTGTTGCTCATGGGGTGCGCGGGACAGCCCGTGGTGACAGTGCCAGAGGAATCAGCGACAGCGCCCATCCGCAATGAGACCGCAGGCTGGTGGTATGTGCGCTTTCGCCTGGCATGGCCAGAGGAAGAGGAACCGTTATGGTGGCCGGACCTGCTGCTAGCAGACCGGGTGGCCGGCCCAGTGCTGGATGCAGAAGGGGAAGCCATCCATTTATGGCGATTCCATCGCCGGGCGGCTCGTGATGATGCAGGACGCCAGTTCAGTTTCATTTTCCGGGCGCTGCCGGCAACGGCAAGGCGCGTGAATGCCCGGATTGCCGCCGATCCGCTGTTGATCCATCTGCAGGAAACAGGAGTGGTGCAAAAGGTCAGCTACGATGATCCCAGTCAGTTGCAACGCCCAGGCATCGGCGATACATCGGACAAGAACTGGTCACCGGAAATGCAGATGGCCTGGCCGTACTTTATTCTGGGGGTGAGCCGGTTGTGGCTGGAGCTGATCCGCGAACTGGAGCGGCGGGGAGAATGGCCGGAGGAACTTCTCGCGCGCTATGCGGCTGTGGAAAAAGCACTGAATGAGCATTGGCGGGATGAAGGCGGCCATGCCCTATTGCATCATCTCAGCGGAGTTTTTGGGTATCGGGAGCTGGTGATCCTGCGCCAGGATACGATGCGCTTTTAAGCGCTGGGTGGTTGAAAGAGTAAATACTTGTCATACACGATCCGGGGTTGCTGGATATTATGAGTAGGAACGATAACGCTGACCAAGTCACGGTTTACACGCCAGATTCATCTCTGCGCGATCCGAGCCGGTTGATCGGCGAGATGTTCCGCGATCTGTGGGCCGGACGCGAATTGGCCTGGCGGCTCGCAATGCGTGATATCAGTGCACAGTACCGCCAGACCGCGCTGGGGCTGGTGTGGGCGTTTATCCTGCCACTGGCGAATACGGCGGTCTGGCTGTTCCTCAACGCCAGCGGCATCGTCCGCATGGGCGAGACGGTATTGCCTTATCCAGTGTATGTGTTTACCGGAACCATGCTGTGGGCTATTTTCATGGAAGCAGCCAATGCGCCCTTGCAGATGACGGCTGCTGCCAAGCCCATGCTAGCCAAGATCAATTTTCCGCGCGAGGCGTTGATTGTTTCAGGTATCTATCAGACCCTGTTCAACGCTGGTATTAAGATCGTTCTACTGCTGTTGGCCATCATGGTGCTGGGGGTTTTCCCGAACTGGAGTCTGCTGCTGTTTCCACTGGCGATCCTGTCGCTGCTGCTCGCCGGCACCGCACTTGGCTTGCTACTGACCCCAGTAGGGATGCTATATGCTGATATCGGCAAGTCGTTTCCACTGATCATGCAGTTTTTGATGTACTTGACACCCGTCGTGTTCGCCATGCCCGCTAGTGGCTGGGCGGCCACGCTATTCCAGCTCAATCCGCTGACGCCGCTGATCCTGACAGCGCGCGACTGGTTGACGGGGATGGCGCCGGAGTATTTGGGATATTTTCTGGGAGTGAACCTGGCAACGCTGGCGCTGCTGTTCGTAATGTGGATCGTGTTCCGCGCCGCCATGCCCATTCTGATCGAGCGGATGAG